>Ga0126310_10000115_pt1 | contig 22769 bp, 26 predicted proteins | sample Plot60_FD_92540 | JGI IMG/M metagenome (GOLD analysis project Ga0126310, IMG submission 92540) | Serpentine soil microbial communities from UC McLaughlin Reserve, CA, USA - Plot60 | ecosystem: Environmental > Terrestrial > Soil > Grasslands | place: USA: UC McLaughlin Reserve, Lake County... | reverse complement strand
CATCGACAGAGATGCGAGTCGTTAAATTAGAGCTAACAGCAGGAATGGATCCAGTTGCCGTGGTGGTAGACATTCCATTTCCACTCTCCGTCAGTTCAAACCTATGAGGTGCAGTGTCTTCAATGGTAATATTGTGGAATGCTGTTCCATTGCTTGCTGCTAGATTCATTTCGGCTACGAACCGATTAACAAGCCCTCCGTCTACAAATATTCTCCATCGCCCAGCCACAATATAACTACTATTATTCTCCGTAGGAATATCTCCACCCTGCGCAGGCAGACTGCTGCCTATAATTCCACGCAGTAGAAACGTCGATGTGGTTGATGGTAAAGTAGCTTCTACTTCCCCTCCTCCGTCTTCCTGTCCCTCGTCGAGAGGAGGAAGTTCCAATTGTCCAAAGGCTTCTTGTATGATTGTTCCCCCGTATCCAAGGCTAGCGGGCAATAATAATAATGAGAGAACACCCAAGCTCATGGCAGCAATTGCCGCCTTGCATTTATCTCCTAAAAAAGCAAACTGATCTGTCATTGATATGGCAGTTGTAGAATCACCTATTTCGATTTATACTTTACTGGATAGTAGCACGAGTCGCCACATACATACAAAGGCAGAATCGTCTAGCTTGTTCTTGTTTGTTTATGAGTTAGTGAATGAGAGAGTTTTGTATTATCAGGTCAAAATTGTCCTTCTTCTGCCTAGATGAGATCGTTGCATGCTCGTAGGCAAATGTGCCGGTCTTAGGCAGATTTTGCTCTCATCCTTATTTCAGCTGTATTGCCTGTTGTAAAGATGATGTTCTTAAAGCTTATATTCTCGTCAACAATTAGCGACTCGACTTCTCAAGTCAGAGAGAGCTTCTGGCACTTAGTATACACTACAAGGCAGAATGACTACAACCATATTTACCGTTCTTGAATTGTAGGTCTTATCAATATCTCATTTACATTTACGTGATTTGGAGCTTGTACTGCGAATACTATGGCATTTGCGATATCTTCTGCCTGCAGCGCCTCCATCAGCTTTGTCATTTCAACATATTTTTCCAATGCCTTGTCGGTTATAGTGTTTATAAGTTCTGTCGCCACTACTCCTGGCTCAATACACGTAATCCGTATGTTAGACCTCTGGCTGAACTCCTGTCTAAGACCTTCGCTGAACGCTGTAATGGCGTGCTTTGTCGCACAGTAGACGCTCCCAGCGGGATAAACAATTCTTCCAGCTATAGAAGAAATATTGACTATGTGTCCCGACTTTTTGTTCACCATATGTGTAATTACTGCAGCAGTGCAGTAAAGCACTCCCCTGATGTTGACATCGATCATTTTGTCCCACTCCTCAACCTTGAGATTCTTGAAAAAGCTCAGTGGCTGGAGACCAGCATTGTTAACAAGGATATCAATGGTACCCCACTTTTTCATGACAGCATCAGCAAATGCGTCACATTCTGACTTTATCGTGACGTCCAGTTTTTGAATGAAAACTTCTCCTCCATTTTTGGTGATTTCACTTTGCAACGATTCCAGTCTGTCCATACGCCTTGCGCCTGCTGCGACTTTTGCACCAACCCTAGATAAGGCTAGAGCAGTAGCATAGCCAATGCCGCTACTTGCTCCTGTAACTATTGCAACTTTATCCTTTATCATCTGCTATCATCATTTATTCAGTTTTTTATATGTTGTAATGTGCTTTTGCCAATAGGCGTCAAGTTTAAGTACAATGCTTACATTTTTAGAACTTGTGTATTTATGAGCCTCGATGACAGCGACGAGTTGGCCTATCTCTGGACTAAGGTAAAGTTTATCCAAAAATACATGAGCAAACACAATTGCAGCTATGAAGTCGCCGAGCGCGAATTTCACATTTGGATTGAAGGACTAATGGATAGCAGGATCGAGCTCGCAAACAAGATGCTAAATTCGCATTAGACGTTCTGCTGTGGCTGCTCAATCTTTTGCTTCCTTGCCATGAACAGCAATAGTACACCAAACATTCCAAGCACTATTGCCAGCCCCTGCGCGCCGCCATTTGGAACTGCAAAAACATAGGCGATTGCAAAAGCGATGCAAGTTACTGCCTGCAGAAGATACGATTTCGCAGCCTGCATCTTGGTCTTTTTTGCTACATATCCTATCGCGAAAAACACGGCTGCAGGATATATAGTAAGAAGAATGAACTGATCAATGTCAATGCCAAGATGAACCATCGACAATTACTGTCAGTCAATGTTAAATAAGAATTTTTAGTTCTTATCGATAGCAGGCATGGCAATTGAGCATAGTCCATAGGAGATATTAGGACTATCACTTGAATCTTCACACAGTCATCAAGTAGGCTTTCTTTTCGCGTGTATTTTCCAGTAAAGCAGCTTGACGCCTTCCTTACCGCTTCTACAACTTTCTATTGTTCTCATCTATGCAGCTTACACTCTTCTTTGCACTACCTTTTCATTGCTGATCTCTTGCGGATATATAGAAGATAAGCTACTTTGCATCTTCTGTATCTAACCGGCTCCTAAAAATTTTTTTAGAAGGTGCTTTGAAACTATCGTCTTGGCCGTTCTGACCTGCGCAGAGCTGATTTTTTACTAATTAACTACTAGTTGAACAACTCTTTTTTATAACAAAGCAGGCTCGCATTGTTAATAATGGGCCCTACATAATTTATTTTTCCGGATTATTCGACACATACTTCGGTGGCTCCACCGCCATCAATTATCGAACGAGCATTTTCGAATGGAAGGGATGCCACATCTTCTTGCGCGTATGGTCCGTACTTGTTCATATCTATTCCAACAAATGCTTCTATTGGTTTGAGGAATCTAACCACTATTTGTTTTGAGCGCATCCTTGCAGATATCGACTCAAGCACCTTTGGCCTACCTTTGACCAAGGCAGTCATAACTTCGTCTATTCTTTTGTTTAATTCCCGTTTGCCATCAAGGATATATTTTTCCTCATCAGTTAGCTTTGAATAGTCCAGAGGCTCGTCTCCCGAGCTAATCTTGGCCTGTCTTGTCTCTATCATAAGAGATGACAAAGTCGCAAGCATCTCGACCATCCTATCCCTTACCTTTTGTTCGACACCTTCATAGGCCTGACCCTTCAGGTTGCCTAGCGCCTCTGCTATTTTCTGGAAAGTGTCTGGCTCTATTGACTGAAGCGTGGGTGTTTCAATTTCTTTTTCTAACATCTTGTAGACATCTTTGAGTGCAAGGCTACCGCTATTCTCGGCGTCCATTTCATTGCTGTTTTGTTGCCCAGCTGTTGTTGACATTTGGCTCACTAAGCCTTAAATTATAGGATTTTAGTGCCTACTGTTGGGATATTTCAGTTGCCTTATAAATTGGTTGACGGCAGGATTGAGCCATTAACATTTAGTGCTGAACAAGTCATGCGGAGGCTCAAAGAAGACAATATCAAGTTCCTCGATTTGCAGTTCACCGGGCTTTTTGGCCGGTTCCACCACACTACGATAGACTCCAAGATGTTCTGGATCCAGGATTTCACTGATGGCCTTCCAAAGCTTGATGGGTCTTCAATACGCGGCTTTACAGAAATACACGAATCTGATCTTATTATAAGGCCTGATTCGGCTACATATGCCACCGTTCCTTGGATTGGGACGCCTACTGCAAGGCTGATATGCGATATTTTGAGCGGAGGAAGCAAACGTGAGATATTTCCACGAGACCCCCGCGGTATTGCAAAAAAAGCAGAAAGGTATCTTATAGATCAAGGCTTTGACACTTCTTACTGGGGGCCAGAAGTTGAATTCTTTGTCTTCGATAAGCTTGAGGTTAACACTATGACTCCATACCAAGGTCAGAGCTACCACATCACATCAAGAGAAGCACCTTGGTCTACCGACAGTGTGGGCTATGCGCTTAGGCTCAAGGAGGGGTACCTTCCAAGCGCGCCAGGCGACACCCTCATGGAATACCGAAACGAATGCGTTGATGTACTTACGAATAATTTCGGCATAGTCTGCGATGCTCATCACCATGAAGTAGCGACTGCCGGTCAGTGCGAGATTGACATTCGATTTGATACCTTGGTTAATGCTGCCGATGCCGTTCAAAGTTACAAGTATATTGTCAAGAATATTGCCAAAAAACAAAACATGATTGCGACGATGATGCCAAAGCCGATAGCGCTCGACAATGGCTCCGGCATGCATGTTAATGTCAGCATTTGGAATAAGGGCAAGAACCTATTCTATGACTCTGCTGACGAATACGCAGAAATGTCGCAGACTGCGCGCTATTTTTGTGGAGGCATATTAGAACATGCTCGAGCACTTGCGGGAATCGTAGCGCCTACTACTAACTCTTACAGGAGGCTTGTGCCCGGCTACGAGGCTCCAGTGTATGTGGCATGGAGTACCGGCAATCGATCTGCAATAATCAGGATCCCAGCGCATTACAAAGGAACCAAGTTTGCTCACCTAAAGCGCATCGAGTTTAGAGCTCCTGATCCTTCATGTAATCCCTACCTTGCGTTTTCAGCCATTCTTGCAAGTGGCCTCGATGGCATCAAAAAGAAAAAGGACATAAGTGACCCAGTGAATGAGGATATCTTTAGGATGACCTCAGAGAGGAGGCGCCAGCTTGGGATAACGCAACTGCCAGCAAGCTTGAGAGAAGCATACGAGGAGCTTAGAAGTGATAATGTATTCTTAAAACCGATATTTGACAGTGAGATCGTAGATAGAATAATAGAGCATGAGGAAAAGGAACATGTAGAGTTGGCGGTGAGACCTCATCCGCACGAGTTTTCAATGTATGCTGACATCTAGCCTCTTTTTTTGCATAATGAATCTTGCGACTCCAAAATAGATACTCCCGCCTTTTCCTTTCGTTGGGTAAGAAGCAATCCGATCTTAAATCAGGTTGCAGCTCTCGATGTTTGCCTTGTAGCCAGACAACATCAACAGCATGCCGTAGGAAACAAACACAATTTCGGCAGCAAGCCTGTTCCTTGTGGTGCTATGACGTAGAGTCTGTAGCCGATCGTAGATGATCAGCTCCCAGACGGTAGACTTGGCTACATGACTGTAAATTGCAAGCCTCTTCATCTTTACATATGAGTAGTTTAGCCGGCTTCATAGGCCATGATCCTGGCCCGGATCCCTTTCTGGTCAACAGATTCGGAAAATGCATTTGGTATTAGATAGCTTGAGACACTTAGTAACGCCTTCTTGACCACCACCGCATGATCGGGGAGAGTTTTTCGAAGGAAACCTATTTTCTTGAGATCTGATAGGTACACCGGCCTGTTGATCAGCGCTTCCCAATCAGAGAATGATCGTGATTGCAGTCCACTAATGCGCGGATTGCACTAATATGGATTGCCAAAAACTTATTGGTAAGTAGTTCCAAGAGTGGGATTCTGCAGGTCAACACACGCAGAAGAGATAATGTATATAAAAATGGTGTAAAAAATGTAGTGAGCAAAGCAGTTCAATTTTTTTGATAAAAGTTTAGCTGTAAGTATACGATATAATATTCTATAAGACTACAATATACAAATCTGTTTTCGAAATCATGATATAAGTGCCATCTGGTAGTTGAGATAAAATGTTGGACGATGATCCCTCTTTGTCATCTTCGGCTGCAATCCCATTTCCAACGCTTACAATCCTGTATTTGCCAGCGGAGGCCAAAACGGTGGTTGAAGAAATGGGCCAGAAATATCCTAACAGCACAGTGGAGGATTGCATTGGTTTTTTCCACGGGATGCAGAAACACTACAAAAAGGTCACGATCTGGAGCCAGGGCATAGACAGTCTATGGCTCAATGCAGTAGTAGCAAGGGCAAAAGAGCTTGCCGGCGTGGAATTTGTGACACTTGTTTCAGGCGGCATAATGTACCTGCTATAGGCGTTAACAGGCTACAGATAAAAAGTATTAACTTAGTAGTACTGTATCTGCGCTTCCTACTACACGGCAACAAGAACTAGATGAAGAATATCAGCAGCAGATCTTAGACCATGCTAAAATGCTAATGGATATTAGATGGGTTGCCGTTAACCCAAGCCCTGAAATGAACAAGCTCGTGATTAGCACTTAGGAGTGCTGTAGCTAGAGGAGGTATCCTAGATAAACAGCAGTCGCAGAATCACGAGATATTAGACGCCTTTCAACTACCTCTGCTGCAGCACTACCACGAAGAAGTACGACAACTATAACAAGAGCTATTAAACCCCGGGCACTAAAATCAAGTAATAGTTCATGACAGTAAACAAAGACACCACAACTAGCCATGTGCAGGCGGCTACCATCGCTAGTATACCACCCGCTCTAGTTGATATATATTTTGACTAGGTGCAGACTAACTGTATCCATTTTAACGAATCAAGCAATCAAAGAAGAGCAACAAGAAGAGAGAGGAGCATTTACCTATCTCAAGATCTTTTCTTTTACGGCTCGATAGAGCAGGTATAAGGTAAAAAAGGCTTCTTCTAAGCAAGAACTATGGAAGCCTAAATCCCTTGATCGATTCTGTATAAAAATAAAAACAACAACTATTGTTTTGGAGCTTTGGGCAACACTGGAATGATATGGGTTGAAGGTGTAGTCTTAAATGCATGGGAGGACGTCATAGAAATAACAGAGCATCTATTTTCCTACTCTTCTGATTAACCCGCTTTACAGGTAGCCGATTTATACAAACAGGGAAGTACTTCCTCTGACCTTAACCTCAAATAATACCTGTGTAATTATATGTGGAGGTATGAAAGAAAGAGAAGAAAAGATAAGGAGTTGCCCTATCTGTGGATGCACAGAGCACAGGCTCATTGGGTGCGGCAAGCACTGGAGAAAACATAAAGAAGGGCCAGATGGCAAATGCGTGCCCCGCCCATCATTTTAGTTCATAAAGCGCGAGTGAGAGTTTGAATGCCAGCTTATCGTCAGTTGCAATCGCAATCGGGACTACATATTTTTGAGTCTCTTCTTTGTATCTTGTCACCTTATCCTTGAAACTCTGTCCCTTCATGCTTCGGATATCATCTAGCCGCTCTGCCAGTTTGATGTACCGGGTATCCTTGGACGCCTTCGTCATGCTGGCAAAGTATTCCTCTGAGGCCTTTTCTTTGGCCCATGAATCAATAGCGCTCAATGTAGAATATACGCGCTCTCCAAACTCTTTCAGATCGTCATCAGGTATCCGTGCATCATGCAATAGCGCAGCGCATACAAGATCAGTATCATGTATCTTGAGCTCTTCGGCCAGAATGAGCGCAACTCTCAGGGAATGACCAATATAGTGTTCATATTTATTCACAGAATGTTGTCCCCTATGAGCCTTGGTTGCAAGTCCAAATGCTCTTGTTATAGGGACGACGTCGTCAGGGTTATCATCAAATGACCTGAGCAGCCTAATGAACCCAGCTTTAAGATCTGAATTCATAGATGTTAGGCCTAGACTTAAACCCCTAAATGTAACTTTGCCTGTCCCCTATTGTTCAAATCCAAGTATCGGAATCCCTCCGAAGAGATCAGTAGCCTGAGTCGCGTTTCCAAATCCTACAGCCAGTATACCGTTTTGGATCATTATCGTAACAGGAGTATCTTGCAGTACAGCTGTGCTGTTTGAGGCAACATCTATTGTACCTGCCAACACTAGATTGTCATTTATCCGATTAATGGAATGCAGCTCAAGCCCGCTCATTTTATATTCTATAGGGGCAGTACCGTTTGAGGGTTTATAGATAAAATTGTCGACAAATCCTGACGTGCCATTTAAAGACCAGTCGCCAAAGAGGACGGCTTCCACCTCACCATTTGTGAGGTTGAGACGAGAGCTTGCAATCTTGCCTGATGATTGCCTATCTATTTGAAGATTATCGTTGCCTGTACTGGTCACTATCCTGTTTGAAGAAGAGATACCCTCACCGCTACTGCTTTCGCTAGTTATAACTGAGCTACTAGTAGAGCTCGACTGGGACTGGCCTGATGACTGCTGGATTACTGTGCTGTCACTATCGCTTGAACGCTGCTCGCTCACCGTAGATGACTGCTGCTGAGTAGTTATCGAGGCTGCCGCCATGCCATTGTTGATTCCATAGCCAACAATAAAGAAGGCAGCAGTGGCAAGTAATGCAGTGACAACATAAACAGTCAGAATCATAGTGGGCATAAACGAATAAAGGTTATAAAGATTGTATATATGGCATACTAGTTTTATCTATTACAATTCGTCTACAGAAAATTAAATGCAATGGCAGATTATCATAGGTTCTTGTCTGCAGTTGTTATGCTGCTTGTGTTACATATAGGCAAACTGCATTGGCTGTGATTGTCAGCTTGATCTGTGAAGTAGATCAATTTTTCTGCTTCCCAGGCTCTAGACTAGATATTGCATTCGGGATATACACATCGGGCTTTTAGAGTGCATAATTGTATCAAAAACATCTATTGTGGAGTCGAACACGCCTATAGCGTATCCCCACCTGTTAGGAAAATATTTCTGTTATGAGAGAAGGTCCGTGCATCCGCTACTGCCAATGCCTACTGAACTACTTACATGTCACTATCTTGCTGTAGCACCATTCTCAGATAGTCCAGTTTATCTGCTCGTCAAGATTATGCGATCAAGCATCTGCTGACTCACTTGTCAATATAACCTTTGTTTGCATTAAGGCATCTTCCCGGTAAGTAGTCCATACAAATGTGTAACTAAATACGATCAGCTGACCACTCTTAAATAGTCAACCTTGTACATAATTGGAAAACAGAATACAGGATCCGCTGGCCAGGTATACGATGGCCACAATTGGCACGTCAGTATTGATGCGTATTGTTTATTTCTGTTACTATGCCTCAATGTTTTCCACATGTCTATGGAATGGTATGCTAGTAGTTGCCTTCATAACGTTGATAGCGGGAATGCCGGCACAATTACTAGCAACAGCAGGATAAAACTTCTATAATTTTCATATAATGTTATTCCAATTCCTTTCCTAAAGAAAGGAAAATATCAAACATGGACAGTTAAAAAGTAAAGAGATTCCATATTGAGGATCAACTCAAAAATCCGCCCTTGGATATAGAGACATTTTATGCATATTTCGTTATATGGAGTTTGTGTTGCTATTGCCATCAGTTGATGTGAACTCGCTTTTGCCAACCCCAGTTGATCCTGTTGATCCTATCGTCTCCTGTTCCCCTAGAGCAGGCGTAGACGATGTCACTTCTTCAGATGCAATCTCGGTGAACGCCGCAGGACTACGTACTGTTTCAATATGCGTGGCCTTTGGCTGAGGCGCTGCTTTTCTCCTGACCGCCTTTTTCTTACCGCCCTTACGAACCTTAGTCGTAGCTTTTTTCTTTATGCTGTCCTTCTTCCTTACCTTTGAAAGATTTGTTTGCTTTCCCTTCTTTCGCTTGCTTTTGGTTTTTGCCATAACCGTTAGCATTAACTAACCACTTATTCTTAAGCTTGTTCTTTTTAGGCAAGCAGAAGTGAATTTGTAAAAAAATCTACCAATATATCGCTAGCAGCGTAGAACAGGACAGAAGAAATGGTAAATATACTTCAGCACAAATCGAGTCAATACGGTTTTTCTTCCTTATGCAATACATTATGGTGGATAAACCTTGACTATTTCCTACTCTTGGGGCTAAAATCAAATGACAGATGCCGTTCTGCACCTTAGGCTTTGACCAACTACGTATATATGTATTAAAATATCTAGACCAATCAATATTTGTTAACTTGAAATTTTCCTTTTGTAATATATATAATACCATAATCATATATGCCTATTAATTGAGCAGTATGAAATCCTTCAAAAATCTCTCTGTGTCTGGTAGTATTTTAGAATAAGATATAATAATTGAGTTAACCCACAATTGTCCATTCTTGAGAGACAGCAAAGACTACTATGCAGTTCTTGGCGTTTCGGAGAAGGCTAGTTACAAGCAGATCAAATACGCCTATAGGCGGCTTGCCCGAAAATATCATCCGGATAGGAACAACTCAGTCTATGCTGAAGAAATGATAAAAAAGATAAACACTGCGTTTGAAGTTCTGTCAGATGAGACAAAGAGGGCACAATACGACAAGATGGAATTTGATAGCTCGCGTGAGATGGAGCCAAAACAAGAGCCAGCACACATAAATCCTAAGCCACGGAAAATGGCAAACGAAAGTGTGATTGCAGATGTTTTCAATGGGCCATACTTGCTTGATACGCCCAGGGGTAGATTCCATATAATTGTCGAGCCTTCGCTGTGTATGGCGTTTGGCAGCTGCGAAGTTCTTGCGCCAAAAGTCTTTGTGGTGGAAAAAAATAAAATGGTCAATCCGAAGGCAAAGGTCGAGTGCGAAACATGCGCCGACTATGAAAGTATACATGCTGCTGCAGCTACCTGCCCGACTAAGGCCATAAGGATCATTGACCGCTACACTGGCGATCAGCTCTATCCATAGTAAATTTAAATTGCTCTGTGATTGTGCTGTAACCATGAAGCTTTTCTGTATTGGATGCGGCCCAGGAGACCCAGACCTTCTCACAGTGCGGGCAGCAGACCTTATAAAAAGCGCAGATATGATATTTGCACCCACTGCAAGGGAGGGCAAATCCAGCATCGCGCTTTCTGTAGTTGAAAAATATATTGGCAGGTTTACCAAGACAGTCAGCCTTGTTTTTCCGATGGTCAAGAATAGGGAATCGCTTAGGGACTACTTGAAGAGAAATGCTGATGAGATTGCAAGTGCAGTCAGAACCGGCAAAAAAGTCACATATCTTACAGTCGGAGACCCGGCGCTCTATAGTACCTGGATATATATCCAGCGCGAATTGAAAAGGACGCATAAGGACATCGAAATTGAAATCGTACCCGGTGTGACGTCCATGTTTGCAATTGCTGCCAAAGCAGGGATAAGCTTGGCAGAAGGCGACGAAACCGTAGCTATCGTACCAGCATGTTATGATCTGGAAAAAGTCAAGCGCACAGCCAGCGCCTGTGACACCGTCATTTTTCTAAAGGATGGACGCTACTTTGACAGTGTAATTGATATGCTGGGGGAGGCAGGATTTCCCGACAGCGCGACTGTTGCAATAGCTCAGAATGTTTCAGACGAAGGCGAGTTGCTTGAGATAAAAAAAATTTCAGAGCTCCGTGGAAAAAAAGGCCCGACTGAGAAGTACTTTTCTATCATGGTGGCAAAGAAAAATGCCAGAGACTAGGACTGTGTACTTTGTGGGCTCAGGCCCTGGCGATCCTGAGCTTATCACACTTAGAGCAAAAAAGCTGGTAGAAGAAGCAGACACTATTATTTATTCCGGCTCACTTCTTAACCCGAGGATCTTGCAATACGCCAAGAAAGGTGTGCAGCTCTACGATGCTGCAATAATTGACAGAGAAAAGATCTATCAGATCCTGTACGACTCTGCTAAGGAAGGCAAGGTTGTTGTAAGATTCCACGATGGGGACCCAGCACTTTTCAGCGCAATTCGAGAGCAGATAGACAAGCTGGAATCAGACGGCATAAAGTGCAAGGTTGTGCCAGGCGTAACTGCTTTATTAGGAGCTGCTGCAGACATGAATTTAGAGCTGACACTGCCGGGAGTAACACAGACTTTGATAATAACAAGGGCAGAGCTTCGCACGCCAGTTCCAAAGCGCGAATCAATAGCTGAGCTTGCCAAACATGGTGCAACAATGGCATTCTATCTGAGCGTGCACCTAATAGGCGAGGTAGTAAATGAACTACTAAAGGGCGGAGAAGGAGTGTATACAGAGAAGACGCCAGCTGCTGTAGTCTATCGAGCGACGTGGGAAGACGAAAAAATAATCAAGGGGACACTTGGAGACATTGCTAAGAGGACAAAGGAAGCCAAGATAATCAAAACCGCACTAATAATTGTCGGTGAGGCCATTGCTCCGGCAAAATATGAATATTCAAAAGTATATGATGCAAGGTTCACACATGGATACAGAAAAGGGACAGTAAAAGAAAAGAAAGAGTAAAGGGTTTACGGTCTTCTCGCCCACAAGGTTATCACACTTGTGCTAATGGCTGCTCCTGCCACTCCGCTTATCAGGGCAAAGACAACGCTTGCATCCACATGCAGGATGGTTGCTAATGCATGTGCAACCGTCGGCGATGCTAAGAACGCTAAAAACCCTATAGCAAACCCTATTGCCCCAAAGATTGCAAGTATTCCGGTTCTTGATACCATTTTACATCACTGCTGACTTTCGGTGTCTGAGATCCTGAAGCTGCCAGCCGGGATCGATGGGAACTTGTCATTCATCTTTTGCTCTGCGACTGCCGAAGCTTCCATCATTATCTGATCGATGTCGCTGCCAGAGCCGGTATTGATCTCGATTCCAGGGCCGCTGCTCTGCAAAGACTCCATCATGATGCCGTTGAGCAAAGTCTGCATGGTGTTGATCTCGCTGTCGGCACCTGGCACGAACTTTCCAAGACCAGGCTTTAAGCCCTTTATTGTGGTTATTGCTGGCCCCAGCGCGACCATTACGTCCCCCATATCGTGTATAGTAGATAGTCTCATCGAGACCTGCTCAAATGCCATCTTGGCTTGCCCCAGTGTGCGCGAGACCTTGCGTACCTCGGCAAGCTCGTTTGAGAGCACCTTTGTGGTATCGGTGTCGTGCCTCTGCACAGCATCGACTACTCGCCTAAACAAAGAGGCATCTCTCTCGTTTAGTTTGGTAACTATGGCGTCTAACTTTGATATTTGCAACTGAAGCTTGTTAGCTGCTGTCTCTATTTTAGGTTTGAGAGGTCCCTGAGCTGCCAGTGCTTCTTTCAACTTGTCTCCTGCGCTTGCCCTAGTTTGATTACTCCAATTCTTATCGAAAGCATTCATGCAAATTCGAGGGGGGATTTGCTATTAATTGCGGGTGTGTAATTCGATAAACCATAAGCTAAACTAATTGTCCTCTAGTTTTAGAGACGGTCAGCTTGTGATGAATGAGTCTATTGAATGTCAAAGTGGTATCCTAAAAAGTTCCTTCTGGGCTATTGAGGCCCATGCGCCCATGCCCTGCCCGCTGTCGCTGTCTGTGCCAGTTATATGACTCACCACGATCTCCTTTGGAGCCATGGGCGGCCACAGCATGGCCACATAATCACCAATGTCACCAGCCTTGTCAAGGGACGCAGGCTGCATATTCTCTCGCAGGAATTTGGCGGCAGCAAGTTTGTCCTTCGTAGGCTCTATGAGCTGATGCTGCCCGTGCACGATGAGGTGAATCTTCCTAGTGCTATCAATTTCAAACATACTTTAGTGTTGCAAGATGCATACAACTATAAGCACGTTAAATAGTTTTTCTCACATGATAGTCATCGACTCTTACATGGCAATGATCTTGCCCGATGACATTGCAGAGCGCATCTCTGGATTTATTGCCAGTAAACTAAACTTTCCCTTTGTAGGTCCCGATGAGCTGATGTGCATAATGTATCTATACGGCAGAAACAGTAGGATAGGCGAAGGTGAGATTGATGAGGTCAGCAGCCTTGCGCAGCACACTGCCTCTCAGCTGGGGCAAGAGATTGATATTTACATGAACAGCTCCACAAGCAAGCTTGAAACAGAATACATCAGGAGTAAGTACATCAATAGAGAGCTGCAATTGGCTGTTGAAACAAAACCACAGGATGTCAAGAAGCGAATAGCAGGGGATCCAGCGATAATATCTGACTGCTTTGTGCATCATGTTGCTTACTACAAGCAGGACTACTTTTTGGAGCTATACGGTCCACTTAGAGATTCTCAGCTTACGTCAGATATCCGCTCGGCGCTGACTCATAGGATGGTCATGGTGTGCTACAATAGAAAAGGAGCGCAAGAAACAAGATTGGCGCACCTCCTTATTCCAGTGTACGTATGGTTCAAGGATCAGACAGGTGCAAAGCCGTGATAATATGGAATTTGCGAAAGCTCCTCCTGTGGCATCTGAACAATTGATATCAAATGTCCGTCAGGATCTTGGATTATTGCATGCCTACCAAATGGCTCCTGTTTGGGCTTTTTGTAGAATTTGACTCTTTTCTTTTTCAGGCTGTTAATAACATCATCAAAATCGCTTATGCTAAACCCCACGAGCATACCATTGTTCTTTTTGATCCTCTTCCTTTTCGCAGGGTGGAGCGCAAGCACCGTGCCGCGTGTCGAAAACTCTGTCCAGTCCTTTGACTCTTGTTTTAGCTCCATACCAAGAGTGTCGCTATAGAATCTGATTGATCTTTTCATGTTGGAAACAAGCAAGATGACCGCTCCTATCCGACTAAACATTACAGTAGTATATTGCATTCATAAATATAAAGTTGAAAATGTGGGTAATGTAGTATTATATATATCGATCACGGGTTCAGCAGACTATCTTGCAGAACGACAGGACATCGGCCCCCATCATTAGGTTCTCAGAATTTCTTGGGATAGGGTACTTTGGCGATAAAAAGCAGCGCGTCGTAGCTCCTATTTTTGATTTGTACTCCAATGCAGAGCGGGGCTGGAAAAAAGTAATGGCAAGTCAGCAGCAACATGGGGTCCCTATACTTCATACAATATTTGTGGAACATACTGCAAGATACGAGTTCATTGCCCACCCCATAGAAATGAGCTCTGAAAGGATCAATTACGTGCTTTACCGCTCATCTTCTAGCTTGTCCAGCCTGAACAAATTCAAGAGTGATTATGGCAGCGGAATGACGTACATCAAGTTTGGATGGCATGATCTAACAAAACCGCATAAGTTTGATGTGCTTCCATACTATGCTGCTGTTGATTCGATAGAGTTCAAGAAGGCAGATGATATCAAACCTGGAATGCTAGTCGACCAGATAAGGAAAAGCTAGCAGGCATTCAGGCAATGAGTTCACGGTATACCCTCAGCCATTTTTCCAAATTGCGGGAATGTTTCTACGCCATCTGTGGGACTCGTTATCAAACTCCTTACTGTCAGTATCACAATCGCCACGACCGCTGAAACAATTGCAGAAATTATCGCGGGTTCGCCAATCTCTACTACTAGCCCGAGCAGCTTTCGCACTTCTAATTTTATAGTTATTCCTAATTTGCTCCTCCGTCAGCTTTACGCTCAACATGCGGTCGTTGATCGGACTATCCATGAAGAATTACTCCGCACTTTACATTTATCTTGCATCATGCTCAAAAAATAGCATTGACGAACAACCCTGTAGCCGTGTTTGACTCAGGCATTGGATCCCTCTCAATAATACGAGAGCTAAGGCGCGAGATACCATATGAAGACCTGCTCTACTTTGCAGACAGGGTCCACTTTCCATACGGTACCAAGTCACATTCAGAACTGCGCGAGATCATTGTAAATACAATAAAGTACCTCAAGCGCTTCAAACCAAAGCTAGTGGTAGTTGCCTCAAACACCCCCTCTGTGCAAGTACTTGATGAGGTAAGAAGGACGATAACTGACATCTCGATAATAGGAGTCAGGCCACCCCTCAAAGAAGCCGCCAGACTCACAAAGAAAAAGCATATCGGAATCATGGCCACGGAGGGTATGATAAGGAGCAGGGAGTTTGAGAACCAAATTCGCAGGGAAGTACCCCAACATATCTTGGTAACAAGATTCAATGCCTCACCTATAATTGAGCTGATAGAACAGGGGGTGCATCTTGAGAATGAGCGACGAACGTTTAATGTGATCTCACGCGTTCTGGGCGACAGCATTGATGAAAAGATTGACGTCATTACTCTCTCAAGCACTCACCTGCCTTTTGTAAAACGATATCTCAATTCACTCTTGCCTACCGTTAGGTTCATTGACCCGGCGCAGATAGTAGCCAAGGACGTAAGGAAGTTCCTTGCATTTTATCGAATGACAAAAAAGAGTGGTAGGAGTAATCTTCGGATCCTAGTCTCTGAGGGCAAGCGGGAATTCGAGAAATCAGTGCGTGCACTGGGAGTGAGAGAGCCGATTGAAGAGGTGTTCCTTACATTTTGATTCAAATTAGTAACACAGTCTAAATATATGCAAACGAGGAATAATCAGTACAGCAAAAGACAGGCAGCTAAGAGCAAAAATGGGATTTCAAACAGATATTGATAGAGGAGGCAGAGCACTGATGGATACCTTTCTCCAGCTCAGTGGCATATACTCGTTTTATGAAAGACACTTAGAGTTAGAAATTATCAAGTATCCGCTGCCAAACCACATTGCAATTGTGCTTGATGGTAACAGGAGGTGGGCCAACATGCATCTGCTTGATACTAGTTGGGGTCACAACCACGGGGCTGACAAGGCAGAAGAACTATTGAACTGGATACATGACGTGGGCATCAAAATCACCACGCTATATGTGCTATCAACTGAAAATCTTGAGCGTAAGGATGAAGAGCTTGAAAACATCTACAGGCTTCTTGAAAAGAAGCTGGAAAAGCTCTACAATGACGAGCGGGTGCACAAACGCGAGATGAAGATAAAAGCAATAGGAGACACTAAGCTCCTCCCCTATAACTTGCAGCAGATATTGACAAAGCTTGAAGAATCGACTGCTGATTATGACTCGATGTTTCTCAACATCGCGATAGCATATGGCGGTCAAAAGGAGCTGATCGAGGCAGTTAGAAAGATAGCTGGAATGGCCGAGAAGGGCCTGATTGAAGTTGACGAAATTGATGAAAAGACGATTGAATCATGTCTATATACGTCACACCTACCGCAGCCATCACCTGATCTTATCCTGAGGACGTCTGGCGAAAAAAGATTGAGCGGCTTCTTGATATGGCAGAGCGCCTACAGCGAGCTGATGTTCATGGATGTGTTCTGGCCAGAATTTCGCAAGATTGATCTTATGCGAGCCATTAGGACATATCAGCAGAGAGTGCGCAGATATGGCAGATAATATAATACTAACATAGCATCACGTTGAGGCTATTGTTTTCAAATCAGAAGCTATAGTAAATTATTCTTCTTTTACTTCTTCAACTTGCCAGTTGTCATTAACATAGAGACCAATGACTTTTGCAGGGAGTTTCCATAAAGATATCTCTTGCAGAGCCTTTCTGATTTGGATATAGTGATAGATCTTGTCTCCAGGGTTGCCTGCACAATCATAATGTCCAACTACTGCTATGATGCGGGAGTTATGTTTCTCAACAGATATAGATGCTGAATGTTTTGCAAGTGATGCTTCCACATAGCGCAATTCATTTGAGAAAATTCCATTGGCACCGGGGAAAGTTATCATATCCACTATGTCAACTGCATAATTTTGCTTGATATAATCAATGACAGGCTGCTGAGTTCTTCCATCAATGCAATTTATAGCAGTTCCAAATTTGTATTGCTCTTTCATTGATGATAATCAGTAGCTGCTTTTCTTTTATGGTATGACATATTATTTGATAATAATGCTAGATAAAAGATTTATGAATGGTCTTGTAGAGACTGAAAAAATCTCATAAATTGATATTTTACGTTACAAGGGCAATGCAGAGATGGCAAGTAGCAGTAATACCAGAGGAGACGGCAAAAGATGTCAATGCCAGAATAACACTTAAAAGATAAGGGTACAGCATCAGAAAATAACATTGCGACAATTATGACAAGTGGAGCAACATCCTTATGACAACGATGTATCAGTGCGAGCAGAAGGTTCACGCTCTAGCGATAGTCTTCTCTGCTAGCAAAGAAAAGCACAGAATTTGGAGCTAATATCTACTGAATATAAGCATGTTGGACTGTTGAACAATCAGGCCGTTGTGGCCGTAGACATCCTAAATACTAAGAAGAGTCATATACACATACACATATACATAAAATATAGATACTGAACATCGTAGATGTACTGAAGTTATTAAGATGAGAGAGGAAGATATAACAAAAAAGAATTGCTTCCTATATGTTATCCACTATGACACATCCAGTATTAAAGATGAACTATCGAGATTAAAAGATCTTATCGATAAATATAACGGAGATCCCAAACCAGAGAAATGGGAACGTGTAAAAGAATATTCAAAGTCTGAAATGAAACGATTAGAAGAGATAAGAAAATACATACATAGACATTTAGAAATCATTGGATATTTAGTTAAGAATCATAGACTAGATCCTGGTAAATTCGACTATGTCTACATAAAGTACAGTGTGGACTTGTTCTATGATGCTTATTATATGGATCCAGAATATGACCAACCGGGCTTAGCAGATTTGATAAGCGATATTGGGGATCAGATTGGACAATTGGATGCAGCACTCCAATTCCTTGATGGAGAAAAAGGCACCGTAGATGATAGATAATGGTTTTAGTCGTGTTTGGACCCACGACCTAATGGTTACGTTTGTAGTTGCTGCTGTCGATCGTTGTAGTGCGGAAAACGGCGAGAAGGTTTCGTAAACCTTAGGTCTTAAATCGTAAGAGATAGCTTTAGAGCTTAAAAATTTGGGGGGATCATCATACGCTGGCTAAAACAACAAAAACGTCTCATGACGCTTCAAAAACGGTGAATCCATATTAGTACAAAACTACCTAATAGTTAGGTTTAAAGAAAATAGAGGGGGATCAATAGTTCAAGTTTTAAGTACAACGAATCACAGGCTATTGACAAATTTCTCCCTTAGGATCATTAGCGACCGCTTGAAAATTTAACAGTATGACAAATCTTACTAGGCTACAGATTGTTTTATGCAGCTCGTTGTTCTTCTAAATCTACTTGCCACTGTTTTTAAATGGGTGAAGATAGAATAGGATAGATGAACGATAGGGAATCTATGTGGGTATGTAAACATTGCCAGTTAGTTTTCGCCTTTGATTCACACATTAGAGCACACAAAATGCTGACAGGTCATACTAGAATTATCAGATACGAATTACCGTCAACAAATACTGTGAGAGAGTCAGAACATATTTAACGAGTATAAGAGCAAGGCAAATTTGGCAACAAGATCAAGAGAATTTTCAATATTGGACGAAATAGCACCTGATTAATTTTTCCTTATTATACCTAAACTCTTATCGAAGATCTTCACAAATGGTTTTCAAACTGCTAATTGCAAATGTCTTTATTTCATAGCCGTAGATTCGGAAGTCACACAGTGCACCCCGCTTTGGTCTTACTAGCCTTTGCTACGGGAATCAAAGGTATCAGAGTACACCGCTCAAGTATTTGCCAGTATCACTCCACTTGATTGTGTAGCAAAGACATAGAACCTTCCAGCAGAGAAAGGATGTGGCTGTAAAGTGTGCATCTTCTGAGCTCCACAATTCAATCCAAACATGCTTGGCTTGAATTCTCATATGAGGGTACGATAATTCAATATCTATGTATAATAGCAAAAGAGAGAGCAACTAAGGAGACTTTTCAACTATGGAATCAGAGTCACATCTAACAAATAACAAAAGATTATAGAGAGACGATAGCAGCAGGTCTGCGCTTGTGCAAGCTTTTTTCTATCATGTCATTGACCTTACTGACATGTTTTGCAGACACTTCCAGCTTTCTTGTCACATCTTTTAGCTTTATTTTTTTGTCAACTAGCAAATGCAATATCTGGTCTATCATTTCATAATCCATTCCTATCTCCTCTTCTGCAAGGTGGCTTTCCCAGAGCCTAGGGCTGCTCTTCTTTTGAACTATTGCTGAAGGAATACCCAAATATTGTGCAAGAGCCCTCACCTGTGTCTTATACAATCCAGCAATGGGCATAATATCTGCGGCTCCATCTCCAAACTTACTAAAATACCCAATTTGGACTTCACTCTTGTCTGAGGTGCCTGCCACAATATAGCCATTAATCGCCGCATAGTAATATAGAAGGCACATACGAATTCTTGCCATCAGGTTTCCTCTTGCCTCCTTGTCCTCTGGCAGAATCTCTTCAAATTTTTGGATTAGTGGATAGATGTCAATAATGTGATATCTTATCCTAAGCTGCTTAGCCAGATCTATCGCATGGGAGGTATCTTCTCTTGGAGTAGTGTCGCTTGGCATAACAAGGCCAAGCACGTTTGATCGCCCAAGTGCATTTACACTTAACTTGAGAACGACAGACGAATCAAGACCGCCGCTCAGTCCTATTACCAACCCCTTTGCAGAGCTTTTCGAAATGTAGGCAGAGATGAACTTCTCTATTTTTTTTGATATCTCCTTGTAATCTTGACCAAGTAGTTCTTCAAGTGCGCTTGACTTCACACTGCTATGAATCAGCTGCTTAGAAGTATTAATAATATCCTCTATCAGAGATTTATTTTAGCTGTCATCTAGATAATCCATAACAATGCTCAGGTTTGGTCAACAGAATAGATACAATAAAAATACTAAATACAGACATCTACCTTGAGTTATATGATTTAACAGCGAATGACTATAAAACCAAAGATAGAAACAGAGCAACAATGGGACAGCTTATTGGATTCATAATTCAACCAGATTGCAAGTTTCGATGGAAATACTATATCAATTTTCCTTAATACAAAAATTATATCTACCAGTTGTATAAATCACATAAGCATAGAAATAATTTTGGCCGCTCTTGCGGCACCCTTTATATCCACTGCATTGCTTCTGCATCCGATCTTTTCTTTAATTAGGTGCTCAAGTCGAAAAATGTCTTCATACTTGAAGCCAAAGCGTGCTGCGTTTTGCTCCTGCTCAAAGTGGTTCTTTATTGGTATAAAAATTCCAGGCGTTCCGTATGCCATCGACTCATCCATTGTTGATCTGCCAGCAGGGGATATTACGAGATCAGCAGCGTAGACTAGATCATGCATGTTATTGACAAAGCCAAGGTTACGATACTCCTGTGAATCAGGCAGTTCTAGCGAAGGACCAGACACAATTATGAGTTCAGAATCTAGCTTGCTTTGAAGTTGGCGATGCACCTCTATTACCTTTTGAACCAAGTATTTGCCGGCATCGGTTCCACCGCTGCTAACAAGTATTGTATTTTTCTCAAAACAAAATTGTTTGCGCAGCGCGTTACGGTCGGCGCTAGCCCGCCTCACTATAGGGCCAACATAGCGGATGTTGTCCCTGTCGTCTCCAACTTCAGGAATGATGACACAGTCGCATGTGTGCATAATATTATGCATCGACTTGTTCATCTTTTTCTCTATTACTGACGCAAGGCCAGTTGTAAAATGACTTTCGATAATATCGGTTATCAGCACGCGCCTTTGACCCGTTTTCTTGGCGACTGCAATCGAGGCAAAGTCCTCATCACTTATTATCAATCCATTGTGGTTGTCCAGAATTTCTTTTGCAATTGTCTTGCACTTTTTGTAATACAGGTAGTATCGTAGGAGCCACTTGAATACATGTTGAAGCTGCCCAGATTCAACAATGAATTTCTCGGGCTTGTAAACGTCGAGGGCATTGAACCCTTTTCTTGCGATCAGGGTTGACGCGCCTTCACCACTTGCAAACAGCATGTCAGTTTTCAGTTCCTCTGCAATGGCAATGTCGCGAGTTGCGTGACCAAGCCCAATTGGGCTTGTGAAAAAAGTGATCATGGCGATTATCCGGATTACCCTGCTACTACATTACATTGCTATCAGCTTTACATGATCCATCTTTTTGTTTGATTGGAATTTTTTAGTCATATCCTTTATCTCTGCAGCTTCACCTTTTAGCAAAAATATTTCAAGGCATCGGTCTCGATCTATCTTGTTGTGTATATGGGTAGTGATCAGTTTATCATAATCGTGCCGCATTTCTGTCACCTGATCGTCTGATTTTTCATCGTGTATTGCCAAAAGGACTGCAAAGAGCTCTCCATACAAATCCTGCCTATCTTTTTCATCTGCCAGAAGATTTCTGATACCGGCTCTTACAATCTCGGATCTGCCGGAAAAACCAAGGGCTTTTTGCAACTTGTCTATTTCTGTCAAGATATCGTTATTAAGTGAAATACTAACTATCGCCATTGAGATACATTATTATTAAGTTATTTATAAGGGCTTCCATATTTTTTAATAACAAAGGTATATATTTTTAATAACAGTGGAAAATAGTAGGATGAATCAGAGCAGAGCAGCTCTTGCAGCTATTGCCACATTAATTCCACTTGCAATGATTGCCACTATATACACTGGCAGGCCAGCTCTGCAAGATAGACAAGATCAGGAAAAGATCACAGTTGTTGCATCCTTTTACCCACTTTACGAATTTACTTCCAGGGTTGTTGGCGACAGGGCAGAAGTGTCAAGCCTTGTCCCAGCCGGCGTAGAGCCACACGACTGGGAGCCCACAGCAGAGGATGTTTTAAGAGGACGCGCAGCCGATGTGCTAGTCATCAATGGTGCAGGCTTTGAAAGATGGGCAGATGACATTGAAGCCAAAGTTGTTGCTAACACCAGTGAGGGGATCGAATTTAATTATAAAGAAGGAAAGGAAGTGGGAGATGATGAGCACGGGCACGGAGATGCCGCTGGTGGTGGAGGAGTTAATCCTCACATCTGGCTAGACCCAATTCTTGCAAAGCATCAGATAGACAAAATTCGCGATGTGATGGTCAGCTCAGACCCGGCCAACGCAGATTATTACAATCAAAATGCTGACAGATTTACCGCAGAGCTTGACTCGCTTGATGCCTTTATCAGGTCAGAGCTTGCCAACTGTGACAAATCAGACTTTATAGCATTTCACGATGCATTTACTCACTTTTCAGAAAGGTATGGCCTGAGGCAGCACAGCATCCATGGCGCTTCGCCGGAGGGGGAAATATTGCCGCAGACAATGCAGCAGATAATTGAGCTTGCAAACGAGTTTGACATTAATATCATTTATTCAGAAGATTTGATTG
>Ga0126310_10000114_pt1 | contig 22811 bp, 23 predicted proteins | sample Plot60_FD_92540 | JGI IMG/M metagenome (GOLD analysis project Ga0126310, IMG submission 92540) | Serpentine soil microbial communities from UC McLaughlin Reserve, CA, USA - Plot60 | ecosystem: Environmental > Terrestrial > Soil > Grasslands | place: USA: UC McLaughlin Reserve, Lake County... | reverse complement strand
TGATGCGGCCGCCGAACCTGACGGTCCTCACCGTGTCGGGGCTGTTGGCGGAGACGATCATGAACGTGTTCGCCGACGAGTCGGTCTCCGCGATCTTCCAGGGCGAGAACCAGCTCTTTTAGCTCGCCGGCGAGCCACGTGCGTTGAGCGCGAGCTACTCAACGGCTTTCTGAAGTTTCTCGAAAGCGGACCGGTACGTCAGGAGAGCCCTGTCTCCGAGCCGTCGTACTCACCGCCCAGCTGTTGCGCGAGCGTCTCCAGCTCGGCCGGTTCAGGCGACGCTGCGACTGTGGTTGCCACCATGACGAGCCAGGAGCAGCGGTCGGAGTCATCGACGTCGACCCGCACCTCGCCGAGCTCGCGCAGCTGCCGTTCCGCCTCCGCGGCTCGGCGCGCGTCAGTGAAGACGAAGCAGTGGATCTTCTCCGTCGCCGCCGGATCCGGCGGCGGCGGCGCCTCCTCGACGCCGCGGAAGCGGCGAAGCAGCCGAGCGGCCTCGTCGTCGCGGTCCGCGTTGCGCTCATCCCACGGGCGCAACGTCAGGTGCTTGTCCTCCCACGGTCGGCGCCCGTGCCAGGCCTCAACGGCTTCCTCGACGGCCTTGGCGGAGACGATGGTGCGAAACGGCGCGTTCTCGACGTCTTCGGGCGTCGCCGGACGCAGCGCGTTGCCGTCGTAGTCGACGACCTGGAACTCCTCGGGCGCCGCCATCTCGACGAACTCGATCGGCGGGAGGGCGTTGCGGTCGATCGGGCGGTTGTCTACTACACGCCATTGCTTGCCGAACGGGTCGGCGTCGGTCCAGGCGTAGAGCTCGACGGGGGAGCTCATTACCTCGTCGAGGTCGTGCTCGCTTGCGGCGTAGTGGACGCCCTCGAACACGGCCAGGTGCGGGAGGAACCCCTCCTCTTCCGAAAGCACCTGTGCGTACACGACGTGATCGTCGCCGACCGGAATCTGAAACACGTCACCCCGTTGTGGTCGCCGCCGCCGTCTCATCCGCGTCCATTTTCGATCGCCACGAGCATCAGGTCGAGGCCGACCCGAGCAACCCGGCTGCAGGAACGCCCGGCGCAGCACGGGGCGATACTGCCCCGCATGGCGACCCCCGCCCAGGACGAGAAATCCCTGCAAGCCGGCGACAAGAGCGTGCGCACCGCGACGTGGCGTCATCCCCGTCACAGAACCAGCGTTCTTGATCGTCCGGGCGTCCTGAGGACGTTCGGTCCGATCGCGGCAGTGGGCGCGCTCTGCGGCGTCCTTCTCTACCGCCTTCAGCCTGACGTTCATGGGAAGGCCTACTACGAGGACGAGGCGATCGCCGGGCTGATCGCGATGAGGCCGCTGCCCGAGGTGCTCGACACCGTCCTCGTCGACCGCGGCGGAGCGCCGCTCCACTTCGTACTCGCACACGCGGCGTTCTGGCTCGACGCGAGCGCGGAGAGCCTCCGGTGGCTGTCGGTGCTCGCGGCGCTCGCCCTAGTGCCGTTGTGCTTCGATCTGGCGCGGCGCCTCGCCGGGCCGCTGGCGGGGATCGTCGCCGCAGCGGTCGCGGCGTCGTCTACGGCCCTCGCGGTCTACGGGAGCTTCGGCCGGATGTATTCGTTGTACGTACTCGCCGCCGCGCTCTTCGCCGACCTCTTCGTCCGCGCGCTGCATCGACGTACGGTCGGCTCAGTCGCGGCGGCGTCTGCCGCCGCGTGGCTGCTACCGGCAGTGCATCCGTATGGCGCCATCCTGGCGTTCGCGGGCCTGGTCACAGCAGCGCTGATGTGGCGCGGCCGACCGCTGCGGACGGCGTGGCCAGTCGCTCTCGCGGTCGTCGCGGCGATCCCCTTCCTCGTCGCCGACCTGCGGCTGGCGGATCGCGCCAGTGTCGGCGGCGGGGGGGAGACGCTGGCCTCTCCGGGCGAGGCGCGGGCGGAACTGGTTGCGGCGCTGTCGTCGTTTGCCGGCGGCGACGGGCTCCCGTTCTTGTTCTTCGTCGTGCTTGCGCTCGCAGGGACAGTGCTGGCAGCTCGGCGCGACCGCGCTTTCGCCGTCCTCGTGGCGTCGATCGCGCTACCGCCGCTGCTGTTCGTGATCGTGCGCAGCGGCTCGCCCGCCGACCTCTCCCCGCGGCATCTCTTCTACGGCCTGCCGCTGTGGGCGGCGGCGATCGGCGTCGCCGCTTCGCGACTCCCCGTGGCGGCCGCCGCCCTGCTCGCGTTGATCGCGTTGACATCGCCGGCGAGCGCGCTGCGCGATCCGCGGGAGCTCGGGCTTGCGTCAATCGCGACGGGCGATGCACCCGAGGTCCACGCGCGCGAGAACGACCTCCTGCTTCCCTACGCGGCGGTCTTCCTCGCAGCGCTGCCCGACGTTCGGGAGGGCGTTGCGTTGCCGCACGGGCCGGGAGACGACGTCCTGCGCGCGCTCGACCACGTCGACGAGCCGATCGGGACGATCTACCTCGCAGTGCCGACCGAGCCGTGGACGGTTCGGGTTCTGCCCGGGCCGTTCGACAAGGCGGAGGCTCTCCGAGCGGCTCTGGGCGACGCTGATCGCTACGCGAGCACACCGAACTTCCCGGGGTGGCGCGAGTGGCTCGAGCCGGGGCTGTGTGAGGCGCTGCGCCGCTACACTGGCGCGCCGTGGCAGGCGAACGCGTCCCGATCGAGGTCCAGCCCCGCGACACGCGCGGCTCCGCTGCGACCCGCCGCCTGCGCCGCAACGGGCTGATCCCGGGCGTCCTCTACGGGCGCGGCAAGGCGCCGCACGCGTTCTGCGTGGCGGAGCGCGACCTGCGCAGGGCGCTGACCGGTCCTGGCGGCCTGCACGCGATCCTGGACGTCGTGCTCGAGGGGCAGAAAACGACGCACGCGTCGATCCTCAAGGACTACCAGCAGGACGTCCTGACCGGCCGGCTCGCGCACATCGACCTGCAGGAGGTCCGCCTCGACCAGCCGATCCACGCGCAGGTCGTCGTCGAGCTGGTCGGCGAGTCCGCCGGGGCAAAGGAGGGCGGTGTGCTCTCGCAGGTCTCGCGGGAGATCAACGTCGAGGCGCTGCCGCTCGAGGTTCCGGAGCGGATCGAGGTCGACATCAGCGCCATGGAGATGGGCGACACGCTGCGGCTCGCTGACGTGCCCGTCCCCGAAGGCGTGACCTTCTTGGACGATCCGGAGGAGACAGTCCTCGCGACCGTCACCGTCCCGACGCAGATCGTTGAGCCCGAAGAGGTCGTCGAGGAAGAGGAGCTCGCAGAGGGCGTCGAGCTGGCCGAGGGCGAGGAAGCGCCGGAGGGCGCGGCCGAAGGGGAGGCCCAGCCACAGGCCGCGGCAGACACCGGCGAGTCCGGCGAGCCCGGCACCGCCGAGGGGTAACTCGTGCGCTTCCTGCGGCGGGGCGAGCGGGCCTCGACGCTCGACGTGCTGGTTGCAGGCCTCGGCAACCCAGGGCGGGAGTACGAGCAGACGCGTCACAACGTCGGCTGGCTCGTCGCCGACGAGCTGGCGCGGCGCCATGGCGGCTCCTTTCGCTCGAAGTTCTCGGGTCAGCTCGCCGAGGTCCGGCTCGTCGAGCAGAAGCTCGCGCTGCTGAAGCCCGAGACGTACATGAACGAGTCCGGTCGTTCCTTGGCTGCGGCGGCGCGGTTCTTCAAGGTCGATCCGCGCGCGGTCCTGGTCGTCCACGACGACGTCGACCTCGAGCCGGAACGGCTTCAGGTCCGCTCCGGCGGCGGCCTCGCCGGCCACAACGGCCTACGCTCGATCGCGCAGGCGCTCGGAACGAACGACTTCCTCCGGCTGCGGATCGGCATCGGGCGACCGGAGCGTGGCGACCGCAGGCCGGTCGCCGACTACGTGCTCTCGAAGTTCGATCCCGAGACGGATGTGGACGCTCTCGTCGCGCGCTCGGCGGATGCTGTTGAGGCAATCGCCGCCGAGGGAATCGACGAGGCGCAGCGCCGCTACAACTGACCGCCTGCCGCCGATCCGCTTTCGTCGCACTTCCGGCAGGGATCCGCGCGCTTTCGCCGGCTACCGTCGGTTGCATCCCCTGGATGGTTGGGGGATAGGGATGGGATGGCGGCGCGTACGATTCGCGTGCCCCGGAACTTGACCGTTCCGGCGTTCGTCATGGACCGGCCGGTGCTGCACACTCTTGCGCAGGAACTCGCCGCAAGCGAGCGCTTTCAGACGTTCCTCGAGGAGGTCCGCGAGACACACCAGGGCCTTGCCGTCGAGGCCATAGACCGCCGCGGGCCACGCGCTCGCGTCTCCGAGGCCGCGCTGCCGCTCGTCCTGGCAACGCTCCACGCCGAGCTCGGGCGCGGGCTCGTCGTGTTGCTTCCGGAGGACGCCGACGCGCGCGATGCCGCCGAGGCGGCGGCCTGGTACCTGGGGCCCGAGCACGTCGCGCTGCTGCCGAGCCGCGGCGTCCGCTGGGGCTCGGGGCTCCAGCCGGCGCCGCACCTCGTCGGCGAGCGGGCGCGCGCCCTCGACGTGCTCGCCGATGGCGGCCTCGTCTCTGCCTCTGCAGCCGCCGTAGCCGAGGGGATGCCGCCGCTCGCCGAGCGTCCCGAGCCGATCCGCCTCCCCCGCGACGCCGAGGACCTGCCGGAACTGCTGGCCCTCGCCGGCTATGAGCGGGTCGAGCGGGCCGAAGAACGCGGCCAATTCGCGGTGCGAGGCGGCATCGTCGACGTCTTCCCGACGACGGGCCGGGAGCCGCTTCGCATCGAGCTGTTCGGCGACGAGATCGAGTCGATCCGCGCGTTCTCGCCCTTCACGCAACGCACGCTGCACCCGCTCGAGAACGCCGTGATCTACCCGGCGACCGAGCGGCGACCGGACCTACTCGAGCCGACGCTCAGCGACGAACGCGAGCCGCCGCCGATCCCGGACGACCTCGTCCCGCCGCTCGAGCGCGCCCCGGACTTCGTCTGGCAGCCCGATGCCGTCCGCGAGCTGTGGGAGGAAGAGGAGCTGCCGCCGCAACCGCTCGAGGGCGCGGCTGAGCTCGACCCGTTCCCGAGCGGCCAGCCGTTCTCGTTCGAAGCCCAGCGCCCGGCGATCGCTGCCCGCGGGCTCGCCGAGGCCGAGAACGAGCTCGGCGCTCTCGTCCGCGCAGGCTTGCGCGTGGTCGTCGCTTTCGCGCACGAGGGCGAGGCGCGGCGCAACCAGAACCTGCTCCGACGTGTCGAGTCGCGCCTGTACGAGCCCGGAGACGAGCTTCCGAAGGAGGCAGAGCTCCTCTACGCCGTCTCGCCGGCCCGCCGCGGCTTCGTCTGGCGCGACCTCGGCATCGTTCTCCTGCCCGACACCCAGGTCTTCCGGAAGAAGGCGCGTGCCGCCGCCCGCGTCGGCCGCTCGCTCCAGTCCTTCGCCGACCTGCGCACCGGCGATCACGTCGTGCACGAGGACCACGGCGTCGGGAAGCTGCTCGGCTTCGAGACGAGGGAGGTCGCTGGCGTGACGCGCGACTACCTCCTGCTGGCCTTCCGCGGCGACGACCGCCTCTACGTGCCGCACGAGCAGCTCGGCAAGGTCTCGCGCTACGTCGGGATGAACGGTGCGCCTGCACTCTCCAAGCTGGGCGGGAAGGCCTGGCAGCTGCTGAAGAGCCGCGCCCGCGAGGGGATCCGCGAGCTTGCGGCGGAGCTCCTCCGCCTCTACGCGCAGCGCCAGCAGACTCCCGGCTTCACATACGACCTCCGTCACGAGTACCTCGAGCAGCTCGAAGCGAACTTCCCGTATCGCGAGACCGACGACCAGCAGGCCGCGATCGAGGCGGTCAAGGAGGACCTCGAGGCGCCGCGGCCGATGGACCGGCTCGTCTGCGGCGATGTCGGCTTCGGGAAGACAGAGGTCGCCGTTCGTGCGGCGTTCGCCGCGACGCTGAACGGCAAGCAGACATTGATGCTCGTCCCGACGACGGTGCTCGCGCAGCAGCACTGGAACACGTTCCGCGAGCGCTACCGCGACTTCCCGGTGACCGTCGAGATGGTCTCCCGATTCCGCAGCGCGAAGGACACGAAGCAGGTGCTCGCCGACTTCGCCGACGGCAAGGTGGACGTGCTGATCGGGACCCACCGCGTCCTCTCGCGCGACGTGATCCCGAAGAACCTCGGCCTCGTGATCGTCGACGAGGAGCAGCGTTTCGGCGTCTCGCAGAAGGAGCTCTTGCGCCAGCTGCGGCTCGAGGTCGACGTCCTCGCGCTGACGGCGACTCCGATCCCCCGGACGCTTCACATGTCGCTCTCCGGCCTGCGCGACATCTCCCTGATCGAGACGCCGCCGGAGGGGCGCCGCCCGATCCGAACCTACGTCGGCGAGTTCGACGAGGAACTCGTGAAGCAGGCGCTCGAGCGCGAGGTCGCGCGCAAAGGCCAAGCGTTCTTCCTCCACAACCGCGTCGAGACCATCGACGAGCGCGCGGCGTTCCTCCAGGAGCTCGCGCCCCATCTTCGCTTCCTCGTCGCGCACGGCCAGATGCGGGAGAGGGAGCTCGAGGACCGGATGTTCTCGTTCCTGCGGGGTGACGCCGACGTCCTCGTGTCGACGACGATCATCGAGTCGGGTCTCGATATCCCGCAGGCGAACACGCTGGTCGTCGAGCGGGCGGACGCGCTAGGTCTCGCCCAGCTCTACCAGATCCGCGGACGCGTCGGGCGCTCCGACGTCCTCGCCCATGCGTACCTCTTCTATCCCGACGCAGCTGAGCTCACCGCCGAGGCGAGGGCGCGCCTGGCGACCCTCGCCGACCACACCGAGCTCGGAGCCGGCTTCGCGATCGCGATGCGCGACCTCGAGATCCGCGGCGCCGGAGATCTGCTCGGCGCGGAGCAGTCGGGCCATGTCGCGGCGCTCGGGTTCGAGCTCTACGTCGAGTTGCTCGCAGAGGCCGTCGCCGAGCTCTCCGGAGAGCGCCGCATCGCCGCCCGCCCGGTCCGCGTGGACGCGCGAGTGGACGCGTACGTGCCGAAGGCGTACATCGATTCCGAGGCTTTGCGGATCGATCTCCACCGGCGCCTCGCGCTCGTCGAGACCGAGGACGAGCTGCGGGAGCTGGAGGCCTCGACCGTCGACCGTTTCGGGCCGCTCCCGGGGCCGGTCGAGAACCTCTTCGGGATCCAGGAGGCGCGCATCAAGCTGTCGCGCCTCGGCGCCGACTACCTGATCTTCCGGCAGGGGAAGGCGACCGTCGGCCCGCTCGTGCTCGGCTCCGGCGAGCTGAGAGAGCTACGTCGAAAGGTGGACACCGCGGTCTACGCCACGGCGCGGAAGGAGGTCTCGCTGCGGGAAGAGGACCTGCCGGGAGCGCTTCGGTTAGTCGATGCTATCCTGGAGACGCGCCAGGCGGCATGATCGGCGCTTTTTCTATGAAACGAAGCTTTTTTGCAGGCCTTTTCATCGTCTTCGCGGCCCTCTTCGCGGTGGGCTGCGGCACCTCGAGCGACGACACAGGCGACGTTCCGGCGGACTCTGTCGCCGTCGTCGGCGACAAGACGATCAAGAAGTCCGAGTTCGACGACCTCGTCAGCTACGCGAAGCACAGCTACTCCGCGCAGAAGAAGCCCTTCCCGAAGACGGGTACGCAGGAGTACAAGCAGATCCAGGATCAAGCGGTGCGCTTCCTCGTCCAGCGCGCGCAGTTCGAGGTCAAGGCTGACGACCTCGACCTCGACGTCAGCGAGAAGGCCGTCGACAAGCGGATCGACGAGTACATCAAGGAGCGCCACAAGGGAAGCAAGGACAAGTTCAACGAGGAGCTCAAGGCGCAGGGTCTGACCGAGGAGCAGGCGCGCGAGATCATTCGCGCAAACCTGATCCAGGAGGCGGTCTACAACAAGGTCACCACGGACGTGAAGGTCTCGGACCCGGAGATCCGCAGCTACTACGACAAGAACAAGGCGCAGTACGCGACCCCGGAGACCCGCCTCGTCCGCCACGTGCTGGTGAAGAAGAAGGAGCTCGCCGACCAGCTGTACCAACAGCTCAAGGCCAAGGGCGCGGACTGGAATGCGATCGCGAAGCGCTACTCGCAGGATCCGGGCTCGAAGAACAAGGGCGGCCGCTACACCGCCACCAAGGGTCAGCTCCTGCCCGAGTTCGAGCAGGTCGCCTTCAGCATCGAGACCAACCAGGTCGCGAAGCCGGTCAAGACGCAGGCCGGTTGGCACATCATCCAGGCGCTGGCGCCGATCAAGAAGGGTGCGACGACGCCCTTCAAGCAGGTCAAGGAAGCGATCCGCCAGCAGCTGCTCCAGGAGCAGAAGAGCAAGAAGATGGAGAAGTGGGTCGCCGACATGCGCAAGGACCTCGAGAACGACACGGCGTACCAGGTCGGCTACAAGCCGACCGCCACTCAAAGCGCCGCGACCGGCTGAGCCCCGAGCGAAACGAGCTCGCGGAGGCGCTCCTCGAGCTGCAGGAGTTGACCGAGCGCCTACGGCGCGACTGCCCCTGGGATCGCGAACAGACGGTGCGGACGATCGTCCCGCACACGATCGAGGAGGCGTACGAGGTTGCAGACGCCGCCTTCGTGGGCGACGCGGCCAACGTCGAGGACGAGCTCGGCGATCTCCTCTTCCAGACTTATTTCCTCGCGCTGCTGCTCGAGGAGCAGGGCGGCGGCGATCTCGCCTCCGTGGCGCGACGGATCCACGAGAAGCTCGTCGCGCGGCACCCACACGTTTTCGGGAATGTCGAGGCGAGGACCGCTGGGCGCGTGCGCGAGAACTGGGAGCGGATCAAGGCCGACCACGAAGGCCGGGAGGGCATCTTCCACCACGTCCCGGAGACGCTCCCGGCGCTGCTCTACGCGCGAAAGCTGCAGCGCCGCGCCGCCGCGATCGAATTCGAATATCCAGACGCGGCCGGCGCACTGGCCGATCTCGACGACGAGCTCCGCGAGCTCAAGGAGGCGCTCGCGGAAGCCGGCGAGCCCGCTCCCGAGAAGGAGCCGAACGAGCGTCTCTTCGAGGAGCTCGGCGACGTCCTGTTCGCGACTGTCAACGTGGCGCGGCGACTGAACGTCGACCCCGAGCTTGCGTTGCGCGCGATGGCGCGGCGCTTTGCCGACCGCGTCGAACGGGCGGAGGTGCTCGCGGCGGGCGAGGGCCACCGGTTCACGGAGCTCTCGCTCGAAGAGAAGGACCGATACTTCGACGCCGCCAAGGAGGAGAGCCGCACATGAGCAGCCCAATCGCCGCCGTCCATGCCCGCCAGATCCTCGACTCGCGGGGCAACCCGACCGTCGAGGTCGAGGTCGCGCTGGAGTCCGGTGCCCTCGGCCGCGCGGCGGTGCCGTCGGGCGCGTCGACCGGCCAGTTCGAGGCGGTGGAGCTGCGGGACGGCGGCGACGCCTTCCTCGGCAAAGGCGTGTGGCGCGCGGTCGAGAACGTCCGAACGGAGATTGCGCAGGCCCTGCGCGGGATGGATCCGGAGGACCAGGCGGGCATCGACTCGGCGCTCGTGATGCTCGACGGGACCGAGAACAAGGCCCGGCTCGGGGCAAACGCCGTCCTCGGCGCATCGCTGGCGGCGGCGAAGGCGGCCGCCGCAGACGCCGGGGTCCCGCTCTACCGCTGGATCGGCGGAGCCGAGGCGCACCTGCTGCCCGTGCCGATGCTCAACGTCGTCAACGGCGGTGCCCACGCCCGCAACTCGCTCGACCTCCAGGAGTTCATGGTCGTCCCCGGTGGCGCCGAGACGTTCTCCGACGGCCTGCGCATCGCCGTCGAGGTCTTCCACACGCTGAAGAAGCTCCTCGACGAGCGCGGGCTGGCGACCGCGGTCGGCGACGAGGGGGGTTTTGCGCCCGACCTCGGCGGGAGCGAGGAGGCGATCGAGCTCATCCTCGAGGCCGCCGAGCGCTCCGGCCACCGCGAGCGGATCGCGATCGCGCTCGATCCTGCGATGACAGAGCTCGTCGGCGAAGACGGCGCGTACAGGTTCGAGGGCCGCACGGCCACCCCGGAACAGCTGCCCGGTTTCTGGGCCGGCCTCCTCGCCCGCTTTCCGATCGTGTCGATCGAAGACGGCGCAGGAGAGGAGGACTGGGTCGCGTGGAAGGCGCTCACGGAGCGGCTCGGCGAGCAGACGCAGCTCGTCGGCGACGACCTTTTCGTCACGAACCGCGAGCGGCTCCGGCGGGGGATCGAGGAGGGCGTGGCCAACTCGATCCTGATCAAGGTCAACCAGATCGGAACGCTGACCGAAACGCTCGAGACGATCGCGCTCGCCCGCTCGTCCGGGTACTCGTGTGTGATCTCACACCGGTCGGGCGAGACCGAGGACACGACGATCGCCGACCTCGCCGTCGCCACCAACGCGGGCCAGATCAAGACCGGAGCGCCGTCGAGGTCCGACCGCACCGCGAAGTACAACCAGCTGCTGCGGATCGAAGAGGAATTGGGTGGCGACGCGGAGTATCCCGGCTGGAATGCGTTTCCTAGTCGTTCCTAGCGCGCTCGCGGCCGTCGTCGTCTTCGCAGCCTGCAGCGGCAGCGACACCAAAACGGTCACCGTCCGCGAAACGGTCACGGAGACCGCCACCTCGTCGGTCCCGAGCGGAGCGCCGGCGATGGTGGCGCTCTACTTCCTCCGCGACGGCAAGGTCGCGCCGGTGTCACGCGGCGTCGTTGGCGGCTCCGAATCGGATCTCGCGACCGCGGCAGTCGAGGAGCTCGTGGCCGGCCCGGAAGGCGAGGCGGCGCTGGACACTGCGATCCCCGACGCCACGACTCCGGGCTCGGTCGAGGTCAACGGCGAGCTTGCGATCGTCCAGCTCACGCCCGAGCCGAAGGCTCGAGCGGCTCGGGCGCAGGTCGTGTACACCCTGACGGCGATCCCGAACGTCAAGCGCGTCTCCTTCGGTGGCGAGAATCCCGTCGGGCGCAAGGCCTTCGAGGCGCAGACGCCCGCGATCCTCGTGGAGTCGCCGCTCCCGGACGAGCAGGTCGAGTCCGGGTTCGCGGTCACCGGCACCGCGAACACGTTCGAGGCGACGTTCAACTATGAGCTGCGGGACGCCGCCGGGAAGGTGCTGCGGAAGAACTTCGTCACCGCGACGTCTGGCAGCGGAACCCGCGGGACGTTCAAGTTCAGTGTCCGCTACACGATCGACAAGCCTCAGGAGGGGAAGCTCGTCGTCTTCGAGCTCTCCGCCGCGGACGGCTCCAGGATCAACGAGTTGGAGATCCCGCTACGACTCGAGTGACCTCGGACGCAGGGGGTACGCTCCGAGCGTGGCGCTGATCCTGCCCCGCCGCACGAAGATCGTCGCAACACTGGGGCCGGCATCCGCCACGCCCGAGTACGTCACCGGTCTAGCGCGGGTCGGCATGGACGGGGCGCGGCTCAATTTCTCGCACGGCTCGCACGATGAGCACGCGGAATACGCGCGTCTCGTCCGCGCCGCGCAGGAGGAGGTCGGACGGCCGATCGCGCTGATTGCCGACCTCCAGGGGCCGAAGCTGCGCATCGGCGAGCTCGCGCACCCGATCACGCTGGGCGAGGGCGAGGAGATCGTCGTCACCGGCGACACGCCGAGCGATGGGCAGCTCCCGGTGCGGCCGTCGGTCATCGGGCAGGTCCTCCAGCCGGGTCACGACGTCCTGATCGACGACGGGCTCGTGCGGCTGCGGGTGGAGGCGGTCGAGCGCGGCACTGCCCGCTGCGTCGTCGTGGTCGGCGGACCCGTCTCGGCCAACAAGGGCGTGAACGTTCCTGGAGTGCCGGTGCCGATCCCGGCGCTGACGCGCAAGGACGCCGAAGATCTCGAGTTCGCGCTCAGCCTCGACGTCGACTTCGTCGCGCTGTCGTTCGTCCGCTCCGCAGCGGACGTGCGCGACCTGAAGGCTCTGATCGACCAGGCCGGGTCGCCGGCTCACGTGATCGCGAAGATCGAGAAGGCCGAGGCCGTCGACGCGCTCGTACCGATCCTCGAGGAGAGCGACGCGGTCATGGTCGCGCGCGGCGATCTCGGCGTCGAGATCGGACCGGAGGTCGTGCCACTGCTCCAGAAGCGGATCATCAAGGCGGCACTCGACCGCGGTAAGCCCGTGATCACCGCGACGCAGATGCTCGAGACCATGGTCCACCAGCCCGAGCCGACGAGGGCCGAGGCGAGCGACATCGCGAACGCGATCCTCGACGGCACGTCGGCGCTGATGCTCTCCGAGGAGACGGCGATCGGCGAGCACCCGCTCGACACGGTCCGGACGATGAACCGGATCGCGCTCGCGATCGAGCCCAGCGTCGACTACCGGCACCAGTTCCCGCAGCCCGGTGACGAGCCCACCGTCAACCAGGCCATGTCCAACGCGGCGTGCGACCTGGCCGAGACGCTCGGCGCGCGCGCGATCCTGGTGCCGACGTTCACGGGCCGGACCGCGTCGGTCGTCGCGAGGCTGCGCCCACGCCGTCCCGTGATCGGCCTCTCGCACCACCAGCACGCGCTCCAGCACATGGCGCTCGAGTGGGGCGTGACGCCGGTACGAATGCCGGAGGCGGCCGACGTCGAGGAGCTGTGGACGAGCTCGCTCGAGGGCGGACGCCGCACCGGGCTCCTGGACGAGGGCGACCTCGTCGTGCTCACCGCCGGCACGGCGGTGAACATCCCCGGCACGACAGATGTGATCAAGCTCGCGTACGCCTGAGCCGCGGCAGGAGCGGGCACCGCCGTCCCGAAGGGACGCGCATGCCGAAATCCCAGCGGCGAGCTTTGCGTCCCCGCCGACGCGTTCCAGTCCTGCGCTGGCTCGCGCTCGCGACACTGGTCGTCGTCGCGCTGCTCTACTACCGCCCCCTGAAGAGCTACCTCGAAACGCGAACTGCCCTCCACGAGCGGCGGGCCGAGGTGCGCGAGCTGCGAGTGAAACGGAACGAGCTCGCTCGCCGTCTCGAGGACTCGGATACCCCGGACGCGCTCGCCCGGCGAGCCCGCAAGCTCGGTCTCGTCAAGCCCGGCGAGCAGCTCTTCATCGTCAAGGGAATCGAGGAATGGCGCCGGAAAGCCGGGATTAGGCTACGGAGGGATGGATGACCGGGCCGTCGTCGAGCGTCAGCTGGGCCGGGCGCCGCGTGCGTTTCTGCGCGTTGTCGTCCGCTGCCCGTTCGGCGCGCCGGCGGTCACGATCCAGTCGCCCTATGACAGCGCCGGCGAGCCCTTCCCAACCACCTTCTACCTGACCTGCCGGCACCTCGTCGCCGCCGTCTCGCGGCTCGAGGCCGGCGGCGGCATCGAGCGCTGGAGCGACGCGGTGACTGACGACGCCGAGCTCGCAGCCAGCCTCGCCGCGGCGACGAGCGAGCAGCGGGCGGTGCGTCGCGAGCTCGCGGACGGGCGGGTCGGGCAGGAGGGCGGCGCCTCGCTCGAGCTCGGGATCGGCGGCTCCGCGCGCCCCGAGAAGCTCAAGTGCCTGCATGCTCACGTCGCGTTCGCGCTCGCGAGGCCGGGCTACGCGCTCGGCGACCGGATCATCGGCGAGCTCGACCCGCTCTGGCCCGAGCGCTGCTGCACCCTCGGCTGATGAGCGCACTCGACGCTGCTCGCCAGCAGTGGGAAGAGGGGAATCGGCGGTTCGAGGCGCACTCGTCCGACCCCGACCTCTACGTGCGGCTGCTCGACCAGCTCGAGGTCGTGACGGAGGAGCTGCGCAAGCGCATCGGCGAGACGTTCACACTGGCGCAGCTGGCCGACGCCTACGGCGCGTCGGACCACTGGCTGCGCGAAGCGGTCGAGGACCGGGTCGACGCGCCGGGCTGGGAGCGCCGGCTCTCGCTGGTCCAGGACGCGGCGTTCCACCACTACGCACGGGGCGCGACGGACTACTCGCCGTGACGATCGCGCCGTCACCGCTCAGGTCGCGCGCGCGGCGCCGTCGCCGGCGCCCGGTGCTTCGCTGGGCACTCTGGCTCGCCGGGCTTTTGCTCGTCTTCGTGCTCGGCGTCGCCGTGGGCCAAGCGATCGAGGACCGCCCCCCAGCAGGCAAGCCGCTCACGAACGTCACCACGATCCAGCCTTGGACCCAGACCGAGCAGCGGTAGAGCCCAGCTTTAAGATGCACTCACAGTCGCCCCCAAAGAATGTGAAGGTTTGCTTAGATTCTCCAAGGCATGGACGAAACTGGGGGCAGAGCGCGGCGTCAGCCGCCCGATGACGGCGCGGCTGACTGGCTGACATTGGGCCAGGCGGCGCGGTATCTCGGCGTCGCGCAGAGCACGATCCGCAAGTGGTCGGATCAGGGCAGGCTGCCCGCGTTCTACACGCCCGGCGGGCACCGTCGCTACCGGCAACGCGATCTCGACGCCTTCGTCGCGGGCTCGTCCGCCGGCGCCGGTGCGCCGGCGCGGACGCGGCCGGCGCCGATCGTCCTGATCGTCGACGACGACCCCCGCATCCGCGAGTTCGTGCGCGTCAACCTCGAGATCGACGGCTTTGCGGTGCGCGAGGCCGGCAGCGCCGACGAAGGGCTCGCGGCGCTCGAGGCCGAGCCGCCGGACCTGATCCTCCTCGACGTGATGATGCCCCGCGTCGACGGCTGGGAGATGCTCCAGCGCGTGCGCGAGCGGCACGGCGTCGACTCGATCCAGGTGATCATGTTCAGCGGCCAGGTCAACGACAACGCGACCGATCAGGCCGAGGCCAGCGGCGCGCAGGCGTTCCTCGGCAAGCCGTTCAACCCGCAGGAGCTCGTCACGCGCGCCAAGGACCTCCTGGGCAGCTGAAGCTGTATGAACGGGCAAAGCCCGTTCCGCGGCGATTCAGAGTTCTTCTGAAGCCCGCAGCAACCCGGCGACGATCACGAGCAGGGCCGCGACAAGGCTGATCCAGAGCCCGATCCCGCGGCTTGCCGGCTGGAACTCCTCGGGGATCGTGATCACGCGGATCAGCACGAGGATCGTCGCGAGCGACCCGAGCACGATCACGATCAGGCTCTCGGGGATCGTCGCCGGGAGCTCGATCCCCGCCTGCTGGAGGAGGTGGAGCGCGATCACGGCGAGGCCGATGACGAGCACGATCTTGGCGATCGCGCCCGTATGCCAGCCGATCACCGCGATCGTCGGCTCCTCGCCGACGCCGACGTACCAGCCCATCAGCGTCGAGAGGCTGAGCACGAGCCCTGAAAGCCAGGTCAGGCGCTCGCCGGCGCCCCACACCCACGCAACGTCGGGCGCAAAGCGTTCGCGGGGCGCGGCGTAGGGCTCTTCCGGCGGGAACGGCTCTGGCGTCTGCACGGGCGGAAGTATCCGAAATCCCAGCGTCTACAACCCGAAGAGCTGCTCGACCTGGCGCCAGACCACGAGTGCGAGATACGCGGCGAGCACGAGCAGCATCAGCGTGACGGCCAGGAAGCGCAGGCGGGCAATACTGCGCTCCCGCACCCGATCATCGCGGGCGCGACGACGGGCTCGATGGAACCGGTACGCGCGATCGATCGCCGTGGGATCGATTGGCGGCGGGTCCTCGACGGCACGATAGCGCCGGGCCGGCTCGGCCATGCGGGCACTATAAATGCCACAGATGACGGCAACGGCGGCTCAGCTGGAGAGTCTCGCTGCGGTAGGGCGCGAACTCGCCGGTGCCGACGACCTCGACGATGCGCTCGCCGCGCTCGCGCGCGCCGCTGCAACCGCCACAGGAGCGACGGTGGCTGTCATCCGCGTCCCCGACGGCGCCGGCGGGTTGCCGGCGCGCGGCGTCTGGTCCACGTCGCCGGCGCTCGGCGCGGAGCTGGAGGGCTCGAGCCTGCCCGTCGACGAGACGGAAGAGCAGACGATCCCGGCCGCCGTCGCGCGGCTCGCCGAGCGGACCGGAGCCACCGGGGTCCTCTTCGTCCCGGCGTCCGCCGGCGGTCGGACGCTCGCGACCCTCGAGCTCATCCGTCCAGCGGAGCAGTTCTCCGCGTCCGAGCGGACGCTCGCCGAGATCGCGTCTCAGCAGGCAGGCCTGCTCGTCCGTGCGTTCGGGCCCGAAGACGGCTCCGCCAAGGGCGCGACGGCAGTTGCTGCAGCGCTCGAGCTCGCAGGGCGAGCGCTGACCGCGGGGAGCGAGGAGGCCCGCAGCGCCGACCGAATTGCGCGCCTTGCGGCCGAGGTGACGGAGGCCACGTCCTCGCTGCTCTGGCGGGTAGACGACGGTCAGGTGCAGCCGCTCGCTGCGGTCGGCGCCGTCGAAGATGCCGCAGCGCTCGCGCGAGGGGCGGAGAGGGAGCTTGCGGGCCGGACGCTCGTGACGAGGGACGAGCAGGCGGGGAAGCTCGCGCTCGTACGGCTCGGCGACCCGCCGCTCGGCGGTCTGCGGCTCGTGTTCGCCGCGCGGTCGCCAGCGCCGGAGGAGCTCGAACAGCTCGCAAGCTTTGGCACCCGCGCGGCGCACGCGCTGCGCGCCGGAGAGCGGACGACGATGCTCTCGCAGGAGCTCGAGCACAGCCGCGCTCTCCTCGCCGTGGTGGCTCAGGCGATCGCCGAGCTCTCGCTCTCGCACACGCTCGACACCGCGGTCGACCGCGTAGCCGAGCTACTTGGGACGCAGCGAGTCGCCGTCTACCTCCGACGCGGACGCGAGCTGGAGGCGGCGGGGGAGCGCGGCCTGGCTGGGCCGCACCCACGGGTCGCGAAGGCGCTGCTCGGGCTGGCGCTCGGGCGCCTGCGGCCCCGGCCGGTGGTCGACATTCCCGACGCTGCGAGCGATCCGGCGCTCGCGTCCGTGCGGGAGGCAGTGATGGAGGTGGGCATCGATGCGATCGCCGCGGTGCCGCTGCGGGCGGGCGGCGAGCTGATCGGCCTGCTCGTGGCCTACCTCCCGAGCGGGAGGCGTTTGCATGCAAACGAGTCCGCGCTCCTCGCGGCGCTCGCCGGGCAGCTCGCGGTCGCCGTCCAGAACGCCGGCCTGCACGAGGAGACCGCGCGGCTCGCAAACGATCGGGAGGAGGCGCTGAGGTCGGAGCGCCGAGCCGCACGGCGGCTCGAAGCGTTCTTCGAGATCTCGCGCTCCTTCTCCGAGAGCATGGAGCTCGAGCAGACGGTGGAGGCGGTGACGCGCACCGCGGTGGAGCTCTTGGATCTCGATGCGGCAGTCCTGCGCATGCCCGCCGGTCGCGGCGACGAGCTCGTCGCGCGCTCCGTGTACATCCCGGACCCGCGGCTCGCACCTGCGCTCCGGCCGATCCTCAGCCGGCCGCAGCCCGTCGCGCGCCTCAGCGGGCTCGGGCTGGGCGCCGCGCGCCGCGCTCTCGTCCTCGACCAAGCGACAGCGGAGCGCCTGGGCGGCGGGCATGAGCTGCTCGCGCCGTTTCTCGACCGCGGGTCGAGCGCCGTCGTCGTTCCGGTCATTGCGCCCGTATCGGGGGAAGTGATCGCGTCGTTGACCGTCGTGGCACTCGATCCCGGGCGGCTCGTCGACGCCGAAACCGTCGAGGCGCTCCGGTCGCTCGCCGCGCAGGCGGCGTTCGCGATCGACAACGCCCGGCTCTATCAACAACAGGCGGGCTTCGTCGACGCGATGCAGCGCTCACTCCTCCCGGCGGCCCCTCCGGTCCTCCCGGGCCTGGAGGTCGGCAGCGTGTACGAGTCTTCCGCGCGCCTGGATGTCGGCGGCGACGTCTACGACTACACGATCCTCCCCGACGGCCGCCTCGCCGTCGTGGTCGGGGACGTCACCGGCAAGGGGATCGACGCAGCCGCCGACATGGCGATGACGAAGTTCGTCTTCCGTTCGCTCGCGCGCGAGCACCCAGACCCTGCCGACTTCCTCCGCGCGGCCAACGAGGTCGTCGTCGACGAGGTGCACGAGGGGAAGTTCGTCACGCTCGTCTACCTGACGCTTGATCCCGCGACGGGCGCCGTTGCCTGCTCGAGCGCCGGTCACCCGGTGCCACGGCTCGTGTGCGATGACGGCAGGGTGCTCGAGCTCGCCGCCACGGGGCTCGCGCTCGGGATCTCGCCGGATCAGGAGTACGCCGAGGCTCGCGAGGAACTCGAGCCGGGCAGCGCCGTCGTCCTCTTCACCGACGGCGTGATCGAGGCCCGCCGGGACGGCGAGCTGTACGGCCACGACCGGCTCGACCGCTCGCTCTCCGCGCACCGCGCGCTCGCGGCCGCGGAGCTCGCGCAGGCTGTGGTGGACGACGCTCGTTCGTTCGCGGGCGGCGAGCTGGTCGACGATTCGGCCGTCGTCGTCGTCAAGCGCGCTGAGGTCGGCCGCGCCGGCGAAGCCGGCACGGCCTCTTGACGGCGTCGCAAGCGAGCGCCTTGGCGGACAGGTTCCAGGCGGCGCTCACCGGCGTCGTCTTCGCCGCGGGAGTGGGATCGCTGGCGACGGAGATCGCTGCGTCGCGCCTGCTCGCCCCGTACTTCGGGAACTCAACGATCGTCTGGGCCAACGTCATCGGGCTGGTCCTCGCCTCGCTCTCCCTCGGCTACTGGCTCGGTGGCCGCCTCGCCGACCAGCGTCCGTCGCCGCGCACTCTGGGCGTCGTCGTGGTGGCCGCTGCCTGCCTGATCGCCGTCATCCCCTTCGTCGCGCGCCCGCTGCTCGATCTCTCGGTCGAAGGGCTCGACCGGGTCTCGGCAGGCGCCGCGATCGGCTCCTTCTTCGGCGTGCTCGTCCTCTTCGTCCCGCCGGTCGTCCTGCTCGGGATGGTCGCGCCGTTCGCGATCAGGCTGGCGCTGACCGACGTCGTCAGCGCCGGCACCGTCGCCGGAAGGCTCTACGCGGTCTCGACGATCGGGAGCCTCCTCGGGACGTTCCTCTCGGCGCTCGTGCTGATCCCGGCGGTCGGAACGCAGCGGACGCTCCTGGCCGCCGCGACGGTGATCGGTGCGGGCGGCGCCGTCCTGCTCGGGAGGCGCTGGCTCGTGCTCGCGGCGGCGCTTGCGGCGCTGCTGCTGATTCCCCCCGGGGCGGTGAAGGCGCAGGCCGGCCTGCTCTACGAGGACGAGTCGCGGTACCAGTTCATCCAGGTCGTCGAGCGGGACGGCGTGCGGCGTCTCTACCTCGACGAGGGCCTGGCGACGCACTCCGTCTGGCGCCGCGACACCGTCCTGACCGGAGGCGTATGGGACACGTACCTCGCGATCGCGACGCTCGCGCCACGGCTCGAGCGGGTGGCGATGCTCGGCAACGCCGCCGGGACGGCGGCCCGCGCCTTCGCCCGTTTCCATCCCGGCGTCCGCATCGACGGCGTCGAGCTGGATCCTGCCGTCAGCGCCGCGGGGCGCCGGTTCTTCGAGATGGGGAAGACGCCGGGGCTGGAGATTCACGACCTGGACGCGCGCGCGTACCTCCGCCGAACCGACCGGCGCTACGACCTGATCATCGTCGACGCGTACCGCCCGCCGTACGTCCCGTTCTACCTCGCCACGCGCGAGTTCTTCGAGCTCGTTCGCGACCACCTGAACCGCGGCGGTGTCGTCGCGCTGAACGTCGCGACGACGCCGGAAGACCATCGCCTGGCGGAGGAGATCGGCGGCACGCTTGCCTCGGTGATTCCCGCCACCGCTGCCTGGCAGCCGCTCCGCTTCAACCAGATCGTGGTCGCCCGCAAAGAGCCGGTGCAGGCACGGAAGATCTTCCCGACCGGCGAGCTCGCGCCCCTCACGAGCGACCTCGCGCGACACCTCCGGCCCGTTCGGCCGTCGGACGATCCGTGGACGGACGACCGCGCCCCCGTCGAGTGGATCACCGACCGGATGATCGTCGAGTTCGCCGCGGAGGGGGGCCGGTTCGAAGAGGAGCCGCTGCCGACGTTGCCCTGACAGGCGCTGTCTCTACACTGCGGCGCGGTGAGGCGTGGGGCCCTGATCGGCTTGGCTGCGCTCGTCTGTCTGCTCGCAGGGCTGTTCAGCGCTGGCGTTCTCGCGGCAAACGGGCCGCTCGGGCTCGGGGAGGTGACGACGATCACGCTCCCGTCAACGACCCTGACGACGACGACCGGAACGACGGCAACGACGACGACCCGCGCGCCGCAGGCGTTCTACATCGCACAGGGCGTGTTGGTCGGCAAGACCGACGTGGGCGGAATGACGCCGGGAGAGGCACGCGCGATCGTTGAGGCGAAGTTCCACGACTCGCTCATCGTCAGGCTGGGGCCGAAGGCGTCGTCGATCGCACCCCGGAAGCTCGGCGCCGCGGCGCGCATCCGGCTGGCAATCGATCAGGCGCGGCGCGCAGCGCCGAACACGCACATCCCGCTGTTCGTCACGCTGCGGCCCGGATTCGTAAGCCGTTACGTCCGGACCCTCGCCCGCCGTTTCGACTCTCCGGCCCGCGACGCGCAGCTGGCCGGCCTCCGCAGCTTTCGCCCGTGGATCACGAAGGAGCGCTCCGGCAAGGTGCTGAAGCGGCGGAATGCCGTGCGGCGCATCGTCGCCGCACTTCGAACGCACGAGCGGACGGTGCGGATTCGGGCCGCACGCGTCGAGCCGCGCGTCACGCGCGCGCGCTTCGGCCCGATCATCGTCATCCACCGCGAGTCGAAAGCGCTGCACCTCTACCGCGGCATGCGGCTATGGAAGCGCCTCGGCGTCGCGACGGGCCAGTCGTCGTACCCGACGCCACTGGGGCACTACTCGATCGTGACGATGCAGCGGCACCCCTGGTGGTACCCGCCCGACTCCGATTGGGCCGACGGCGAGGAGCCGATCCCGCCGGGGCCTGGAAACCCGCTGGGGACGCGGTGGATGGGTCTCAGCGCAGCCGGCGTGGGCATCCACGGGACGCCCGACTCCGCGTCGATCGGCTACTCCGCCTCGCACGGGTGCATCCGGATGCGGATTCCCGAGGCCGAGTGGCTCTTCAGCCATGTCCGGGTCGGGACGCCGGTGTTCATCGTCCGGGCCTAGTCTTGATGCCGTGACGGGGCGGCTGAAGGGTGCGGCCCAGGTGCTCGCACTCGCGTTGGTGGCGGGGCTCCTTGCGCTGCTCGTCTGGAAGCTGGCGACGCAGGACGAGGGCGCGGCGTCGAAGCTCGGGCGAGGCGAGACGCCGCCGGCGCCGTCATTCCGCCTCGACCGGCTCGACCAGCACGGGAAGCTCTCGCTCGCCTCATATCGAGGACGGCCGGTCGTCCTCAACTTCTGGGCCTCGTGGTGCGTGCCGTGCAAGGAGGAGGCGCCGCTCCTCGAGTCGGTGTGGCAGCGGTATCGGGACCGCGGGCTCATCGTCCTCGGCGTGGACATCAACGACCTCCGCGGCGACGCACGCCGCTTCGCGCGGCAGAACAAGATGAGCTACCCACTCGTCTACGACGGGCCGGGCAACACGACGACGAGGTACGGCCTGACCGGCGTCCCCGAGACGTTCTTCGTCGCGCGCTCGGGCAAGCTCGTGTGCGAGCGGCTGCAGGCGGGCGTCCATCTCGAGGGCAACAAGGATCGGTTCCATGACTGCGTGCAGGAGGTGCTGGGGGCGTGAGGCTCTTGCTGGCAGTCATGGCGGCTCTCGTTCTGGCCCCGGTCGCCGCCGCCTGTCCGAGCGCGGCCGACCTGGAGGGCGAGCTCATCTGTCCGACGTGCAAGACCACGCTCGACCAGTCCGACGCACCCGCCGCGCGCCGGATCAAGAGCCTGATCCGGCAGCGCGTCGCGGAGTGCGCGTCCGAGCAGGAGATCAAGGACGAGCTCGTCGCGCAGTTCGGGCCCGCCGTGCTCGCCGCGCCGCCGCGAGAAGGCTTCCACTGGCTTGCCTGGATCCTGCCGCTCGCCGGGCTCCTCGGTGCGGCGCTGGTGATCTCCCTGCTCGTCTGGCGCTGGAGCCGGGCACGCACGGCGGAGGCCGCAGCGGAGTCGAACGGGCGCCTGCCGCTCGACCCTGAGCTCGAACGCCGGCTCGATCAGGAGCTGGCGCGCTTCGACGGCTAGTGGCGGAGATCCCCGTCGCCTTCGCCGCGGGCGTGCTCTCGATCATCACGCCGTGCGTGCTCCCGCTCGTCCCCGGCTACCTCTCGGCCGTCTCCGCCGTAGAGGCGAATCGTCTCGGCGAGCCGGGTGTCGGCCGTCGCGTGGCGGCGGCCAGCATCCCCTTCGTGCTCGGTTTCACGGTCGTCTTCGTCGTCCTCGGCGCCGCGGCGGCCGCGCTCGGCGGGCTGCTCGACCTCAACCGCCGCTCGGAGCTCGCGGGCTTCGTCCTCGTCGTGCTCGGCCTCGCGTTCCTCGGGCTCCTGCCGTGGCCGGAGCGGCTCGTCGCGCCGGGGCTCCTCACGGGTGCGCGCCGTCGCGGCTCGGGTGCGCTTCTCGGCGCTGCCTTCGCCGTCTGTGCGGCGCCCTGCATCGGCACCGTCCTCGCGTCCGTCCTCGTGCTCGCCGGCAACACGGAGACGGCGCTGAAGGGGTCGGTGCTGCTCGCCGCCTACTCGGCCGGCCTGGGGATCGCGTTCGTGCTCGCGTCGATCGCGTTCGTGCGGGCGATGAGCGCCTTCCGCTGGCTCCGCGACCAGTACCAGGTCATCCGAATGGTGAGCGGCGCAGCGCTCGTCGTCCTCGGCCTACTCCTCTTCTTCCACCGCGACGGCTGGCTGCGCGTCGGCCTCAACCGCCTCCTCGAGCTCGTCGGTCTAGGGACCTTCTAGTAGCCGTGGGGAACCCATGGTTCCCCACGCGCCCCCTCCTTCGGCGCAGCAAATCAATCCGCGGCAAAGAAGCTTCCCGCCGGGCGCAGCCCGGCTTCGGCGGCGACCGGATGCGATCAACAAGCGCCCAACAATCAAGAGTTCTCGGGAGGAGGAAGCTCTAGAGCGAGCCGCGCCTCGACCGCGCTGATGCTTTCGCCGACCATGGCCGGCAGGCAGAGCCGCTCGGCTTCCGCGGCTGTCACCCACC
>Ga0126310_10000112_pt1 | contig 23106 bp, 35 predicted proteins | sample Plot60_FD_92540 | JGI IMG/M metagenome (GOLD analysis project Ga0126310, IMG submission 92540) | Serpentine soil microbial communities from UC McLaughlin Reserve, CA, USA - Plot60 | ecosystem: Environmental > Terrestrial > Soil > Grasslands | place: USA: UC McLaughlin Reserve, Lake County... | reverse complement strand
GGCGTTACGCCGGAGGGGGTTGCGGCCACGAGGACCTTGCCGGCGAGCTCCTCGTCCTCGGTCTCGAAGTAGTGGTCCTCGAACTTCACGGACTCGGTGCCGGAGACGAAGACCTCGAGGGAGGGGTATTTCTCGGAGTAGAGGCGGTAGACAGGTGTGGGCTCCTGGGGAGCTTCGGCCTGGGCCTTGGCCTCGGCTGCGGCTTTCTTTTCTGCTGCTGTTGCCATGCGTGGCTCCTTTAGTAGAGAACCCCGACGCTATGAAACGCCGGGGTTCGGTAGTGCGTAGGTGCTGGAACGCTAAGGAAGTGGGCGCTAAGCCAGTGTTGGCTTAGGCGAGGCCCGTTATCTTCCCGTGGCAGCGCTCGTTGCCGTACTCGAGGCCGATCTCGCCGTAGATCTGGGCCTGGATGGAAGCGCCTACCCTGGAGAGTTCCTCCAAGAACAGGAAGCCCTTGCCGGGGATGAGCAAGAACTTGGGCTTGCACATCTCGAGGCTGACGACCTGGACGGTGTCCGCAGGCATGTGCCTGTTGAGCATGACGTTGAGGCGACCGAAGTCGGTCTCTATTGTCTGGACGTGGACACCACCGATGGTCCGCGTTTCCTCGCGGTAGTTCTTGTCGGTGATGAAGATCTTGGTGAGGGCGCGCTTCTGGGAAGCGTTCACCATGACCGTCGCCGTCTCCTCCTCCTGGATGCCGCCGTTAGTCCACACGGACTGCATCAGGTTGAGCACCATCGTCTCGGTAAGCGCCGCGGCGCCACCGGCTACGGTGTTCGTGGTGGTGGCGGCTATGATCCCACGCGTCTTGCGAGCCGTGACGTTGTCAGCGGGCTTGGCGTAGGTGCCGTTGATGAAGGTGTACTCAATATCCCTCTTGAGGGACTTGAGCTCCTGCTCGACCTGCCAGTCGAACTCGTTGGCCTGCGCTGTGGGCTGAACGTTGTTCAGGCCGTTGCGCTGACCCGAGGCCGCGAGCTTCGTGTAAGACAGGCTGACCTGGCTGTGGAAGATCTGGGCGACGTTGTCGACTGAGGCGCGGACGCGCTCCTGGGGGGTGGGAGCGGCCTGACCCTCGAGGTGCGCCGGCTGCGCGGCGTTCCTGAGGTCATAGGTCTGCCACTCGAAGTCCTTGCTGAAGATGGCTTCGCCGCCTCCAGAAAGCACGCCTATGGCAGAGCTGAACGGGGTGTCTGCCGGCGTTATGCCGAACAGGGGGCCGTTGTAGTTGGGGAGGTTGAAGGTCAACCCCATCGTGGTGATGCCGGCCATGCGTTGCTCCTTGTTTAGGTTGGGTTGGGGGTAAGGGGGTGGTTGCTACTTTGTTCAGCGACGATCGCGCCGGCGCCGGCGAGGTCCTCGACGAGGATCCCGACGCCAGCGTGGTTGCAAGTGGTAGCAACCGGCGATCAATGGGGGAGCGCCAGGCGACACAAGCTGAACAAAAGTGTTGCTAAGTGGGGGGCGCTATGAGCAAGCGCAGAGGGTTGTTACTAGATGAGCTTCGGAAGGATCTTCTGGCTCTCCAGGCGGATGGCGTCCTGCCACCTTCCCTCTTTCTGTGCTGTGGTGATCTGCTCCTGGAGGGTGAGGGCCTCGCCACCGGTGGATACCGGGACTCCGGTCGTGTTGCCGACCGTTACTGGCGGTGCTTTGAACTCGGGGTTCTGCGTTATGAACCTCTCCAGGGAGTGCTCGAGGAGGACGGAGTTGATGTTGCCTTGCTCGTCGATCTCTCCTTCGTTCTTTTCCCTGAGCGCCATCACGCGGTCTACCTTGGTCGGGTCGATGCCGAATTTCTCGGCTCCGTCCTTGGCGGCCTGCGCGAGCTGCTGGGCAGCGCTGGACATGCGGAACGCCTGGTTCTCTTGCTTGAGGCGTTCGTTCTCCTGCTCGACCCGCTGCTGGTCGGTGAGGGTGTTCTCATGGGCAGCTTTCCACTGCTCGACGGCTTCTTCGAACTTGTTTACGTGCTCGAAGCCGAATTTCTTGGGGAGGGACAGCTTGCCCTCTAGGCGCGTGGGTCCGAATTGCCTTTCGAACTCCTCTTTCGTCTGGAAGACCTTGAAGGGGGCTTGCTCCTCTTGGGTTTCCGGAGTGGGAGCTTCGCTGGTCTCGGGGGCTGGGGTGGTATCTCCCGGCGTTTGGGAAGTGTCAGTGCCGGTAGGCTGATCGCCCTGTTGGACCTGGGAAGGGTCTGGGGTCATTCGGTTGTCTCCTTACTTCTTGTCTTTGCCAGACTTGACGGCGGCTGGCTTGCCTGACGGTTTCCCCTGGGGTTTGCCCGTAGCGGGGTCTTTAGGCATCATGTCGATCTCGGCCTTTGCTACTTCGAGCTGTCGATCGGTGTCTGCCTGTGTTTCCTCCTGGATTCGCTCGTACTCGGCCTCGGCGTCCTCCTGTGAGCCACCGTCTAGGCGGCGGATGGAGGAGACCTGCGAGGACGTGGCTTTGTTGCCGCTGCGAATCTGCTCTACCTCGGCGTTCTCCTTGGGGTCGGGCGGTAGTCCGTCCTGCCACTGGATGTTCACGGAGGGGATTTCGGGGGTGCCTCGTCCGTTCATGCGCTCCAGCTGGGCGGCGACCTTGATGACGTGCTTCGCTGCCGGGTCGAAGTTGAGGGCTATGCGTGCGACCTTGGCCAAAGGTGCTTGCATGAGCCTACGGAGGGCTGATCCCGATTCCGCGATGCCGGACTCGAGCTGGCCGAAAGCGGCCGGGGAGGTCTCTGTGAGGATGTAGAGCTGCTTTAGGAGCGTGTCAATCTCTGTGAACTGCGCCTCAAGCTGGCCCTCCCAGGTTATGTAGCCTGGGGGTACATCTTCTTGTTGTCCGTCCACTTCGAAATACTTGCCACCGCTTTTGAAGACGGTCTCGCCGGTCTTCTTGTCGACCTCTAGCTGGTCGGGGGGGCCGTACATGGACGGATCGGTGTGTTTGTCGAGGACGCGGGCGATCTGCCCGGCTCGTACCTCGATACCCTGGATGATCGAATCCACGGTGGTGTAGTCGTCCTCTCCGAAGATCTCGTCTGAGGGGACGAGGCCCTGGAAGGGGACGACGAGGAAGTCGTCTACGTTGGTGGTCTCTACGCCGTTTGGAATCTTCGGCGTCTCGCCGTCCTCCAGCTTGGGGAGGAACAGCTGTACGTCGGTCTCGGGGCCGAGTAGGTTGCCCTTTAGGACGAAGACCTTGTGGGTGATGGTGCCCTTCTCGTGGATCTCCACGCGCAAGAAGTCCTCGTCGAACTTCCTGAACTTCCAGGCGAGCACATGATGGGTGAACCTCTGGAGGTTGTTGGGGTCTACGATCGGGAACCAGTAGTGGGGAGGCTGGGCGGTGATCTCTGCGCCCTCTAGGTCGAGGGCGACCTTCATCAGGCCGTCGCCGTAGCGGGAGATGTCCAGGGCGGCTTTGTAGAGCTGGCGAACGTAGCCCTGGTTCTCCTTGCCCGTTATGCGGTCAATGGCTTCCTGGCGGGCGTTGTCGGCGCTCTCTGTGTTCTCGGTCTCGGTGTCCTCTTCGTCGGTCTCCTTGCCCTGGCGCTTGGCGTCCTCTCCGTCGAGGAAGCGGGGCGGCTCTGATAAGAGGAGGTCGGCCCACAGGGTGGAGATCCTCTTGTGCCAGTTGAAGACCATCTCAAGAGAGGCGGCCTGGTCCTCGCGGAGTACCCTCCACCAGTTGCCGTAGACGGCGTCGTGGTCTCCCTTCCACAGGGCGCGGTTCTTGGCGTACTTCTCTAGGCGTGCCGCGTGGCCGTGGGGTGGGTATGGAGCGCCTTCCTTGAGCCACTCGAGGTCCGTGAGTGGGCATGGCGATTCCATCATGTCTTTGAAGAAGGGGTTGTTCTCGGCTTTCGTCGCCATACTGGGTCTCTAGGCTCCTCTGGGCTTGCGCCATACGCCGAGCATGGAGCGACCGAAGCACCTGACCGCCACGTAGCGGAGGGCGTCCAAGGAGTGGTCGTGCAGCTTTATCGGTTTCTCTTCGCCGCGCTCCTCCAGGGCCTTGGGGTCCCAGATGTAGGTCATGAACTCTTTGATGAGCGTGGCGCATGAGGCGTGGATTCTTAGCTGCCCCGAGGTTAGGCCTCGGGCTACGATGCGTATGCCGTCGTTTACTTCGTTGTCTGCGTTCTTGGTCCCGGGGACGCCGTCGCGCTTGAGCTGCGCCTTGAAGGAGGCGGCTGAGGGGTCAACGTCCAGGGTGCGTGGGACGTAACCTGTGCGCTCTACGAACTCGCGGAAGTGTTTGGAGTGCTCCTGGTCCGTACGGGAGATGCCTGCTTTGGCTCCCTCGTAGCGGTGCTCTGCGAAGGCGTACCAGACGCCGTGCCACAGACCCAGGAAGATGAAGGATGTGGGGTTGGAGGTCCCGTAGTCGACGCCGGCGCGGATGGTCTCCCAGGGGGGCATCATCTCCGAGTCCCAATGGGGCAGCTCGGACCAGCTCTCTATGACGTGGTTGTCCTCGTCGAACATGTCGTAGATCGCGCCTTCGGCGACGACCCACAGACCTAAGATGAAGCGCTTGTACCAGAGTCCTGTGAACTCACTCTTGAGGTCCAGGACGTACTGTGGGGGTAGCGTGAGGTTGTCTTCGAGCTCGAAGTGGAAGTCCAGGAGGTTGATCTGGCGTGCGCCATGTGGACCTTTGCCCTGGTCGATGAAGTCTGTTTTAAGCCAGTGGTAGGGACTGTCGGGGTTGGTCGTTCCGAAGAACTTGGCTCCCTCTACGGAGAGCCTGTCCATGGCCCTTTTGTAGTAGTTGCGGGGCCATAGGGTGCATTCGTCTCCGTAGTGGCCTTTTAGGGTTAGTCCGCGGATCTTCTTCTCTGAGGACTCGTCGGATGCGCCCCTTATCAGGCACTTGATCCCGCAAATCCACACCTCGCGGCTGCCGGCGACGTAGCGGTAGTTCTCGGGGCCTACCATGGTCTCGATGACGTCGAGGATGTTGTCCTTGAGCGTGCCGATGGTCACGCCGGTCATGAGGAAGTGGCCCTTTTTGTGCCTCATCTCGTGGATGAACTTCAGCCACGCGACGATTGAGCCGATGGTCTTGCCGGAGCGGACGGCTCCGTGCCAGATGTTGGAGCGGTAGCGGGCGTCGAAGACGCTTTGGAGCTGTTTTTCGGAGAAATCGCCCCACTCGAAGAGGTTGACGCTCACTGATCGTCCTCGTGATGAGCTGTGGCCTCTTTTGCGGCGGCGATCTTGGCCGCTGAGCGGTCGATTACCCCGACGATGGCCTCAAGACCGCCCGACTTGCCTGGGTTCTCCTTAAGAGCGCCCCTGAGCTGGTCGATGTAGCGGGCCTTGACTAGCTGGGTGCGGCTGACTGCCTCCTCGATCCGCATGATCGAGGTGAGAATCGAGCCGTATTCTCGCTTGGTGTTGGAGGTCTTGCCCTTATCGAAGCCTGCTTCGTAAGTGGCACTGACAAGCTCCATGCCGTCGTCGGAGGTTGCCTCTTTTTCCTGCAAGCCACGGATGCGAAGCTGCATCCTGTGGATTCGGACGCAGGCTAACTTCAGATCCATCTCGATCTGGGGTAGTGGGCGCGTGGCCTCCACAACGCCGTATAGGTGCGCCTCCCCCTCGGAGAGGGCTGAGGCGTAAATGGTCTCGTATTCGCCAGTTGCTACGGCGTTCTTGTTGCCGGGAGGGGCTCCCTTCTTCCCGCCGTGGTAGGCACAGCGGCCTCGGCCTGGGTGGGAAGTCTTGTAGCCCTTCGGGTGCTGGCAGGGTTTGCCCTTCGACGTTGTTCCGTCGCAGAAGGGTCCCTTACGGGGACCGGAAGCGGAGCCCTTGGGCCTTCCTGTTCGTGGCATGGGCGCTCACGGCCCTAGCGAAGCTGTGGGAGGTGGTGCCTCAAAAAAGGTGGCATAGAGCATCTTGGCCTGGCCTTCTGCGGCCAGCTTGAGGTACTCGGTCTTCTGGTCCTCTGAGGCTTCGAGCTTTATTTGCGCGCCCTGTCCGACGAGGATCCCGCTCTTGGTGGGTGAGATCCAGCACTCGAACGTCGCTATGGGTTCGGGCTGCTTATCCCTTCGGGGTATAGCAACCTTCTTCCAGTGGGCGTGGGGTCTGCTTGACTGTGCAGATGCGACCGTGGCGGAAGCACTCAAAGCCGCCGGCGAATTGCCATGTCGTGGACTCGTCGGTGACGGTCTCGCCGCCCCTGACGACGATGCGACGGTAGCGGAGGTTGGTGCAACCGAAGCAGGTGGGGCCTTCTATGGGTTGTGGGGGTAGGTTGGCGTCGTGGGCGCCCGGGGAGCTGTATCGCTTCGCGTGGCTCATGAGATGCCCTTGCGGGCGACGGCGTTGGCGATAGCGAAGCCTGCCTGTACGTCTAGAGCGGAGTGACCCTTGGGGGTGAAGGGTTCGTCTGAGGGGCAGCGTGCGCCGAGGTAGTTCGTCATGCAGCCTTTGGCGAACTGCTTGATGTCTACCTCGTCGCCGCGTGGCCACGGCTGTCTCTTGGTCCTGTAGACCTTGTCGAGGTCTGAGTTTGAGCCTAGAACGTCGTCGTCTGCGTCGATGGGTGTTGAGCACTCGGCGAGGCAGTCGTTGTCGTAGAGCTCCAGGATGGCGTTGGTGGTGTAGAAGATGGCGTCGGCGGTTGTGGGGAGGTAGGTCATACTGACCACTCCCTATCGGCGGCATATTCTAGAAAGAGGTCCAGGTCCTCCGGGCGGTGGACCTGGAAGCTCAAGTGTTGGTTGCGGTAGGTGAATAGCCGTAGGTTGGCGTCTGCCAGGGCTATCTCTGGACTGGCGTCCAGTACCACATGCCAGTTCTGCCGAATGGCTTGGATGAGGTATGCACGGAGGAGCCAGTAGGCGTCCTGTTTGCCTGTTGAGGCTCGGTTTACCGGGGGGATCTCCCGGTCGTAATACTCCCTGGTCATGCTGTGGCTCCCTGCGTGGGTTGGGCGGTGCTTGGCGGGAAAGAAAATGCCCCGATGGGGCCTGTCCTGGAGGTCTCTCCCGTCCAGGTGGTCATCGGGGCGCTGTTCTATATAAGAGTGGGTTGTAATGGTGAGGATAAATCCCGTGGGGTCGGAAGTCTACTCCGGTGGGGTCAGTTTGTAGGAGAGTAGGGTGGCGCTTATGAGCACCACGGCGGCGATGGGTGCCGCCGGCGAGGCGCTCATGAGTCCCTCGATGGTGTAGTAGGCCAAGAAGATGATGGTCCACAGGGCGAGGATGCGGGTGTGGTTCACGAGGCGCTCTGCTCGAGCTCGTCGAGGTCGCGGTTGCGTTCCTCCATCATCTGCTCGAAGGTCTCCTGGCGGCTCTCCTGTGTGGGATCGCCGGAAAAGCGCTCCAGGTAGGGGCGGAAGTTAGGTGGAGCGGTCAGGTAGAGTAAGACGATGCTCCACTTCCTGCGCTCGGCTCCGAGACGCTTAGGATCGCTCTCCTTGAGCTGCCTAGCGTACTCCTTGGGCCTGCACTTCTTGAGGCGCCTGTCTCGGTGGGTGTCTTCGAGGTCGGTGATGTTGTGCTCGGGGACCGCGAAGGGCGGGAGGCCCTGGGCCACCCGCTCCCTTCGGAGGCGCTTGGCTTTCGTGCCGCGCATTACTGCTCGAGCCTGTTGACGCCGTAGAAGGCTCGCCGGTTCTTCTCCATGGCCAGCTCCATGCTCTTGGTAAGGAGCTTGCCGGTGAGGCCCATGATGGTGGTGCGCTGCTTGGCGTTGGCCGAGAGTAGCTCGTTGCGCTTGGTGCTGAGGTCGCGGATGCGCTCCTGCTGGGTGGCTACGATCTCATGCTCGAAGGCGAGGTCCTCTTCTGCGTCGGCGAGGTCGCGGATGCACTGACCGTAGTAGGCTCCCTGGGCTTCGAAGTCCATCTGCCTCTGGATGGCCTCGGCCCTGGTGCCGGTCAGGAGGTACTCCTGCTCCTCGAGCTTGCGGGCTGCTAGGCGCTGCTCGAACTCGATGTCCTCTGCGGGCGTCGTGTCGTGGTAGGTGCGGGTGTTCCAGTAGGGTTGTGTGTTTAGTTCGCTCATGCGTTCTCCTTGTTTCGGTTGGGGTTACACCAGTGGCCTGTTGGGGTAGACCAGATGCCTAAGCACCTCTTGCACCTGATGAGGTTCTTCTGGGTGCGGTCTGAGAAGACGCCGAGGTCCTCCCACTGGACGTCTCCTGCGTCGACGTGGTTGCCGGTGAAGACGGCTTCTAGCTTCGGCCAGTCGATGGGGGTGTCTTGTTCCTCGACGAAGTGGGTGTGCTCATCCTCGTCTGGTTCGAAGTTCATGGCCCCAGCGGGTTCGGCTGATCGGAACATGGGATGGTCGGGCTGTTCTTCTCGGGCCTTCTTGAGCTGTTCGTTGATGTGGGCTTCGAAGCGACGCCTGGTGTCGTCGTCTTCTCCGAAGATCTCCCACAGCTGGCCTATGCCGGTCATGCTTTCTCCTTCTTGGCGCTCTCTACGTAGTGGACGGCTCGCTCCACGGTGGAGCGGGGCTGGCCGGTCGTGATGACTGTGTTGTTGAAGGCTTTGTTCCTGAAGCGAGCGTGTTTTTGGGACAGCTCCTCGCACCAACGCTCGAATACCGCGTGGATCTCGCGGTACTTCTCTTCCATGCCGAGGGTCCTGTTGGTCTTGGTGGCCTCTTCTGAGAGGTCGTCCGCGTACATGCGGTCGAACTTCTCGGGGAACACAACGTGGAGGTTGTAGGAGAGTAGGCGTGTGGTCAGAGCATCTATGAAGATGTTGACGTCCTGCCACAGCTTCATGGCCTCGGTGCGAACGTCGCAGTAGGCGCGCACCTTGTGCTCGTCTTTGTGCATACGCTCGGTGGCTTTTCTGAGGTTGGGGACTAAGGCGGCTTCGTCGGCCTGTGCTTTGGCCTTGAGGTCCTCGTAGGCTCGGTCGTTTGCCGTTTCTTCTAGGAACACAGCCTGCGCTGCATAGAAGAAGATGGAAAACTCCTTCATGAAGCGGAGTTCTGCTGCGATGATCTCATGGGTTATGGCGTATGGGTCGCCCTGGGCGGCCTTTCGCCTACGGCGTTCTGCCTCTGGGGTTAGATTCCAGTAGCCATCGGAGACCTCCTCGGGGGGAATGTCTGGAGAGCCCCCTTTGGGGAAGGGGTTGCAAGAGCGTTCAGTGGAGTAAGCGTGGTTCTGGTCCTTGAGGAGTTGAACAACGCGCCTGCGTTGTTCGAGGAAGCGAATCTCCTCCTCCGTGAGGTCCTTGGAGTCGTCCATTGTCCGTCCTTTGGGGGGGCTCTGTTGCATACCCCAAAGGATGGGACGAGTAAGGGCCGGTCAGTAGGGACTGACCGGCCCGTATAGGTGGGCCGAGTGGCCCGTATCGGGAGTCTAGGCGGTGCTTAGAAGCTCTTGGTGTTGGCTTGGCCTCCTGCAAGTACGGCGCGGGGATCGCGCTCGTACCACTTGGAGGTCAGCTTCATGTTGGGCTCGAGGTTGAGGTCAAAGACCTGTCCGACCCCGATAGCGTCCTTGAGGTTGGCGTTGTCCGTTCGGATCTCGAAGCACCCTGGGCTTCGAGCCTCGATGGCCTGGTCGTCGGACCAGAGCTTGGGTGTGGTCTTCTCCTGGGCCAGCGGGAAGAACCCGATGGTGCAGGAGCCGTCATGGTGCTCCGTGAAGTAGTCAACGACCATGGGGAGTTTGATGATCTGGTCGATCTCTCCCACCGGTCGTCCTCCTGATCTACCTGCGGTCATGTAGCTCCTTTCAGCTCCTCTTTGGAAGCGTAGCTTGGTGCAAGACTCCCGACGTAGAAGTCTACAGGTGTTGGTCTGCTATGTGCAGGAGAAAGATCATGTTGATGATGAGCGAGGTGGCCAGTGCGGCCTTCAGCCACCTGTCTATGGGGATGAGGTCCGTGGGCCTCGTGTCCCTGGCCGTCTTCCTCGGTCCGCGCTGGGGTATGGCGTGGCGGGTCGGGCCGATGATGAAGTCGTACTCCTTGGTGTCGTCCTCTCTCATGGCTCTATCTCCACTGTCAGGAGGCTATGGGCTCGGGTTCGTGGTCCCAGGCAAGGCCGAGGGTGATGCCTCTGACGGCGGCCTGTGTGCGGTCTGAGACGCCTAGCTTGTCGAGGATGGACTCTACGTGGCCCTTTACGGTGTGGGGGCTTATGTAGAGCTTGGCGGCTATCTCTGGGTTGGTCCAGCCTTGGGCTACGCACTGCAGGACGTCCAGCTCGCGGGTGGTGAGCTGTAGTGTGGCGATGAGGTTCTCTTCCCCGGTCAGTGGGACCACTGAGGTGGTGAGCGTGAGCTGCTCAGGTTTCATGGCCTCCGTCTTGTGGTCGTCTGCAAGACGCCAGATCAGCTCACGCCACTCTTTGGCCTCCATGGTCTCTTCGCCCTCGAGGGTACGACGGATCGTCTCCTCGATGTGGTCGATGGTGGCGTCCTTTAGGAGGTAGCCTGCCGCACCGTTCTTGACCGCCTTGACGACGTACTCGCGGTCGGCGTGGGCGCTCAAGATGATGATGGGCACCTCGGGCAGTTGCTTCTTTATGCGCCCTGTGGCGCTGATACCGTCGTGTTGGGGCATGTGGATGTCCATGATGATGAGGTCGGGCTTGAGAAGACAAGCCTGCTCCTCTGCCATCAGGCCGTTGGTGGCCTCGCCTATGACCTCGGCGCCGATGGTCTCTATGGTCCTTCGTACTGATTCGCGGACGAGCTCGTGGTCGTCCACGATAAGCACCCTTCTACGGGTGTTCTCCTTCAATGGCGGGATCATTCTTCCTCCTCGAGATCCATGGGGATCTCTGTGATGATGGTCGTTCCCCTGCCTGGGGCCGAGTTGATGTGGAACTGTCCTCCGAGCTGCTCTACGAGTTCCTTCCTGGAGGCTAGGCCGATCTGTGATCCGGGGCCGTTGTGGTGCGGCTGCACATCGGCTGGTGTGAAGCCGATGCCGTTGTCTGTAACGATGAGTTGGGCGCAGGAGGGCGTCTGTGATTTGTGGATGATGTTCAGCTGTATGTCCACACGGCTCGCCCTGGCGTGTTTTCGGATGTTGGTTAGGGTTTCTTGGAAGACTCTGTAGAGTGCGCCCTCGTGCTCTCTTGAGGGGCGCTCTTTGTAGCCGTCTTCGGGGGTAGATGAGTGGAAGTTGACGTTCCAACCTTCGGTGTTGAGCTGTTCGCACTTCTGACGTAGTGCGGCCTGGATGCCGAAGTCGTCCAGGATGGCCGGGCGGAGGTCCTCGATGATGTTTCTGGACTCCGTTACGACCTGTTGAGCCAGTGATATGGCTGCATGGAGGTCCTTTTGCAGCTCGTCATGCAGATGTGCTGGCTTATTGCCTGACTGTACGCGTGATCGGGAGATCTCAAGCTGTCTGCGGGCTATGACCTGCAGCTGTTGGAAGTGTGCGGTGGCAGTTTGGGTGAGCCCATCGTGAATATCGATGGAAAGGCGCTTCCTTTCCTCCTGTTGGGCGAGGAGAAGCTGCCTAGTGACCTTCCTCTGCTCTGCTACCGCTGCGGCTACGCGTTGCTCTAGCTCTGCGGTTAGCTCTACGAGCTGCGCCTGGACCTCTTCTGAGTTCCTGGCGGCGTCGATCATCTGTCTGAGCTTGGGTATGCAGGTGGGCAGGGTGATGGAGGTAGCTATAGAGGCTATAGCGGCCATCCACTTGATACCTGCGGTCACTCCGTAGGCCGGAGATGCCGTGGTTAGGAACTGGACGCTGTGAAGCATCGCACTCATGAGTAGCAGGGTTGCAAAGGAGATGATGAGCCCTCGGAAGGGCAGTCCTCCGTCGAAGCTGATGGCTACATAGAGTAGCGCTGCGGTAATCCCGAAGCACGATAAGCCTATGGCTACGTCTGAGAGGTTGTGTAGCCACAGGATGAGGGGCGTGTCGCCCATGATCTGGTTTCTGGACTCGTAGGAGGCGTTAGGCTCGTTGAATACGAGCAGAGGTATGAGTCCTGAGGCCAGTACGAGCATGGCTACTAGGTAGGGCCACCAAGATAGTCTTGTCCCTGGTGGGTCGGACATTGTTTGCAAATGAGACCCTCCTCCCTATCCTGGGGCCATCCCACGCCGAGCGAAGCTTCGCTGGCGGGGCGTTGTGTGTGCTGTAGCTTGCACACAAGTATACGGGACAATGAATGCTTGGGTTTACCCTACTAAAGAGGTTAAGGGTTACTATGCTAGGGCTCTGGTGTCGATGCCGCCGAGTGTTTGGACGATATGCGTCCAATCTCGGGGTCTCCAGACCTCTACTAAGATGTTGGGGCAGTTATGTGTCGCAGAGCACAGTCCTGCAAGCCACAGGCGTTGCTCGGTCGTTGGGTAGTTGGTGTCTGTTTTGAGTTCGATGAAGAGGATGAGTCCTCGTCTGGGATGGACGAGTACCAGATCAGGGAATCCAGCCTGAGAGTTCCTAGAATCGAAGGTGTGATAAGCAAGCGTAAAGACGTTGCCCCTTCGGGCCAGTAGGAAGTCGAGGGGTTTCTTAAGGCTCTTAAAGAAGCGTCCGAGGAAATGGGTGCTTCTTGATTGGTATTTGGGGTAGCAATCTTCAACGTCGAATCTCCATCCGTTGGCCTTGGCACACTTTAGTACGTCTGACTGAAGTTTCTTCTCTAGGGTCTTGGGTGGGTAAGGCTTTGATGTTGGTGTAGGCATAGCTCTAACTCCTGGTATGAGAGAGCCCCGGCGAGAATGGGAAGATGCCGGGGCTGTGGGAGATACAGCGGCCTAGTTGTTGAAGCAGTGTGGTTCGGGGTGCTGTTGGAAACCGAACCTCAAGGAGGATGGCCGCTTATAAGTAAGCATACCAGTCTGGTGAGGTCTGTTTCAAGATTCGCTAGTTCTGCTCCACGCGGCTAACTGCACAGGCCATAAGCTGACTTTGCCATAGTGGATGTGGTGGCCTGCGTGGCCTTGGTGGAGCTGGCATTGTACGTCTTGGCCGCGTCCTTGGGGGCTGGGGTAGACGCGGTAGGTGGAGAGGCAACGCCTCGGTTTCGGTCTGGACGCTGGCTTCTCGGGGGTACGACCCAGCCTGTCGGCAGTGTGTGGACGCCTCCAGGTCTCGAGCTTCAGCGTGATAGTGCGTGGGAAGACGAAGAGGAGCTGGTAGCTCCTGAATGAGCCGAGCCCTGCCGGGCCGTAGGTGGTGAGCCTTAGTCTCCACCAGTTGAGTAGGGTTCTGGTGGAGATCATGTGCCTCCAGCCGTCCTCTTGTCTTTCGGCCATCCTTCTTCTTCGAGGAAGCCTTCTCTAAGCTCGTAGAACTGTTTGGGTGCTACGGGCTTTGAGTAGGCGTAGACGTCGGTCTGGCGGATGTCGGCGTTGTAGGCGACGTCCACGCTGTGGATCTTGACCTTTCCACCTGGGATCATCCAGGTGTCGCCTGCATTGGGACGTACGTCTGTCTCCATGCCTGTCTCTAGTGCGTTCCCGCTCATGTCTAGGATGTGGACGTACACTCTCGCTCCTTCCATCCGAATACGTCGTGGTACTGAACTACTGCTTCGACTAGCAGTATGAAGGGCTGGCCATAGAACTCGGCATGATGAAAGCCGGTCTGACCGGCTAGGTCCTCGGGCCCGGGAAGGTCCAGGGATGGGATGACAACAGTAGTGATGTACTCCTGGACGCCTCCTACGGGTGAGAGGTCTTCGAAGTCACAGCTCTTGTCCTCTGGCTCTCCTTTTGATGAGTCGGTCCAGTGTACGGAGGTTGGCTTCCAGACGAGGCGAGCCAAGGTCTGGGCGTGACGTTCTAGGTCTACCCTCACGATCCCCGAATAGACGGGGATTCCTCCCGTGTAGTGTGGAGGCTTCGGGATCACGCCGTCTTTGAAGTCCCATGAGCCTATGCTCCCTTCGGGGTGGGTGATGGGGTCAGGTAGCTTGGGCGGGTAGAGGCTTGCCCAATCGTCGTAGGTTGTCACGTCTCGTGTCCGTCTCTGGTCCAGTGCCAGGTCCCTGGTTCTGCGACGCTGGAGTATTGGACCCTGGGCACCCATATGACCATGGAGGGCATACCGTTCTGGGGAGTGCCGTCGTCTAGTCCTCCGATCACGAGGTCCTCGTATCCGTCCAGGAATACGATGAGGTTGCACATCTTGCGCTTGGCCCATTCTGCTTGTGCGTTGACTACGAGTGCTGGGCGGTGTTGGCCCCGGGTGTCGTTCTGCAGAAAGGGCTCTTTGCCCGCCAGGACGTAGTGGACTATTCGCCCTTCAGTAAGACCATCCATTCAGCTCCTCCCGTTGCGTGGTGCGGCCTTACGGACTTTCGTTCAATGAATTGTTTTCTGAGGAAAGTCCTGGGGCGTATTCTACGCGCGGTAGTGAGCACAAAAAAGGCCCGTTCTCGCCGGGTAGGTGTGCTGGCGAGCAACGGGCCGATGGGATAATCAAGCGTCGCGGACTTCGAGAATCCTTTCTGAGAGCATGAGCAGGGAACCGGCGAGGGTGAACTTCAGCATCGTTTCGTCGTCGTCGTCCATGGAGACCATCTCGCTACCGAAGTAAGCGTCGACCTCGTAGTGGGCGTCTTCGACTTCCTGAGTGAGTCCAAGCTTCTCGGCTTGCTCTTTGATCCCCAAGTAGAGGATTCCTAGTGAGCGTGCGGACATGTTGTGAGCCATGTTGGCTCGTCCCGCGTCGATGCGCTCTTGGCGGGCGTTCTCTGATTCTGGCATGTTGGCCTCCAGGGGGGCTCCCACCAGCGTGTTTGGTGTTGAGTGCATTCGCTGGTGGGAGGTGGTTACTACTCTATATGGGTATGAGCCTTCGTACTACCTGTAAGCGATAGCGAATGTCGCAGTGTTGTTTGCTCTTATCCCGGTTATGAAGCTGGATGAATTTAGTCCGAGCCTCGTGAACACGAGGAGGGGGAGCGTTACGCTGCTTCGCTTTTGGGGCTCTCGCCCTGGCGCTTCTTGTCGCTCCACTCTGTGAGGCGGTGCCTGGAGGCGGACATGGCCTTGAAGCGGTTGTTGTAGGAGTGGGCTACGAACGTACCCTTGCGGGTGTAGACCTCGTAGCGCTGGGTCTTGTCGTTGAAGCCGCAGATGAGCGGGGTGTTGCCGAACTTGAACGTGGTGCGGCCCTGGCCGTCGTTCTCGGCCTGGCGCTCGGGGGCCTCCACCTGGTTCTCCTCGGTGGTTTCGAGGGCTTCTTTGAGCTGCTCGCGCATGGCGATGAAGGCTTTGCCGGCGTTGCTCTTGTTGGTGAGGGAGAGCTTCTCGATGAGGTCCTCGGTCTCCTGAAGGTAGCGCCTTATGTTCTTGACGCTCATGTCGTTGGGGATGGTCCTGGTCGGGTTCAGCATGTCGATTCCTTTCTTGGGTCTGGGCAGTGTGGTCTTGCCTGATGCTGCTCGGTAGGTGATCCAGATCAGGATGATCCAGATCAGCCAGTAGGGGAAGTGCATGTGCTGTCCTAGTGGTCTCTCCTCTCTGGTGGTAGGTAGTAGGTGTGGTTGGGTAGCTTGACGTAGCCGCGTCCTAGCAGCTCTCGTTCGTAGTGGGCGCAGTTGCCGTCCGTGGGAGCCATGAGCGCCTCGGCGCAGCTGGGCTGGTGTACGGGTAGGGGCTTGGGTTCGTTGGGCTCCGCCGTGTAGATGAACAAGACCAGCGTGACGGCTAGGATGATGGCGAATAGCGGTCCCTCGAATCGGTTCATGCTGCGTACCTCCTCTGGGTTGCTTCTACGCTCTTGAGTTTGCCGTTGCGCTTGAGTTGGAAGCGCGAGGTGTGGGGGAGGTGAGTACCTCCCTCGGCCGCGAGCTTGACGCCGAGGCGGTGGATGTGGACGGTGAGGTCGGACACCTGGATGGGGCCGAGTTTGTCTTGGGCCTCGAAGATCATGCTGCTTCCTCCAGTGTGTCGGGGGGCTCTCCACAGCACTGAGGGTCGGTGCAGTGGGTGGCGTGGTTCTGGATGTTCTCGAGTTGTTCGGCTTGCTGGCGCTCGAGCTCCATCTGGTCGGCGTGGCTGGGCATCGCTACCTCCTTGAGGTTGTTCTTGTACTTAACAACCTCCTTTTGCAGCGAAGTGGAAGGACCCTGTCAAGACGGCGGTTTTGTCTTGACAGGGGAGTGGAGCGTAGCTACTTAGAAAGTCACAACGGTGAAGCGATCGTCTAGTAGGGGCTCGATTCGGGGGCGCACTTGTGACCAGCTCAACTTACCGTTCCCGCAGCCTGGGCGAGGTATGAGTATGTTCTGGTATTCGAACTTGATGACCATGGCTTTTAGGTAGTGGATGGAGGCCACAATCAGGTCGATGTCGGCCTTCTGGCGCCAGTGGTGTTTAACGGGAAGCGTGGCGACGTGGGCTCCATTGACGGCGGCGATCCGGAAGGGGCGATTGCCGTAGGTGCTAAGGAGGGCTCCGAGTTTAGCGGGTACGTGGGGACAGGCCGCCGCGAGTTCCTCGGCGCAGCCTCGGCCCATAACGGCCTGGCCGTTTCGCTTTACGAATCCGTTGGTGGTCACCACGCGTAGGTCGGCGGGGAGACTCCATAAGTTGCCTCGGCTCTCGTTCATCGGCGGCTCCTTTAGTAGATTATTTTCCATTGACCCGTAGCGCCGAGGCGTGTCAAGGCGTGCACTTTGCCTTGACACGCGAGGGTGCGTAGGGCACTGAGGTGCGACTTCGAGCACAAAAAAAGGGAGGCTCGCCGGCGTTAGCCGTGCGAGCCTCCCGATGCAGCGTCAGTGCTACCTTCCGGCGGCGCTGTCTACTTCGTCGTTTTCGATCAGGTCGATAACGTGCTGTCTAGGCACTCCCACCCTGTAGATGCCCTGACGCCTGTTGATCTGGTCGGTGGCATCCCTGATGGTCCTGATGGTGGACCGAATCCGGATTATATCCAGGACGTCGGCGACGGTGTCGCGCCGTCCTATGGGCCTGATGTCTATGTCGTCGTGCATGATGTTCTCCTCTCATGTGGGAGGTGGAGCTACCCGATGGGCAGCTCCAGGTCCTCCAGCTTGGATACCTCGTCGGGCGAGGTCGGGATGGTGGGCTGGCCGGGCTCGTCGCCAACGTAGGCTTCGTAAGCCTCGGCTTCGTTGTTCCAGGTGACTCCGAACTCGTCCACGAAGTGTGCGCGCTCGGTGCGCTTGACTTCCTGGAGGGCGAGCCAGCGCTGTCCCTCGGGAGTTTCGAGCCACTGGCGCTTGGCCTGGCGGTCTGCGCGCTGTGCGTTGACGCTGCCGAGGCCGCGGCGGATCTGGAAGTCGATCCGCTTCTGCGTACGCTGGTCGTAGCCGGGATTGAGGCTCGAAGCCACGCGAGGCTCCGATGCGCTCCAGCTGGGCAGCTCTGCCTCGAGGGGCGAGTCTGCCGTGGAGCCTTCCGCCGTGTAGGCGTCGATGCGCTCTGAGGCGTGAATGTCTACGTCGGTGAGCGGCATCTGGTGGGCGTACTCCAGCTCCGTGTCGCGTCCGAAGCGGGCGCGGCGGGTCCTGGCGTCGCTCCTGATCCAGGAGGACTCGGCTTCGCCGTGGGCCCGGGCAACGCCGTGGGTGGCGTTGACGCCTTGTCGGGCGAGGACTATGTACTGGCGTCCGTCGTATCCGACCTTCCGAATCTCGCCGGCGCGGCCGAGGGTCTTGAGGACCTGACGGACCACGCGGGCCGGTACGGTCTTGGTGGTCGTGTGGCGCTCCCACGCCTGATCGGCTGTGGACTGGCCGTGCTGGGTGTAGATCGACGTGGCGAGGATGTTCTCCTCAACGACCGGCGTCTTGTGTAGCTTGGCCAGCACCATCTCGCCCACCAGCTCCACGACCTGCTCCTGCATTGTCTGGGTCCGCATAACAGACTCCTTTCTGTTGACGCGAGAGGTCGGTCTAACCTCTCTTTAACAAGTCCTGGGGATTGGGGTGTAGGAGAGATGTCAAATCTGGTGGCAGATGGGGGGAGGGCTCTTGTTCTCTGGATGCGTGGGGGGATTAGGTGGGTAGTAATTTCAAAAATTTTCCCCTGCAAGGTGCTATCAGGAAAAATTTTGAAATTGCGGTCGCGGGGCAGGAGATTTTACTTCTCGACGTAACCCCTACGATCAAAGGACTTGAGAGAGAGAGAACGGTTAGGGTTTAAAAGGGCAGGCCAAATCTGTCCATCCACCGGTCTGCCCTTGACAGCAGCTCGCGAAGCGGGCGGCTGTGGTCGGTAAGTTCATTAGCTGAGTAGCATCGCTGCCGACTTGCAATGAGATCCCTCGCGGACGCGAGGGTCCATTGCACGCAAAAGGGCGTAATGCCTTTTGCTCGGCAGCGATGCGGTGGGTTTTAGCCGTCCCGTGGTGTCGTCGTCTCTAGGAGTCGTCTCCTGCGATGAGGTCCTCTGGTTCTCCTGGGGCGGACTTTAGGAGGTCGTTCAGGAACTCCCTCGGCTGTGGTTTGCCGGTGAAGGCTCGGATGTGCAGACCTCCGGAGGTCAGCCAGCTTGAGTAGTCTGAGAGTAGTTTGGTTCGCTCGAGGTCTCGCTCCTCCACTGTTTTTAGCTGAGATGAGAGATGCTCGATATCGCGTTCGACGGCGCGGTGAATTTCGTCGCGGACGAGAGAGCACTCGAGAGACGAGAGAGGACGATACCACTCATGGGTGATTTGCCCTTCGTAAGTGTCTACATGATTACACCCCCTATAAGCGGAAGACACCATGGTCCCTCTGCATGGGGAGGGAGCGAGGCAGATTGTTTTGAAGGGCGTGTCGCCTACGTGTTTGTCCACGGTGGTGATGGCGTAGTGACACTCCTCGCACTTGTAGGAGTTGATGAGTCTTTTGTGTGAGGTGACGTAGTTGTCGACGCACATGAGTTCGTAGAGCCCATCGAGGGCGAGCATTCTGATGGGTTCTATCTGCTCTACAGTATGCGGGGTTGTAAAGATTGGGTCTCTGTGGTGGTCTGCTTCCTGTGGGATTGCTCCTCCTTTCTTAAGAGGTGAGCGTAGGCAGCTTCTTCGCTCATCCAGGCACTATCTTGGTATCGCCAGATACGAATTCCGTGCCAGGACACCTTGCGATAGTACCCCTGTTTTTTGGAGAGGGCCTCGTAGGCTTTGAGCTGGGGCTGTGTTTCCGGCTCGCCGTATTGGAGCTTGGTCTGGATGGCCTTCTCGCTCACCTTGCGCTTTAGGGTGGGGGAGGAGAATGCCTCCCCCACTGCTGGATGCTCTAACTTTCCTCGTCCTGCTTCATGAATCGCTGCCGACAGTAGTCACACTCCTTTATGGTGATGTTGTGGATGGGGCACGGTTCGTCCGGATTAAGTAACTCGCTTGGTTCGTATTGTGCCTCCTTGCTACTCGTTTCTTCTTCGTTTTTGTCTGACTGTACCGTCACTACTGTCGGTGCTGTCGGTGGTTGCTCCTCCTGTGGCATGACAGTACGTACAGTAGTGACAGGTGACAGAGGGGGTTCTTCTGTCATGGCGTAGGCCACGCGGATGGCTCTGCCCTGGTTGGTGCGTTGCCTCTTAATCGAGAGTAGAGGGTTACGTCCGGAGAGTTCCTGGATGGTTTTGGTGAGCCTTGCGGCGTCCTCTGGCATGTGTTCTATGCCGGCCACTTCGAGCTCCTCGTAGAGCTGTGTTGCTGGTCCGGTCCAGGTGCCTCCATCGAGGTCCTTGAGGAAGTCCCTGAGGGATGCTCCGAACATCTCCTTGGGGTCGAGTTCTTCCAGGATGCCGTAGACACGTCTTGCGTGGGCCTGGAAGTACCTTAGAAGGGCTACTGCTTTCTCTACGTCCTCACGCTCGATCATCCACTCGTCGTTTTGTAGTTTTGAGGCCACGGCCCTGCAGGTGCCTAGTATGAGGGCCAGGCGGGCGAGGTAGCCTCGTCCCTTGGACCACTGAGCCTCTAGCCTGGAAGGGAAGGCTGGTGCAATTATGTCTGTGGAGATGCGGTTGTACTCGTCCTCATAAGCTCTTAGAGCCTCGAAGCTCATCCTGATGGGCAGAGGAACAGGGCCACCTCTTAGGTTGCGGGCAGGCTCGAGCTTCTGGAGTGCCTCGAAGAGGTTCTCGTAGGAGACCTCGGCCTGCCTTGAGGGAATGTCGCGGTTGAAGTATGCGATCTTGGCTTCGGGGTAGCCGAAGAGGAAGCGATCCATGAGACCGTCTTCCATGCCGCCACCGAGCTCCCCTAGCATCCTGGGCTGTATGCCGCCGAAGAGGCTGATGAATGGCTTGGCCACGAGGATGGATTCTGAACCCTTCCTGTCCACGCTGATGGGGATGCCGTCGTAGACGGAGAGCCAGTGCTGGCGATCGGAGCCCTTGCCTCCGGCCTTGTACTGATCCATGGAGCGGATCCAGCCTGCCAGCTCGTCTCTGTGGACAAACAGTCCGCGAGGATTCTCCTCTAGTCGCTGGAAGAGTGCCTCTATGGTGGTGTCAGAGACCTTTATGCGTCTCTGCATGGGTGGTGATGGCGGCTCCGGAGCGGGGTCTCCGTTACGCTTTGCCTCCGTCTTTTTGACTTCGTACTCTCTGAGCTTCGCCTCGTGATCCTTCAGAGACGTTTGGTATTTGGATTTATTTTCTTCTTCTAGTTCATCGAGGGGCTTTATTACTGGTGTTGCTGCTGGTGTTTTTAGAGCTCCAGGCGATGCCACGACTGCTAGGAAGAGTGATGCCATTTGCGTGAATCCGCGTTTTACTTCTATGGATCTGGATGCTCCTATGCCTGCGGAGAGGACTCCTAGCGTTGGGATAGCGACTAGATCCGGTGGTGCGTTTAGTGCCTGCGTGTTCTCCTGGATGAACCGCTGGACTTGCTCTGGCATGACCTCCACAGGGAAGGGAACAGCTGGCGAGAGGACCATAGGACCTCTGTCGGTGCTGTCTTTACTGTCGGTGCTGTCATGGTCAGATTGTTGTCCGGAGCTGCTTGCGATAGTACCCCGGTTTTTACTTGCGCTAGTACCCCTATTTTTGGAGGGGTCGGGCTCGGGAGTCCAGAACTCCTTTATGGAGCCGAGTGCCTTGGCGATGGTGCGGTGACGGTAGTCATCGCGGTCGACCCACTTGCCACGGCGTCCGAGTCCGGAGAGGGCGAAGATTTCCTCTACATGCTCGTCGGATGCCGGCCCAGTGTAGAAGGCTATCAGGGAGCACAGTGCTAGGTCGGCCTCGGATGCCGAGGTGTAGTCTGAGGTGTCTCCTGCCCATAGTGCTCGGGCCTTGCCGGCGTTGTCTGCGCTCATGAGCTTCTGGATAACTTCGTCGGTGGAGAGCCTGACGTCGGTGGCCCTTATGGGGGTTTCCCTGGGGGTCGCTGCGCGCGGGTCAGGTGCAAACACGCGTTCGTAGAGGGTGGTGATTGCCTCCTGGGCCTCCATGGGGAAGGAGTTCGGTACTCCTCCTGCTTGTAGACCCGTATAGGTGAAAAATCGGCCCTGGTCGTACATGCCGATCTCGCCTGTGTCGTGGGAGCCCTTCTTGCGTCCGCGCCCGGGGAGTTTGCCGAGGGCGTAGATGTGGAGTCCCTCTCCTGATGGTGACTGCTCCGTGTAAGAGTTGAAGGAGTGGACGATATCTGCGGCCCAAGGCTTCAGCTTGGGGAGGTCCTCGTCGTTGTCGTATTGGTAGACGGAGTCCAGGTCCACACCGACGAAGGGGTCGTTCTTGGAGAAGACGAAGCCGATGCCGTCCACGTCGTCTCGCCGGCGGGCGATGGTTTTGGCTTCTTGGTAGGTACGCCAGGTCTCGGGGTCCGTGGATGATGCGTTGCGGAGCCTGCCCGGCTTTACGTCGGCAACGTAGAGGACCTTGGTGGTGCGTCCGTCTCTTTGTTCTTCTCGCCAGACGACCCACTGGGGGTAGTCCTGGAGCTTGGCATCGTGCGTAGGGACTGCGTCGTGTGGAGCGTCGGTCATAGGGCGTTACTCCTTTCTGTAGTTGGGGGTTCTCTCTGTGTGTCTGGAGCGGGTGTAGGGCTCCTCGATCAGCTCTGCTTTGTGGATCCCAGCGAAGCTACCGCTACCCGACAGGGGTTTGTCGGGCCTGTCCTGCTGGGGGTGGTCCTCTTTGTAGATGCGGTTGATCCGAGTCATTTCCAGCGGGGTGAGGTCTGAGGTGAGAGCGAGGATCAGTGCGATGCGTTGTTCTCTGGTCCAGTGCTCTTGGATTAGGGTTCCTACGTACTTGAGGCTGTCGAGCTGCTCGAATTCGCCCATGGGTTATGCGATCACCCTCCATTCTCCGGTCTCGAGGTAGTGGCGCCTCTCTTTGAGGCGTGGCTCATCTATGAACCGACGACGAAACTCCCGGCGCTGTATCTCGTAGACACTTGCCGGGAGCCTGCCTGGGGGCTTATCCGTCTGAGGTGTGCAGAAATCCCTCTGGCGCGTGGGCTCCAGGCGCACGGGGATGGTGTATTCGATCATGGTTGGCTGGTCCTTATGGCTAGTGTTTGATAGGTCTTTCGGATAGTTCGTAGTTAGGTCTTCTGTACTGTTGTTTCACCTCCCTGGTGTGGTGGGTCGGTGGTATGTGCGAGTGCCACGTATTTACGTCGAGCACATCGGAGATGACCTCGCGCTCGGTGTCGATATGCCACGAGACGCAGATGAAGGTCCTCGAGTCGAAGGCGAGCATGTGCTGCCATGCTCCCGGCTCGAAGTCTCGGGCTTTCTTCTGATAGTCGGTTTCGTAGCACTGGAGGGTGATGATGGGGGTGCGGTAGTCTGCCAACATGCCGAGGGTGGCGTCGTCTAGGAGGTCGAGGCGGTTTCGATCGGGCCACACAAGTGCTAGTACGAGGCGAGAATGACGGCAGGCGTTGTGGCCATAGATGGCCTGGCCGTCGCAGTCGCATTCCCCTGTTTTTGGGTTTACTCGGTGGTAGAGGTCCGGCTGGGTGTAGGAGGGTACGAGGACGTAGTTCGGTACACTGGTACTCATGCGGAGGACTCCTCTCCGTGTTAGGCGCACTGCCGGGACGTGGTACCGTCCCGGCTGCGCTGATTTACCTGGTTGCCATGGGCCTTTGTCCCTAGGATACAGATTGCGTTACCTTGATGCTCCACTGTTGGTTAGGCCTTTGGTTTAGGGTCAGCCTCTTTTGTTCGAGCCATCCTGGTATCGATCCTGTACGGCGAGTCGTGGCCTCCATAGG
>Ga0126310_10000111_pt1 | contig 23169 bp, 29 predicted proteins | sample Plot60_FD_92540 | JGI IMG/M metagenome (GOLD analysis project Ga0126310, IMG submission 92540) | Serpentine soil microbial communities from UC McLaughlin Reserve, CA, USA - Plot60 | ecosystem: Environmental > Terrestrial > Soil > Grasslands | place: USA: UC McLaughlin Reserve, Lake County... | reverse complement strand
GTCAGCACTTCAGCATTTCAGCTTGTCAGCCGTTTGGCTGGTGGCCGGTCTGGTTTTGCGAGACGGCTCCTGGACAAGAGCTCTGTCGAGTGCTGCGGAGCGACGAACCGCACCACACTACTGACAAGTCGCCGAAGGCGACGTGCTGAAAGCGAAGCCCGAAGGGCGTAGCGTGCTGAAGTGCTGACCAGCTAAGACGACCGAAGGGAGTCGATTTGAGTCCCGTTCACGTACGGGCGGAGCCGGAAGATTTCGCCGAGAGCGTCCTTTTGCCTGGGGACCCCAGGCGAGCAAGGTACATCGCCGAGACCTTCTTCGAGGATGCGAAGCTGGTGACGGAGGAGCGCGGGATGCTCGGCTACACCGGCACCTACAAGGGCATGCCGGTCTCGGTCCAGGCGACGGGGATGGGCTGCCCCAGCGCGGCGATAGTGACGGAGGAGTTGATCCAGCTCGGCGCCAGGAACCTCCTCAGGGTCGGCACCTGCGGGGGGTACAGCCCGGATCTGCGCCTCGGGGACCTGATCGTCGCGACGGCCGCGACGCCGAACGACGGGACGGTCAACTCGATCACGCAGGGCCTCCCCTACGCCCCGGCCGCCCACTTCGACATAGTCCACGCCGCCCATCACGCCGCCGAGAGTGTGGGGAGGCGCACGTTCGTCGGCCCGATAGTCAGCTCGGACCTCTTCTACGACCCAGAAGACGAGCCAGCCCGCCTGTGGGGCAACCTCGGGGTCCTGGCCGTCGAGATGGAGGCGTCGGCGATCTTCACGCTCGCCGCGATGCGCGGCGTGAGGGCGGGGTGCCTCCTGACGGTCTCAGACACCATCTCCGAGGAGATCGTACGAATTAGCGACGAGGAGTTGCGAAACGCGGTGGACAACATGATGGCACTGGCGCTCGACACCCTCCACACCTTAAACTAATAGTTCTCTTGTAGGGGCGCGGAGGCACAGGAAAGGGACGTGTCCCGAACGGTATAGGCTCGGGAGGGCTCTTGACGATCCTCAACGAAGCGGGGCCATCGGACGTTCTCTCTCCGCTCCACGCCGTGAATGGCCTTGCACAGAGGCTTCCGGGGGCCCTCCTTGTGGTCGTCGGCACCCGCGCGGAGGCCCACATCGCCCACTCCCTGCCAGCCGCGCCCGCCCCTGACCTCCCCCGCATCGCAGGGAGCACGAGGGTGGCCTTCGTCGTACTCGACCCTGCAGAGACGCCACAGCAGGGGCGTGTTGCCACCCGCGTGATAGAGGCCGCCGCGGGCCTGCGCGGCACGGGTTTCGTGCTGCTCGTCGTTGGCCGCTCGGCGGAGCTACTCGGGGTCGACGCAGACTTCGAGGCACGCCTGGTCCAGAGGCGCCTGGACCTCCCTGCCGAGGTAGTGAACCCGGACGCCCCATACGAAGCCCCTGGCACCCTCTCGACCGACCTCGAGGACAGGGCGCTGGCAGCGCTGGTGGGCGTCTGCCCGAAGAGGAGGACCTCCGAGCTGCTCGAGACCGCCTCCCCTGCGAAACGCCTCCACCGCTTCAGCGGGTTTCTGGGCCGGGGCCGCGATGAGGTCCGCGCGGGCCGTACCCGCCCCGTGGTGCTGCTGGGCGGCCTCGCCTCGCCTGGTGCAGCGGGCGAGCTTGCCCTGGATCTCGAACGTGTCGGCGTGGAGGTGGTCGGGCGCGTGCCAGGGACCGGGATGAAGGAGTTGCCGGCTCTAGGCGAAGGCACTGTGGTCGCGGTGATGGATCCCAACCTGACGGCGGCGGCCAGGGCGGCTGAGGAGCGCGGGGCGAGGGTGGTCAGGACGCTCACGCCCGTAGGGGTGGACGGCACGGCCCGCTTCATACACGACGTGGCGGCGGAGGCCGGGGCGAAGGCGAACGAGCTGGCAAGGGCGCGGTCGGTGTGGGAGGGTATCGAGCCTCTGAGGAACCGCGTGCGGGGAAAGAGGATCTTCTTCGCCGGCGACACCGGGCTCGAGGTGCCGCTTGCCCGCTTCCTGGCGGACGCTGGGGCCGTGGTGCTCGAGGTCGGCGCGCCGCGGCTGGACCGCCGCTCCCTGGCGATCGAGCTGCAGGCTCTGGGCCCCGACGTGGACGTGGTCCAGTCCCCGGACTGGCGTGGGCAACTTGGGCGCATAGACGCCGCCAGGCCGGACGTGGTCGTGGCGAGCCCCGGCCTACACGTTCCGCTCGTCGCCCGCGGCCACCTGTGCCGCTCCCCGCAAGACTTTCTCGATGCCGGGGTCCACGGCTACGAGGGTGCCCGGCGCATCCTGGAACTGTTGGCGCGCACCTTCGAGCGGGCAGAGGCCCTCGACTCCGTCAACCTGTGAGGCTCCTGCGCGGCGTTTACGAGGGCCCGGGTAGTCACGGCATACTGAGGGTGGCCGCGAGCATGCGGGGCGTGCACGCCGTACTGCGGGCCTTGCCCGGCGAGGGCTACTTCCCGGCGCTGTACGGGGCGCGGGAGCGGTCCGGCGAGGCGGCGCCGGTCTCTTTAAGCCCCGTGCTGGAGCAACCCGAGGACTCGTGGGGTCCGGGGGATCTCACCCGCGACCTCTCGAGCGTCGTCCGGCGTCACCCTGAGACGGAGGCCGTGATCCTGGCCCGCTCGGAGGCCGCGCTCCTCTCCGAGGAAGAAGTCCCGGAGATCTCCCTCCCTCCTCGGGGAGGGAGATCCCCCAGGCTTGTCACGTGCGACTGGGAGGCCCCAGGCGTCGGGGAGGTCGAGGCGGCGGACCTGGCGCTGGAGGACCTCATCCGGGCGCACTGTCGCGGGAGGCACCAGAGGAGCCCGTTCCCAACCGTCAACCTGTTCGGGCCACCTGTCTTCGGCCCCGGAGCCGCGGCCGAGTACGCTGAGGCTGAGCGCCTTTTGACCCTGATCGGGGTCGGGGTCAACGCCAGAATACCGCTGGGGGCGAGCGTCGGAGACCTGGGCCGCCTCTCGCAGGCGTGGGTCAACGTGCTCCTGTACAGGGAGGTCGGGGAGTCAGCGACGCTCTACCTCCAGGACGAGTTCGGGACGCAGCGCGTGACGACGCCAATGGTCGGCGCCGCGGGCACCGGGGCGGCGCTGCGAACGATCGGAGAGCTGTGCCAACTCGACCCGAAGAGGGTGCAGCAGGCCGTGTGGGCGGAGCTGGCCCGGACGGCGAAGCTCCCGTGGTACGCCCGCCTGGGCAAGCCGGAGACATTCCGGGACCGCCGGGTGGCTATCTTCGGGGACTTCACCTACCCCCTCGGGCTAGGCTACGCCCTCTCGCGGGAGGTCGGGCTCGAGGTCGCCGCCTGCGGCACCTACCTTGGGCACCTCGAGCGAGACTTCCTCTTCCACGCGCACACCTTTACAGACCAGGCGTTCGTAGAAGACGACCCGGAGGAGGTCGCCGCCCGCATCGAGGCCTCGGACCCCGACCTAGTCGTCGGGACGCACCTCGAAGAGGGCGTCGCCGACTCTTTAGACATCCCGTTCCTCCCGCTCTGCCCGCCCACCGACCACAGCCCGTTTGTGGAGCGTCCGCTCATGGGCTACGCGGGGTCGAGCGTCCTGGCCGACGCGCTCGACGGCGTCCTGGGCCCGCCGGAGGAGGAGCCAGAGGCCGCGGAGGTAACCGGCATCCCGTGGGCGGACGAGGCGCGCGAGGAGCTCGCGGAGATACCCCCGTTCCTGAGGGGCCGGGCCCGGCGCCTCGCCGAGGAGCGCGCCCGCGAACTGGGATCTCCCGACGTGACGCGCGAGATCTTCCTGGAATCCCGCCGCTGATCTCCTCTATTCCTCCAACCGCTCCACGGTGACGCGCACAGCAGGCCCGATCCGGTAGTAGTCGACCTCAAATGAGGTCGGGAAGCGCCTGAGCAACAGGCCGCCTAACCCCTCGCCCTCGACGAAGCTCAGCGGCAACTCCTCCGGCCCTATCTCCACCCGTACCCCGCGTCCATCTGTGGTTGAGCAACGCCTCGGCCCCGCTACGTATGAATAATAACTTGCTGCTCTGTCTTGTACGTCTTTGCAAGTGTAATGTTGTCATGCTCGTCGTGGAGGTACGTGCGGGTGACCTTCGACGTTCGATCGTGGCGGATGACCGGTGCGCAGCCGGCGGGTCCGAGCCGCTATAATCCGCCGCGATGGGCATAAGGGACTTCATCCGCCATCTCGAGGAGCACCAGGAGAGGCTTCAGAGAGGCTCGGAGCTCTCGGAAACCGAGCGCGAAGAGATCCTGCGCCAGGCCGAGACGATGGTCGGGATGGCCGACGCGGCCGTCAAAGACCTCGAATCGGTCATAAAGAACCGCAGGATCAACCTCCCCGAGGAGCACGCAGTCCGCTTCGCTCAGGACGTCTTCCTCTATTTGCGCGACGAGGAAGAGAAGGTCAAGGAGCGGGTGCGGGCCCTCGTCTCCTAACCCAGCCGTTTGACGAGGACCGCGCGGGTCGCGGTGATCTCGTACCCGTCGAGGAAATGCTCCAGGATACCCGGAAGATCTCTCATCCGGCGCTCTCCGAGCTCGGGGTGCGTGATCCTCACCTCCAAGGCGTCGTCTGTGCGCTCTGACTCTATCTCGAGCACGCCTTCCTGCGCGGAGAGAAGAATGTCGGTGAGAACGGCCTCGGCTGCGACGGCCAGGTCGTTGAGCCTCCCCCTGCCGAGCCCGGCCACGGCGCCCGTCCAGGCGATGAAGTGGCGGGCCTCCCCGGCGCGCGCGAGATCCGCCGGCACCTGTTTCTTCTTCGCCTCCACACCATAAGGTTACACCGCAGACCGACTGGCGCGACCTTCGTATAAACTCTGTGGCGAAGGAGCGCCCCTGACGCCGACAGGAGGTATCCAGGACATTGAGTTCGAGGTTCGGATCTCGCGCCGTTCTGCTCTTCGTGGTGCTGGCCGCGGTCTTCATAGCGGGATGCTCGGAGGAGGGCGGGATCAGGGAGCGCAACGCGGCCCAGGCGCCCGCGCACGCGGCGCAGCGGGTGCCGGCGGACGAGCCGGTAGCGCAGGTCGCCTCGCAGGTCGGGCCGAGCGTGGTGCAGGTGAACGTGGACGTTACGCAGAACACGCCGTTCGGCCCCCAGAGCGAGGAGGGGATCGGGAGCGGCGTAATCTACCGCGATGACGGCTACATCGTCACCAACAACCACGTCTTAGAGGGCGCCACCGACCTGAGCGTGGCCTTCGCCGACGGCACGACCGAGCCCGCGGAGGTCGTGGGGCGAGATCCGCGCACCGAGATGGGCGTGATCCGGGTTGACCGCAACGACCTGCCCGCCGCGAAGTTCAACGAGGACGAGGACCTCGTCGTCGGCCAGCTGGCTGTCGCGATCGGGAGCCCATCGGGCTTCGAGTCCACCGTGACGTCGGGCGTCATCAGCGGCATAGGGCGCGAGTTCCCCGCGGAGTTCACCGGTGGTGACCCGGCCGCGACCTCCGCTCTCACCGACCTGATCCAGACCGACGCCGCCATCTCACCCGGCAACTCCGGCGGCGCCCTCGCCGACCGCGACGGCGAGATCATCGGCATAAACGTCGCCTACCTCCCGCCGAGCGAGACCGGGGCGGTAAACATAGGCTTCGCCATCCCCTCGGACACCGTGATCTCCGTCGCGGATCAGCTAATAGAGACCGGCGAGGTCTCCAGCGCCTACCTCGGCGTCGGGACGACGGACCTGAGCCCCGAGGACGCCGAGCGTTTCGGCCTCCCCGTCGAGTCCGGCGCCATAGTCGAGCAGGTAGAGCCGGGCAGCGGCGCCGACGCCGCGGGGGTGCGCCGCGGCGACATCATCGTGCGGCTGGGTAGCGACCCCATAGAGAACGCCGGGGATCTCTTCGGGGCCCTGAGAGACTACCAGCCCGGCGACACGGTCGAACTCACCGTCGTCCGCGACGGCGAAGAACAGACGCTGGACGTGACGCTCGGCGAGCGTCCGTAGCAGGAGGGAGGCGGCATGCGCGACGCGTGGGGACGCAGGATCAAGGAGACCTTCGCGATCATCAGCATTGGCGACGGGGCGATCGAGCTGCTCGCGCCGAAGCAACACTCGCTCCTGTGGGAGGCCGGCCCCGAAAGCACCCGCAAGGTCGCCCGCTTCTTCGCGGATAACCCAGGCTACATGCGTCTCCTCGGCGCAGCCCAGATAGCCTTCGGCCTATGGCTGGCGCTGCGGCAGTACCGCGACGACTGACAGACCCGAACGGGGTTTCGCGGCGGTAAAATAGGGCCGTGGCACACCAACACCAGCACGAGACGGCCCGCGGCGAGAGTCGGCGGGCGCTCGCGATCACGCTCGCCCTGACGGCGAGCTTTACGGTCGTCGAGGTCGTCGGTGGCCTGCTTACCGGAAGCCTCGCCCTGCTCGCTGACGCGGGGCACATGCTCTCGGACAACCTCTCGCTCGGGGTCGCGCTCTTCGCGGCCTGGCTCGCCGGGCGGCCCGAGACACCCGAGAAGAGCTTCGGCTACAAGCGGGCCGAGATACTGGCGGCGCTGGCGAACGGGGTGACGCTGGTCGCGATCTCGATCTGGATCTTCGCGGAGGCCTTCTCGCGCCTGCGGGAGCCGCCGGAGATCCTTGGCGGCCCTATGCTGGTGATCGCCGCGCTCGGGCTCATCGTCAACGTGGTGGGCGCGGTCGTCCTCTCCCGCTCGGGGGGCGAGAGCCTGAACATGCAGGGCGCCCTCAGGCACGTGATCGCCGACGCCCTGGGCTCTCTCGGGACGATCGCAGCTGCGCTGGTCATCGTCCTCACCGGCTGGCGCTACGCCGACCCCATCGCCAGCGCCGCGATAGCGGCCCTGATCCTCGCCAGCTCCTGGTCGCTCCTGCGAGACTCGACGAACATCCTTCTCGAAGCAGCCCCCCGCAACATAAACACCGAAGAGGTCGGGCGCAAGCTGGTCGGCGCGGAGGGCGTCGTGGAGATCCACGACCTCCACGTATGGACGATCACGTCCGGCTTCCCGGCCCTCTCCGCCCACGTTCTCGTCGGCCAAAGCGAAGACTGCCACGCCCGCCGCCGCGAGCTCGAAGACCTCCTCGTCCGCGAGTACGGCATCTCACATACCACACTCCAGGTAGACCACGTCGGTGACCACGAAAGCGAGTCGCACGGTCCCCGCTTCCTCCCGCTCGGCGAGAAGCCGCCCCGCGCGCGTTAGCACTCCCGGCGAGGGACTCCCCTACTACCCAGTCTGCAACCCGAGCAGGAGCTTGCGCAGCAGCGCGTTGAGTGTCTGCTGCTCCTCCTCTGACAGCGGTTCGAGCAGCCGCCGCTCGTTCTCGACGTGGTCGGCGACGGCGGCGTCGACGACCTGCATGCCGTCCAGGGTCAGGGCGACCAGCAGACCTCGCCGGTCGCCGGGATCCGGACGGCGCTCGACGAGCCCGGCAGCCTCCAACCGGTCGATGCGGTTCGTCATCGCTGCCGACGAGAGCATCATCCACCGAGCCAGAGCGGTCGGCGCCAGCGTGTACGGCTCCCCACTCCGCCGCAGCGTGGCAAGCACGTCAAACTCCCCCCTGCTCAACCCATGCTCCCCCAACCGAGCCTCGATCGCCGCGTTCGACGCGCGATCCAGGCGGTTCAACCGCCCGAAGACCGCCGTCGGTCCACAATCCAGGTCAGGGCGCTCACGCCGCCACTGATCGAGTATCTCGTCCACCAGATCCCGCCTCTCTCCACTCATAATTCTATTGTATCCCGATGCCGAAATTCTTTCCTACGAAGCACTTGTCTACACACTTGTCGACAGTTACGTAAACGGCCGGTATTTAGAAGCCAAAATAAATGTTGAGTTCACGAGAGGAGATCATGACTACGCAGGGTTGGGCGGAAGAACCGCAGGAGGAGGCGCCGAGGACAACGGACCCGGTCCTTGCTAACATATCAATGTACGTTAGAATGAATTTATGAACGAGGAACGTTGTGATCTGCTCTGCGTCGACGCGCCGAGAGCGGAGGCGATACGCGAGGGGTTGTTGGGTATCGAGGCAGCCAGGGCGGCGGCCGAGCGGGCGCGGGCGCTCTCTGACCCGACGCGGCTGATGCTCGCGGCGGCGTTGCGCGAGGGTGGGGAGCTGTGCGTGTGCGACCTGGCCTGGATCTCCGGCCGCGCGCAGAACCTCGTCTCGCACCACCTGCGGTTATTGCGCACGCACGGGCTGGTGACCTCCCGGAGGGACGGCAAGCTCGTCATGTACTCGTTAACGAGCGAGGGGGGCGAGCTGCTCAGGGCGGTGGCAGGTGATAAAGCAGGGATAGTTTCGTGAGCAGCCAGCAGATCCAGCTGGTGCGCAAGCCTTCCAGGAGCGGCGAGCGGCAGAAGCTGGTGCGCAGGGCGAAGCTGCTGGCGTGGGCGGGCGTGGGCTGGCACGGTATAGAGGCCGCCATCGCGGTCGGGGCGGGGCTGGCGGCGAGCTCGATCGCGCTCATCGGATTCGGGGCTGACTCGCTCATCGAGTCGGCGGCCGGGATCATCCTTCTCTGGCGGTTCGCTGCTGGGAGGGCGTCCTCCGAGGATGCGGAGCGGCGCGCCCAGAAGCTCATCGGGGTAAGCTTCTACGTGATAGCCGCCTATGTCGGCTTCGAGGCTGTAAGGAGCCTGCTCGTCGGCGAGCGTCCCGACGCGAGCTGGGTGGGCATAGGGCTCGCGGCGGTAACCCTCGTGACCATGCCCCCGCTCGCCATTGCCAAGGCCCGCATCGGCGAGAGGCTCGGTTCTTCGGCGACCAAGAGCGAGGGCCAGCAGAACATGCTCTGCGCCTACCTTTCGGCCGCGCTGCTCGTGGGCCTCGGCGCGAACGCCCTGTTTGGACTGTGGTGGGCCGACCCCGTTACCGCCCTGCTCATAGCCGGCGTCGCCGTGAGAGAGGGCCGCGAGTCCTGGCGCGGCGAGAGCTGCTGCACCGCGCCGGTTGTCTCCGGAGATGCGGAGGACGGCTGCGACGACGATTGTTGTAGGCCCGGTTCTCCAGGTGGATGACCGCTTGAACGACGTCTTGGAGCGTTCCGGGAGGCAATTACCGATCGCCTGCAGCCTCTCCGAGCCGAAGTTGGCCGAGCGCCGCGGGGAGCTCGAGGAGATCTTCGAGGGATGCCTGCGGATGGACGAGTTGGATGACGGCTACGAGTTCCCCTTCCCTGGAAGCGAGGAGCGGGCCGCCGGGCTCACGAAGTTCGTCGTCTTCGAGGGAGGTTGCTGCCCCTTCTTCATCTTCGAGCTCGAGGCCGGTCCTATCAGGCTGCGGGGACCGGAGGGTGTAAAAGGCATCATCGCGGAGACGTTCGGGGGCAGAACCGGGTGAGGAATCACGTTGAGAAGCTGAAAAAGTGGGCCGGGCGGCTCAAAATGGAAGTCTACGCGCTCTATCTGGCGTACCGGGACCCGCGGGTGCCGCTCTACGCTCGTGTCTTCGCGGCGTGCGTGGTCGGGTACGCCTTCAGCCCGATAGATCTGATCCCCGACCCGATCCCCGTCCTTGGCTACCTCGATGACCTTATACTCATCCCCCTCGGGGTCTCCCTCGCCATAAGGATGATCCCCGAGCCCGTCCTAGCCGAGTGCCGCGAGAAGGCGCGCCAGGCTTCGAGAGAATCCAGGCCGGTGAACCGGGTGTCGGCCGTCGCCGTCGTGGCGGTGTGGCTCGCTTTAGCGGCGCTGGCGATCTATCTCACAATCCGGTTCTTGTGAGGCGCAATAGTCGGTTGGCGTTTCGCGCGACGAGTGCTACCGTATGGGTGGAAGCAGGCGAGCAGAAGGCGTAGAGCTTGGGTAGCAAGAGGGGCGCGCACGTCCGGCGGGTAGATTCGTCCGACGGGGGATCGAGGAGAACGTACATCATCATCGGCCTGATCGCCGCGGTCTTCATCGCCGGTTTCGCCACGCTGGTCATCCTGGACGCCCGCCAGAATGCGATGAGCACACCCCCCGACGGGGTCCAGACCTACGACGTAGGCCCGGCCGGCAAGCACACCGAGGCGAACGTAAACTACAAGCAGAACCCGCCAGTGGGCGGTCCGCACAACCCCGTCTGGCAGAACTGTGGCTACTACGACCAGCCGGTGCACGACGAGAACGCCGTCCACTCCCTAGAGCACGGAGCGGTCTGGATCACCTACTCCCCCAACCTTCCCCAGGATCAGGTCGAGCACCTGCGCGATATAGCCGAAAACGAGACCTACGTCCTCGTCAGCCCCCGCGACGATCTACCCTCTCCAGTGGTGGCCTCCGCCTGGGGCAAGCAGTTGAGGTTGGATGACGCAGAGGACCCGGATCTCGAACGCTTTATCGGGGCTTATGAGCAGGGTCCCCAGACCCCTGAGAAGGGGGCTGTCTGCACCGGCGGCATAGGGCAGCCCGTCTAAGACCGGCCCGTCGACGGCCCATCCCAAACCGGCGGGAGAACCATTCTCTGCAAAAGTCGTTCCAGCTCCGCTTCGGGGTCGCCGGTCAGGCCCGTGTGCACCTCCGAAGGCTGTACCACGGTACTGCGCGGCGCGACCAACCACCCGAAGCGCTCCCTGAGCGGCAGACGGCCCACGGCCCCGGCCTCCGGGCCACCAGCGCACACCGAGCGGAAAGCCTCAAGGTGGGCCCGCACTGCCTCGAGGTCAGCGCCGGGGTCCAGTGCCATGAGGCGGGCGGGGTCCAGGTGCACCCGCGCGCCCAGGAAACCGTCCGCCTGGCAGTAAAGGACCACGCCCGCGTTGATGCACTCCCCGCGCTCGACGCGCGGGATCACCTTCAAGACGGCGTACTCAAACGGCTTGTCCACGAACCTCCTCCAGATCACGGGCCCACCCGCGCGGTTCCTCGAGGCGGCGCGACAGGAACTCGACGTAAGCGTCACGCAGCGCGGCGGTGTCCGGGAAACCGGGCTCGACTTTCAACCACTCCTCCGGCACCAGGTCGACGATCTCGCGCAGGACTTCTTTCGTTAGCTTGGGAGCCAGCGCGGCGTCGGCTTCGGATATGGCTTCGGCGAAGGGCAGTAGAACGTGGTCGCGGGCGGCCGCGAACGGACGCTTGCTCGTCGCCTCCCAGCCCTGCCAGGCGTGGTGGAAGTATAGCGAGGCCCCGTGGTCTATGAGCCACAGCCGGTCGTGCCAGGTGAGGAGGTTCGGGTTGCGCGGGGTGCGGTCTACGTTGGTCACGAGAGCATCGAACCACACGATGCGGGAGGCGAGGTCCGGGCCGGGCGGCTCCACGAGGGGATCGAAGCCGAGGGAGCCGGGCAGGTAGTCGAGGGCCAGGTTCAGGCCGACGCTCGCCCTGATCAAGTCCTGTATCTCCGGGTCTGGCTCGGCGCTGGCGAGCTTGGGGTCGAGGTTGGCGAGCACGATCTCAGGGACGAGCAGACCCAAGGCCCGCGCGATCTCGCCCGCCACTATCTCCGCTATGAGCGCTTTGCGTCCCTGACCGGCGCCCCGGAACTTGAGGACGTAGGTCCCGAGGTCGTCGGCCTCGACGACGGCAGGCAGCGAACCGCCTTCCCGCAGCGGCGTCACGTAGCGCGTGGCTTCGACCGTCCGGAGCAAAGGCCTCAGTCGCGCCTGACTACGCCCTGGCGCCAGGCGTAGACGGCGGCCTGCGTCCGGTCGGCGAGGTGCAGCTTGCCCAGGATGTTCGACACGTGGCTCTTGACCGTCTTCTCGCTCACGTAGAGGCGACCGGCGATCTCCGCGTTACTCAACCCGTCGGCGATCAGTTTCAGCACCTCCAGCTCCCGGTCGGAGAGCTCGCGGAACACGTTCGGCTCATCACGACGGGCCCCGTGCAGCTCCCTCACCACCCTCGCGGCGACACGCGGGTGCAGGACAGCTTCTCCGGCGGCAGCCTTGCGGATGGCGTCGGCGAGCTCCTCGGGGCCGATTTCCTTGAGGACGTAGGAGAGGGCGCCGGCGCGGATGGCGGGGAAGACGTGCTCGTCGTCATGGTAGGAGGTCAGCATGACGACGTTGGTGCGCGGGGATTGGGCGGTCAGGCGGCGGGTAGCTTCGACGCCGTCCATGCCGGGCATGATCAGGTCCATCAGCGCCACGTCGGGCGCGTGCTCGGCGGCAAGGCGGACGGCCTCCTCCCCACTCCCCGCCTCGGCCACCACGGTGATGTCAGGCCGCGTCTCCAGGAACGCCCTCACCCCCTGCCTCACCAGCTCGTGATCGTCCACCAGTAAGACGGTTATCGGATCGCTCATAGCCTCTTGTCCTTCCCGGTCGCGTCCAGCGGGCAGACGCACGTGATCCTGGTCCCCTCGCCCGGCGCGCTCTCGACCTCGACGCGCCCGCCGAGCCTCATAAGCCGTTCGCGCATGCTCTGCAAGCCGAACCCTTCGCCCGGGTCCTGCGCGGGATCGAACCCGCGCCCATCGTCGGCGACGCGGAGGGTCAGGGTGTCGGCGGTGAAGATCAGGTCCACCTCCGCCTTGTTCGCGCCGCTGTGCCTGGCGACGTTCGCCAGGGCCTCCTGCGCCACGCGGAAGAGCGCCTGCTCTACTTGCAGCGGCGCCTCGCGCTCGCCCTGGACGTGGACCTCGGCCGGGATCTCGGCCCTCTGCGACCAGCCCCTGACGTAGTCGCGCAGGGCGCCAGCGAGCCCCTTGCCCTCCAGCGCCGCCGGGCGCATCTCCTGGATCAAGACGTTCAACTCCTTCTGCGCCTGGCGCACCAGCTCGTCGGCCTGCGCCAGGTGCGCATCGGCGGCTTCGGTGTCATCCTCGATCAGGGCCCGGGCGGCGGCGACCTGGAAGGAGGTGGCGAACACCTGCTGCTTGACCGAGTCGTGGAGGTCGCGGGCGAAGCGGTTGCGGGCCTCCAGGGTCGCGAGCTCGCCCCTGGCCTGTATCAGATTCTCGAGCTGCGCAGCCATGGCGTTGAGCTCGCGCGAGAGCTGGCCAATCTCATCCTTCGACCTGTCCTTGACCACCACGGAGAAGTCGCCACGGCTCCAGGCCTGCGCTGCGCGGGCCAGCCGCCCGAGACGCCGGGTCAGCCCCCACGCGGTCAGGAAGCCGAATATCATGCCAAGAATCGCGGCGGGAACGGCGAGCGCCAGCGCGCCCACGGCCGTCACGATGAAAAGGGGACCAGTCAGGTTGGGTAGCCGCGCGACGACCAGGACCGCGCCCACAGTTTGCCCGCCGTCGCCCTCGACCGGGGCCGCCACGAGCATCTCTCCCCGGTCTGGCGAGTACGCGCCGAGGCTCCACGGGTCCTCCTCACCCCTGAGCGCCACCGTCATGAGCGGAGCGAGGCCGGGGAAACGCTCTGCATCGAAACGCTCCTCCGTCGGCGACCGCTCCGTCTGGCGACTGGAGGCGAGCAACCGCCGGTCTTCGTCGACAACGAACACGTTGCCGTCCTCGGGATCCAGACTAAAGTCCAGACCACCCCCATCTTGCTCGGGCACCATCTCGACGTTGGTCTCACTGGACAAGGAGCCGACCTGCTCGCGCAAGGCACCTGCGTCCGGCGGGGTCTGTTCGAGCGCGGGCTCCAGGCGCGGCGCGACCTCGTCCCCGACGTAGCGCGCGGCGAGGCTAGGGATGACGGGCGAGATCGCGAACGCTATCAGAGCCGAGACCAGGATCAACTCGGCGACAAGCAACGCCAGCACGGTCACCAGCGTGTAGCTGAGCGCCAGCTTCCACCGCAGCCTCCGCAGCGCAAAGATATCGCCGTTCACGTGTCGCCTCGCCTTCTCACTACGGAAGGAGTTTAGTCCGCAGCCAGACGCAGTGCATCGGACCGGGGACGGAAAGCCCCTCGATCCCAGGAACGAGAGGACCGGTTACCGAGCCGGGGCGCTGAGGAAGGCTGAATCTAGCCGCGGTCGCGTTCGAGCAGGATGATCATCATCAGGCTGGCGAGGAGGAGGTCTTCCTCCTCTTCAGAGAAGTTGCCCAGCCTGTCGAGCAGGAACCTGCTCTCGAAGACAGAGCGCTCCTTCTGCATCCGCAAGACGCTCTCGCCGCCGAGATCCACGAGGTAGGCGGGGTTGAAGAAGAGGCCACCTAAAGAGTCGGCGAACGGGATCGCCTCCGCCAGGCTGTCGAGGACCTTGACGAAGGGGTTCTCCTCGTGGATCACGCCGATCGTCTTCCCGTTCGGGTCGGAGACCTCGTAGCTACTCTTCCACAACGAGCGCACGCCCCGCTGCCTGACGGCACCTAAAGGCCGTCCGTCGGGGCCGCTCACGGCGTAGCTGGCGCCGAAGTCCATGACCCTGTCAGCTCTTATGCGGTAGAGTGGTCGCTTCTGATCCTCGTCCTCGTAGACGCGGACGTCCTCTTTGAGCCTGAACTTCTTCTTCCTCAGGTACGCGACCTGCTGGCCCGCGGCGTCAACCACCCGCACCCGCGTGCCGATGGTCGCGATCTTGAAGCTCAACTCCAGCGGATAGTTCAACACGGCTCCGAACCTCCCTTGGTTACGTGTAACGCATCACCACGGCATTCATACGCAGCGGGTCCCCGACCGTCTCGCCCGCGTTCGGAGACACCGGCTGTAGCCGGTGTCTCCGCGTCGGTCATCCTCTAGCGAGCCTGAATCAGGTCCGCGACGAGTGGGTAGCGGTAGTCGTCGCCCTTGCTCACCCTGTAGGCGGCGTACGCCATGTGCACGAAGGGCACGACTGTGGCGATAGCCATCACCGGGATGAGGAGGAAGCCGATCAGGACCAGGGTCAGTAGCCCCGTGAGTGCCCAACCGGCGCCGAGCAACACCAGCCACACCACCTGGTACGCCGCCGACTGCAGCGCGTGGAACGCCACCTGCGGCGAGCGGTCCTTGTAGACCAGCCAGATTATCCCTGCCGCCACGGGTCCCAGGAACCCGGTAAACAGGTTCAGGAACACACTCAGGTGCGCGAGTGCCGACCACGTCCTCGCTTCCTGAGTGCCCATGACGGTCGTGCCACGCTGCCCGGCGGGCTCTTCGGCGTGCTCCTCGACGCTCCCGTCGGCGACCCCGTAGTACTCTTCTTTCGCTTCCACGATTGACTCCTCTCTGCCGTTGACGTCCTACGACATAAAGTTACGCTCCAACGGGCAACCCGGCATCGTCCCTGAGACCGAATGTGGATAGTCCTCAGGGACCAGATGCCGGGCGCGCGTGTGCTACGATCCTGCCGTGGAGCACACCCCGCATCACGGAGAGGAGACTGGAGTGAGCCGCCGGACGGACCTGCTGGTCGCTCTGGGGCTCGCTCTGGCGGTCTTCGTCCTCGATCAGGGTCTGAAGGCCATCGTACAGGGCTCGATGCGTCTCGGGGAGAGCATCCCCGTGATACCTGGCTTCCTGAGCATCACCTACATCAGGAACCACGGCGGCGCGTTCGGCATCCTCGGCGGGAGCCAGGTGCTGCTGCTGGTCGGGAGCGCCGTGGCGGTCGGGGTCGTCCTCTGGATGCTCCTCGCCGGACAGCGCTCCAGGCTGGCCACTCTGGCGTGCGGCCTGATCCTGGGCGGCGCGGCCGGCAACCTCCTGGACCGCCTGATCACAGGCGAGGTAACCGACTACGTCCACTTCTCCTTCTGGTACGTCTTCAACGCCGCTGACGCCGCTATAACCATCGGCGTCGCGACCCTGATCCTCTCCACCTTCAGGATGCAGGAGAAAGGCTAGATCACGCTATCAGGGGCGAATGGTCAGCGACCATTCGCCCCTCACCATCGTGCTCGACCCACACTGAGACGTAGCGTGCCGCGTAATCGAAGGGCTGGCCGGCGTTCGCGCCTCTGGCCCGCCAGCGTCCGACCACGACGGCGGTGTTCCCGTAGATACGGACGTCGTGCTCGTCGCTGTGCGCCTCTTCCCACCGGCACTCACCGGACCGGAAGGAGGCGAGAACCTGCTCCTTCCCAACGACCCCGACGGCTAACCCCTCGGCACCTCGGGGTTCGGGTGCGTCCCGGCGTCCTTCGCCTCCGCCTCTTCCGGCTCGTGTTTGCCCGCCGCGGAAGGGGCCGCTTCCTGGCGAAGCTGGCGCAGGACGCCGCCGGCCAGCAGGATATCGCGCTCGCGCGGCGAGTATTCGGCGAGGAGCGTGACCTCGGTGCCATCCTGCATGCGAGCGGGGATCTCCTCATCCCCGTTCTCCAGGCGCTTCCTGATGTCCGGCAGCTCCCACTTCTGACCCTGCTCGAACCTGTCGTAGTCATCTTCGTCTTTGAAACGAAGCGGCAATACGCCCTGGGAGATGAGGTTGCGACGATGGATGCGGGCGAAGCTCTTGGCGATCACGGCCCGTATGCCTAGGTGCAGCGGCGCGAGAGCGGCGTGCTCGCGGCTGGAGCCCTGCCCGTAGTTGTGCCCGCCGACGATGAAGCCAGGCGCCATCTCCTTGGCCTTTTTGTGGTACTCGGGGTCGAAGCGGCGGAAGGTGAACTTGGCGATCTCCGGGACGTTCGACCGGAACGACATCACCTCTACCCCGTCAGGCGCGAGGTCTCCGGTCGAGATGTCGTCCTCGACCACTATGGTGACCGTGCCCTCGAGCGAGTCCGGAAGCTCAGGGGCCTCAGGTGGAGGCTTGATGTTCGGGCCGCGCGGGATCTCGATGCCGGGAGCCTCATCCTCCGGCGCGGGCTCGAGGATCTGGCGGTCGTCCACCGCCGGGTTCGCTGGGGCTTCGGGCAGCTCAGGGTAGTCCCCGAGCTCGCGCGGGTCGGTGATGACGCCGCGCAGAGCCGCCGCCGCCGCCGTGGTCGGGCTCGTCAGGTAGACCCGGTCCGTCGGTGTCCCGGAACGTCCGGGGAAGTTCCTGTTGAACGTCCTCACGCTCACGGACTCCGAGGGCGGCGCCTGCCCCATCCCGACGCACGGGCCGCACGCCGGCTCGAGCATCCGCGCTCCGGCACGCACGAGGTCGGAGTACACGCCGGCCTGGGCGATGGAGTCAAGGATCTGGCGACTCCCCGGCGTCACGGTCATGACGAGCCCAGGGTAGACCGTCTCGTCCCTGAGCACCGCCGCAGCGACCGCGAGGTCGTCGAAGCCCGAGTTGACCGAGCTCCCGATGCAGACCTGCGCCGCCTTCGTGCCGGCGACCTCGCTCACCGGCACCACGTTGCCCGGCGAGTGCGGTTTGGCGATGAGGGGCTCCAACTCGTCTAGCGCGATGTGCTCGTGCTCGTCGTAGTCCGCGCCCTCGTCGGCGGAGAGGTCGACGAAGTCGTCGGGCCGCTGCTGCATCTCGAGCCACTCGCGGGTACGCTCGTCGGAGGGGAAGATTCCAGCGGTCGCGCCGAGCTCGGCGATCATATTGCAGATCGTGGTCCGTCCCGTCACGTCTATGTTTGCGACCCCTGGCCCGTAGAACTCGAAGACGCGCCCGAGGCCGCCCCGCACCCCACGACGCCGTAGAAGCTCCAGGATCACGTCCTTCGGCGTCACCCAGTCCTGTAGCTCCCCGGTAAGCTCGACACCTACGACCTTGGGCGCTGGGGTCTCGAAGGGCTGGCCGGCCATGACGAGCGCTACGTCGAGCCCGCCGGCCCCGATGGCGATAGAGCTTAAAGCCCCAGATGTGGTGGTGTGGGAGTCGGCCCCGATCAGGGTCGCGCCGGGTCTGGCGAAGCGCTCGACGTGCAGGTAGTGGCAGATGCCGTTCCCTGGCCGCGAGTAGTACATGCCATACTTTGCGGCGAACGCCTGCAAGAAGCGGTGGTCGTCGGGGTTCTTGTGGTCCAGCTGGATGATGTTGTGGTCCACGTACTGGACGGCGAAGTCCACCTGGACCCTCTCCACCCCCATCCGCTCGAACTGCAAACAGGCCATCGTGCCCGTCGCGTCCTGCAACAGCGTCTGGTCTATCCTCAGCCCCACCTCCTCACCAGGCTCCAGTGAACCACTCACCATGTGGTCCTTGAGGATCTTGGTGACCAGATTCTCCGCCATAGCACACCACCCCCGGGAGACGTCGAGCGTACCACCCCATTCTACACCGCCGCCCCGGCCTCTTCGTAGGCTTTCGAGTCCTCAGCCGACGGGCGCGAGCAAGCCTTTGCGCCCTAACCACGCACGATCCGCTGGTAGACCACGCGGTACCTTTGGATGCCCTGGCGGAGTTCCTCCGTGGTCTCCTCCTCGGAGCTCTCTTCCGAAAACCGGCCCACGCCGGCTACGACATCGGCGCGGATGCGCCGGGCCTCCCTGTAGTCGTCGGCGACGTCAGGGTGCATGACGGCGAGGCTGCGTTCGGTCTCCTCGTTGCTCTGCGAGGGATCGGAGACGAAGTTGCGCTCCTCCAGGATCTCCATGACGGTACGGTCGGCAAGCTCGATGGACCTACTCGGGTTGTCCACGAAGACCCGCTCGACCTCGTCCCACCGCTCCTCGTAGCGCCCCCGGCTCTCCTCGGAGAGAGGCTCCACCTGCCGCTCTACCTGCCCGCGGCGCTCCCTGAGCTCCCTCTCGGCTTCCTCCTCGGAGCCCCGCGCCTCGGCGGTCCGCTCGTATTCGCTCCCGAACTCCTCCCTTGTCCTCTCACGCTGCTGCTCGCTCCGCTGTGCGCGCCTCCGCCGGGAGACGAATAAGATCGCGAGCAGCACGAGCACGATTACCGCCACCACGATGATTATTATCAAGGTCGTAGTACTCACGCCTCCTCCTCCCACAGGATTGTCTAAGCCGCATCATTACCCAAAAGGCGACTTTCGTAACGCCGCGCGGGACCCCGCCGCTCCGGCGCAGGGCTGTATGATGCGCGGGGAACGGCGTGAATATGACCAACCACGAGGAGAACCCATCGGCACCGAGCCACGCACTGACCCCTACGAGAACCCCGCCGCGTACGCCGGGCGGGGTTCCTGGATCGCCGGCTCCCAGCTCGCGCTGGCGGCGCTGGTCGCCGGTGCGGTGGGGATAGCCTACGCGCCCGCCTTCGTCCGCCTGAGCGAGCTGGGGCCGACCGCCGAGGGGCGGTGCCGGCGCGACGTCCTTCGAGTCGTCGCACCCTCCTGGGGCTGGCCACGGTGTTCTTCGCGGGGGATCTGGCACTCTTGCACTGGTCGATCGGGTTCACCTCCGTTGACAACTCCACGCTCCTGGTGGGCGGAGACCTCGGCCTCGGGCTGCGGCAGCTCCTCGGGGACACCCTGGCCGTGCTCGCGGCCCTTTTCTACGCGGGCTACATCCTCTCCGTCAGCAGGCTGCGCTCCACGCTCTCAACCGCGGCCGTCATGACGTACGGCGTCACCTGCGCGGCGCTGCTGCCCGGCCTCGACCTTGTAGACGGAGCCACACGCGTGTTTGCGCCATAAGACCGGACCCGATCCCCGAAAATGGCGGTTGAACTTCCGAGAACACGTCCGCTACGCGATCCACCGAATAGGACCAAAGTCTTAAGCGGGAAACCGTCCTTCGCCCGATGTGCCCGTCCCGCCCCGGGACTATGCTGACGAACGCAAGATGAGAGCACGAGCGAAGGAGGCATGAGGCATGTACCAGATCAACCCCACAGAGGTTTGGCGGGAGCGCCACCTCGCCCTGCTGCGCGAGGCCGAGGAACGGCGCCTAGCCCGGCGGCTGCGCAGGGCGCGTTCGCGGAGGTCCTCCCAAACCGGGAGCCGACGCGCGGCGGGTCTGGGGCGAGTGGTCGCCTCATGGGGACGAACCAACGTTCCTTTCTTCCGGGCTTAGGACTGCGGGGAGAGCCGGCCTGAGACAAGCGGAGGCGTACAATGGGCCGACACGAGACACCGACGGCATTGGACGTCAAAGCTTCGGCGTCGAGGGAGAAACGAGACGGTGAGGGCGCAGCACGCAGGGTCGGAGCAACTGAGACGCCACGGCGCCTCCTCACCCGGTCGGCGTGGGTAGTCGTCGTTCTGTTGACGGCGGCCATCTTCGTCGCCAACGTCTCACCTTAGGTTGCTGTCCTGCACGAGGCGTGTCCTGCGGGACCCTGCGCCGGCGGACATGTCGCCCGGAGGTATGCGCGCCCTCGACGACCTCGGCCTCTCCATCGGCGCCTACGCCCTGGTGCTCGACCTCCTCGTCGCCATCGTCGCCTCCACGCTGGCCTTCGTCGTCCTGTTCAACCCGCTGCGTAGGCGCTTCCAGGGCTTCATAGACCGCCGCTTCAATCGCCGCCAGGACGTTGACGAATTTCTCGGCCACGCTGCGGGACGGGACTGACCTCGACGCTTTGGCCGGCGACCTGGTGGGGGTAGTTTGGGAGACGATGCAACCCGAGCACGCGTCGCTGTGGCTGCGGCCTCCCGAAAAAACAGCAATGAACCGTCGGAAGGATCTTTAACGATGGCCGTAACGCCCGATTGGCAGGATGTCGCCAACAGGGAGCTCACACGACAAAGAGGAGATGGGAACCCCGGAGTCCATGGTGCGCCTAATACTCGGGGCTACCCGCCGCCGGAAGCGCTGTCGCTCGTCTTCACGCGGCGACCGTTGTAGCGGGGTCCTTAGCTGCTTCCAAGCCTGGCCTTGAGCTCGTCGAGCTTCTGCTGAGCCTTTTCCTTCAGCCCGGGCTTGCGCTCCTCCCTGAGCTTCCGTCGCGCTTCCTCCTCAGCGGCTCTGGTGGCTTCTTCGGCGGCGGCGAGCTCGGCCTCTACTTCGGCTACCGGACGCCGGATGATGACACCGCCGAGACGCTCCATCTCCGTGTCGACCACCTCGGTCGTCGGCTTCGTAACCCCCGCGATGAGGGCCGTCGTTCCCGGCTGGATGGCCCTGGCCATGGTGGCGAGGACGCTCTCCTCTTCCGTCAGGGCGTCGAGGTCGATCAAGGATCCCAGCAGCGTGCCCCACGCACCGCCCAGGAGAAGCCCCAGCGGCGCGCCCAGGACGCCCAGGGTGAGGCCAATGAGCCCACCGGTCGCGGCGCCGATGGCCGTCGCGGTCCAGGTGGCGACAGGGAAGTCATCCACCTCTCCTTCCTTGACCCTCAGCGTGCCATCTTCCGTCCTCTGCACGATGGCGATCGCTTGCAGAACGATGCGCCCCTCGACGTCGGCCTGCTTGAGGACGCTGGCCGCCTGATAGGCTTTGCTCTCTTCCTCAAACGTCACAAGTATTACGTTATCCTCGGCCATGGCCTTACCCCTTTCTCCCGAGTACGGCAACTCTCAATCTTCCCATCCGGGATCTGGAGCCTAACCAGTGCGGAGAGCGGAAGCATGAGGAAAAATGGCTATCTATAGGTAGGGAATTTGATCTACTTCCAAGAAGATCTCTTCACAAGCGTCGGCGAATAGCGTTTCTGTGGATGCAGCGGGCTTAGCCGGATGCCATCACCTGGGCGGGACAAGTCGTCAAAGGAGCGCATCATAGCCGAACAGTGGAAGACAGGGTTCGATTTCGCAGCGTTCAAGGAGGCCTTCGAGGGCAAGGATCTCGATCGTTGGGTGCCCTTCTACGCGGACGACGCCGAATGGACAGAATACCGGCATCTCTCGCCGCCACGCGCTCCCAACCGCATGATCGGCAGGCAGCAGATCGCCGAGTTCCTCGCGCGGGTCTGTGGGGCGGACTTCGGCGTCAGCGTAGCCGACGAGGTGGTCACTGCGGACCGGGTCGCGTTCAGCGTCGACTGCGTCTTCCCGGACGGGAACCGCATCTTCGAGCACGTCATCACCCACATCGAAGACGGGAAGATAGTCCGTCAAGTCGACGTGGAGGCCTGGGATTAGTAACCGTAGATAGCACCCCGACCTTCGGGTAACCCACATAGTTCGACGTGGTCGGGTGAAGAAACCGTCGGAATGGTGGTCGATGCCGTGAGCGACGCCTCCTGGCAGCAACCGAACAGCGAACCCCGCTATTCACGCGGCGATGATCTCCGGTATCTTGGTGGAGGACATGTGCGAAAAAGACGGGGAAGATCCCCGGGAGCGAGTTCAGGAAAAGGGGGGAATTCAGGGAATGCCGATCGGACACAGGGTTTCGACTGAGGGTAGCGGGACGGAAGCGGCCACGCGCAGCGAGCGGGTGACCAGGTGGTTCCGAATACCGCTGATCACCGCCGCGTTGCTGGCCATCCCAGTCATCGTCGTGCAGGAGTCCAATCTCGACGGCTTCTGGGAGTCCGTCGCCGCCGTCCTGGACTGGGGCATCTGGGGGGTGTTCGCCGCCAATCTGGTCGTCATGCTGGCCATCACCCCGGATCGGCGGCGCTGGTTACTCGACAACCCCATAGACGTGCTCATAGTGCTTCTCACCCCGCCGTACCTCCCCGCGACGATGAAGATCGCGCGCGTGCTGCCGGTCGTGAGGCTGGTTTGGCTCCTGATGTTGGCCAATCGCATGCGTGGCCTCTTCTCCCTGCAGGGGTTGCGCTACGCGGCACTGCTCGTCTTTACCGTCGTGGTCGGCGGCGGCGTGGTTTTCGTCGCCGTCGAGCCGGGACAGCAACTGAGCACCTGGGACGGGCTCTGGTGGGCTACGGAAACCGTGACCACCGTGGCCTACGGCGACATCTACCCCACGACGGTCCTGGGACGCATAGTCGCCACTGTCGTGATGGTCACCGGCATCGGCTTCGTCGCGTTGCTGACCGGCGCCCTGGCCCAACGCTTCCTTCACGTCGGAAACGGAGAAGCAGCCCCCCAATCCACGCCGAGCGAATCCGATATGATGCAGAAGCTCGGCGAGATGTCCCACCAGATCGCCGAGCTCCAGAAAGCTCTGGGTGAACGACGCGAGTGACCGCAGCCCTTCTTCGAGGGCTGGACTACCAAGCCCCTCTTCTCTCGGGGGCGAGGATAGTCAGGTGACCTCGCGCAGCCGCCCCGTCTCTACCTCGTAGACAAAGCCGCGCACGCTGTCCTTGTGAGGGACGAACGGGCTGGCCTGTATACGAGCGATGGACTGGCGCACGTCCACTTCCAGGACGGAGAAAGACTCCATTGAGAAGTGCGGTTTTATGCCCACGTCCTCCTGTATCTGCTGCTTCAGCTCGTCGTCGGAGAACGTGAGCATCCCGCAGTCGGTGTGGTGGATCAGGATGATCTCACGAGTTCCCAATAGACGCTGGCTGATCGCCGGTGAGCGGATCTCATCGTCTGTTATCACCCCGCCCGCATTGCGGATCACGTGCGTGTCAACCTCCCCGAGCCCGAGGATCTTGTGCACTTCGAGGCGCGCATCCATGCACGCGACCACGCCTCTGGCAGGCGGCAGGTCACCCTTCTCGAAGCTCTCGGCGTACTGCGAAT
>Ga0126310_10000110_pt1 | contig 23191 bp, 29 predicted proteins | sample Plot60_FD_92540 | JGI IMG/M metagenome (GOLD analysis project Ga0126310, IMG submission 92540) | Serpentine soil microbial communities from UC McLaughlin Reserve, CA, USA - Plot60 | ecosystem: Environmental > Terrestrial > Soil > Grasslands | place: USA: UC McLaughlin Reserve, Lake County... | reverse complement strand
GGCGTGCGCAACCTCGAGCGCGAGCTCGGGACCGTGCTGCGCAAGACCGCGACGCGGATCGCGTCGGCGAAGGTGGAGGCCCCGGTGGAGGTGGCGACGGAGACCGTGCGCGACGCGCTCGGCCGCCAGAAGTTCTTCCAGGAGGCAGCGGAGCGGACGGCCGTGCCCGGCGTCGCGACGGGGCTGGCAGTGACCGGCACCGGCGGCGACGTGCTGTTCGTCGAGGCCACCGCCATGCCCGGCAAGGGGAGGGGCGGGTTGACGCTGACGGGCCAACTCGGCGACGTCATGAAGGAGTCGGCGCGGATCGCGCTCTCGTACGTGCGCGGTCACGGCGGGGAGCTCGAGATCCCGGACGACGCGTTCGACGAGCGCGATTTCCACGTGCACGTCCCGGCGGGCGCGATCCCCAAGGACGGGCCGAGCGCGGGCATCACGATGACGACGGCGCTCGCGTCGCTGCTGTCCGGCCGTCCTGTGAAGCACACGGTCGGCATGACGGGCGAGGTGACTCTTCAGGGCCGCGTGCTGCCGATCGGCGGGCTGAAGCAGAAGGTGCTCGCCGCTCACGCGGCGGGGCTGACCGACGTGATCCTGCCGGAGCGGAACCGGGCCGACCTCGATGACGTGCCCGACCACGTCCGCGACGAGATGACCTTCCACCCGGTCATGACGATCGGCGAGGTGCTCGAGCTGGCGCTCGAGCCGGCGCGCGAGTCGCTAGCGGCGTAGCCGGCTCGACCAGGCGGTCTGGTTGTCTGCCCTGTCGGTGGCGAACACCGACAGGCGCAGGCGCGGGTGCTCGGTGCGGCGCAGCCACGTGATCAGGCGACGGCGGGGCGTGAGCTCGAGGCGGCGGGTGCCCACGCTGAGCTCAGCGCGCGTGCGGGCGATCCGCTCGGTCTTTCGAAGGAGCCGGACGACCGCGAGCGCATCCTCGTCGACCGAGACGCGCACGCGCATCGCGCCTCCGCGGCGCAGCTGCCTGAGCCACCTGCGCTTCGAGTAGTCCACCTCGAGCTGCGGAGCGCTCGAATCCTCACCGGTCGGCGAGTCAGGGACAGTTCCCGGATCGCCCGGTCCCGGATCATCCGGATCCGGCGGGGGCGGCACCACCGGCACGTCGGGCGCCGCCGGATCTAGCCGGACCCATCTGGCGATCGAGGGAACGCCGTTGTCCAGCACGAAAAGCATGTACCAGCCCGGCGGCGCGACATTCGCGGACGGCGGGCCCTGGAGCGTGACCCCGCCCTCGTGGTCGGCGACCTTCTCCAGCGGGACGAGTCGCTGCGTCATGTCGTTTGCGTGCGTGACGGCCGACGGCGCGATCAGGACCGCGTCATCGATGGAGGCGCTCGTCTCGACGGCGAACGGAACGTCCCATCGCACCGCCTCCGGACTAGATGAGATCACCGGGCGCGGCCCCTCGAACAGGTACGGAGGTGAATAGATCTCGCCGGTGTCGTCCGGCACCTGGCCGAGCGGGCTGGCGTACGGGTTCTTGTCGTCCCCCGTCGAGAGCACGCGCCCGTCCGGCAGGAGCAGGGCGGTCGAGTGGTAGCCGCGCGTCTCAACCTGGCTGGCTCCTGTTTGCCAGGCGCCCGTGACGGGGTCATACAGCTCAACCGCGCGCTCCGCGTCCGGGGTCTGGTCGATCCGGCCGTCGTTCCCAAGCCCCCCGATCGCAACCATCGACCCGTCTGGCAAGAGCACCGTGTTTGCGTTCCAGCGGGGCGTGCCGAGTCCAGGGAAGCTCGACCAGCTTGGTGCCGCGTCGTCGAGATCGATCATCTCGGCTGATGCCACCGGCACCTGATTGTCCATGCCTCCAATCGCAGCGACCTTTGCCGATCCGTCCGGACCGTCCGGAAGCAGGACCGCGTTCCCGCCGAATCTCGAAATCGCCATTTCCGGAAGATCGGTCCACGGATCCGCGAGATCGTCCGGGTCGAAGATCGCCGAGTCGTCCGTGTCCGGGCCTGCAAGCAGGACCTTCCCATCCGGCATCACGGTGAGATGCGGATAGAGCTCGGTGTGGCGCTCCTGGAGGGGATCGTCCAACAGGGTGAAGCTGTTCGCAGCGGGGTCGTAGAGCTCGAGGCCGTCGTTGAAGATCCCGCCGGGCGCGTCGTCGCTGAACCCGCTCACGACAAGGGTTCGGCCGTCGGCCAGGAGAACCTGTGTCGGATACCAGCGCCCGTTCGCGCCCGCGGGTCGCGGCACCTCCGACCAGGTTTCCGTCTCGGGGTCGAAGATGACGGCGCGGTTCAGACCTCCCCAGTCGTGATAGCCCGGATCGCCGTCACGGGCAACCGTCCCGCCGACGACGAGCAGCCGGCCGTCCGCAAGGAACGACATGCCCGAGCAGAAGATCGGGATGTTCCCGTTCCCGTCGGCCGGCGTGACGTCGCGAGCGGCATCGAGGCCGTAGCCCTTCGCCGGGTCCCAAAGCCACGCGTAGGTCCGGTTCTCGCCGGTATTGCCTTCCTGGCCCCACATCAGGACCTTGCCCGTGCGCAGCAACGCCGCGTGGATCGCGTAACCCTTGTAATTCGTCGCGGTGGCGAACGGCGGCTCCCAGCTGCCGACATCGCCCGGGTCGCCAGCGGCTGCCTGTGCGCGCGCGTATGCGTGACGAGTGACCCGCCGTTCGCGTCGCAGGACCCGTCGCCTCTCAGCGCGTGTCATCTTCCGCCAGCGCTCGCGGGCCCTAGCTTGGGCCTTCCAGATACTGGCGTCCAGCCGCTGGTGCGCTATCGAACCTTCGGGAGCAGTCCACCGATCATGTCCCGCGGCGGCGGTGGGCAGCGCGAGCATTACGGCAGCCGCGATCCATGCGGCCTTGCGAGTCACCTCCTCATTGTCTTGGTGACGGTACGAAGGCGGACTAGAACATCCGTTGAGCGCTACCGCGTGGGCCGCTGGTCCGTCAGGGCGTTTACGAAGCCCTCGAGCTGCTTTGTTGTCCAGCACTCGAATACGCCGTCGCAGTACGGCTCGTAGGCGGCCATCACCGAGTCGCCGTAGTTCCAGTAGAGCTTCGGCTCCGGGTTCATCCAGAACATCCGGCTGGCCTTCTCGGCGATCGCGCCGAACGCCTTGGCGTGCGGTTCGCGGCCGTTGGTCCGCGCATCCCCGAGGACGATCACGGTCGAGCGCGGGTCGAGGTCGTCGATCACCTGCTCGTAGAACTCGAGCCAGACGCGGCCGTAGTCGGTGTAGCCCGAAACGTCGGCGACGCCCGAGTCGGTCGCGATCGCGCGCGAGACCGCCTTGAACGAGCGCTCGCGCTCGAACACCTCGCTGACCTCGGAGATCCGCTCGACGAAGACGAACGAGCGCAGCTTTCGGAACGAGTCGTGCAGCGCGTGCAGGACCGACAGGAAGAACACGCTGGCGCTGGTGACGCTCGTGGAGACGTCGCACAGGACGAACAGCTCCGGCCGCCGCGGGCGCTTCGGCCGGTAGCGGAGGCGGAGCGGCACGCCGCCGGTCTCGAGCGACGAGCGCATCGTGCGCCGTACGTCGACCACGTGGCTGCGGCGGCGTCCACGCATCTCGTGGCCCTGCGTGGCGAGCCGGCGCTTGAGCTGCATGACGACCCTGTGAACGGCGGCCAGATCCTGGAGCGGGTTGCTGGGCAGCGCCCGGTCGAACTCGCGCAGCGGGCGTGCCGGCGGCAGCTGCTCGGTGCGCTCGATCATGTCGCGCTCGAGTTCGCGGCGCAGATGCCGCTCGAACTGGCGCAGGCGCTCGCGCGGAACCGCGTCGGGGTCCGGGCGGGCGGCCATCTCCTGCCGGCTCTGCCCCTTGAGGCCGAGCGTTCGCCTGATCCGCTGGACGTCGACGCCGATCACACCGCTGCCCGTGCCCTCGCGGCCGAAAGCGGCGATCGCGAGGCGCGCGAGGTCGCGCATCTCGCCGTCCGATCCTTCGCGCACCGCGCCCAAGATCTGGCTCCGCAGGCTCTCCAGGTCGATCATGTTCTGGTCGCCCTGGTAGCCGCCGTCGTCGGCGAGCTGCTGTTCGGTCAGGCCGCGCTCGACGGCCTCGCGCTCGACGGCGCGGAAGAAGTAGCGCTCGAAGAGGATGTCGAACACGCGCCGGTCCTCCTGCGACTTCGCGAGCGTCGCCGCGAGGGCGGAGCGGAAGTCCTCCTCGGACGTCCACGGCACGTGCTCGAGCGCGGCGAACGCGTCGAGCAACTCGGAGGTGCCCACGTGCATGCCTTCGGCGCGGAGCTCGTCGGCGAACTCGAGCAGCCGCGGCGCGAAGCCGTTACGCGGACTGGCGTCCGATGAGCCCATCGGTCAACTTGACCCCGACCCGCTCGGCGACCATGTCGAGGTCGGTGCGGTGCTTGACGATGATCGACATGGTGTGCTCGAGCACCGACTGATCGATGTCCTCGGCTCCGAGCAGGAGGAGCGCGCGCGCCCAGTCGATCGATTCCGCGATCGACGGCGGCTTCTTGAGGTCGAGGTTGCGCACCTGGTGCACGACCTCGACGAGCCGCCGTGCGACCGAGTCCGACAGGTCGGGCGCGTGCAACTTCACGATCTCGTGCTCGCGCTCGGCGTCCGGATAGTCCAGCCAGAGGTAGAGACAGCGGCGCTTGAGCGCCTCGGTCAGCTCGCGCGAGTTGTTCGAGGTGAGAACCACGATCGGATGCGTGCGGGCCTCGATCACACCGAGCTCCGGGATCGAGATCTGGAAGTCGGATAGGAGCTCGAGCAGCATCGCCTCGAACTCCTGGTCGGTCTTGTCGATCTCGTCGATCAGGAGGACGACGGGCTCCTCAGCCGAGATCGCGGTGAGAAGAGGCCGCTCGAGCAGGAACTCCTCGCCGAAGATGTCGTCCTTGACGGTCTCCCAGCCGGCGTCCTGCGCCTCGGTCTGGATCCGCAGGAGCTGCTTGCGGTAGTTCCACTCGTACAGGGCCTTGGCCTCGTCGAGCCCTTCGTAGCACTGGAGCCGGATCAGCCGCCGCTCGGTCGCGCGTGAGAGAGCCTTCGCGAGCTCGGTCTTGCCGACCCCGGCAGGCCCCTCGACGAGGACTGGCTTCCCCAACTGGGCGGCCAGGTACGACACGAGTGCAGCGGGCTCGTCGGCCAGGTACCCCACCTCGCCCAGCCGCGACTTGACCTGGTCGACGCTCTGGAGCTCTGCCGCCACCGACTGAAGGATAGGTTACGTCCGCGGGGCATCCTGCCCCGCGTTCTGTCCCCGAACTTCGACCTCCGGTCTCAGATTCAATGCTCCCGGCCTTGTTCGTCCTCGCGCAGTTCCTCCATCCCGAGCAGGGTCCGAAGCCGACCGGCGACTGGTCGGAGGACCCCGAGAAGTTCGTGGCGCTCGTCCTGCTGGGCTTCGCCATCGGGATCCTCGGCCACCTCTTCAAGGTCAAGACGATGGTCGCGACCGGGATCCTGATGATCTTCCTGGCGACAGTCGCACTGCCGGTCTGGCTACAGCTGACGCGCTAGCGCGACGACAGGTGCCAGCCGCGGCACCACGGGCACTCGTAGACGCTCAGCTCCTTGCCCGTTGTGCGGGCCTGGTGATCGGCGGTCATGCGGGCGTCCGCCTCGCTGACGTAGCGCTGCTTCTTCTCGCACTCGGAATGGCGGCGCTGCTTCATGCGCTGCTCGATGTCCGTCACAGCGGCCTGCCGATAAAGAGCGTCCGGCCCGGCGGCTTTGGCTCGGTCTGGAAGCCGCACGCCTCGTAGAGCGCCCGCGCCGCCGAGTTGTCCTCGTTGACGTCGAGCTCGATTCGCTTGCAGCCGCGTTCGCGCGCCCGTTCGAGCGCGGCCTCGACCAAGGCCCGCCCCAGCCCCGACCGGCGGGCCTCCTCGCGCACGAACAGGTCCTCGAGCCAGCAGTCCTCGGCGGACTTCCACACGCTCCAGCGGAAGCGCAGCTGGCAGACGCCCACGGGCGCGCCGCCTACCGCGCCGAGGAGGTACTCGCCGTCGTCGCCGCCCATGATCCGATCGACGCTCGCGCGCACCGCGGCCTCTGGCACGACGTTCTTGCCCCACCACGCGCCGAACTCGGCGATCAGCCGGGCGACGTCCTCCGCTTCCGCCGTATCGGCGCGCCAGACCTTCAACGCTCGGCGAGCGCCTCGACCGCAGCGACGACGGAATCCCAGCCGGCGCGGACGCGTTCGATGGGCATCTCGCGCTCGTGGCGCAGGTGTCGGTACTGGTCCGCCGCGAGGACGGCAAGCAGCGAGTCAGCGTGGTACTCCGCATCGAGGCGCGGGTCGAGCTCTGTCAGCAAGCTGGTGACGTGCGCCCGGTGGGCGCGGAACGGAGCCGACCGAAACCGAGCACACGGCGACCCGGACTCGCCGACGAGGATGAGATCGCCGTGCGCCTCGAGCAGGTCGATCATGGCGTGTCCGAATGCGCGCAGCCGCTCGATGGGCGGCGCTCCCGGCCCCAGGGGCGGCTCGCCGCGGATGAACGCCTCCTGGAACTCCTGTACGTGCTCGTCGAGCAGCGCCAGGGCCAGGGTCGCGCGATCACCGAAGCGGCGAAAGATCGTTCCCTTCCCAACGCCGGCCTCCTCCGCAACCATGTCCATCGAGACGTGCTCGATGCCGTGCCGGGCGGCCAGGCGCTCGGCAGCCTCGAGGATCTTCAGGCGATTACGGGCCGCATCGGCCCGTTCCGGCGTGGAGCCGGCGACTGGCAGTGGGTTCGAGGCCATGAGGGTTGCCATTCGATTATGCAGCCCGCATCAGCGCTTCGCCGGACGACACGAGGTCGCGCAGCAGGTCGGCCAGCCGCGCCACCAGCTCGTGATCGCCGAGGCCCTCGGGCGCCCTGGCGACCGGGAGCTCCTCGTCGAGCACCCGCGCGCCGAGCGCGCCGAGCACCTTGCGCGTCTCGGCCTGAGCCCAGACGGCGCCGAACATGCCGGTGCTGGCTCCGATCACGAGCGCCGGCTTGCCCCGCATGGGGTTGTCCGCGATCGGGCGGGACACCCAGTCGAACGCGTTCTTGAGCACACCGGGGATCGAGTGGTTGTACTCAGGGGTCGCGATCAGCACGGCGTCGGCTGCGGCGATCGCATTCTTGAGCCGGACGACGCCGGGTGGGGGAGTGCGCTCGTCGTCCTCATTGAACGGCGGGACCTCGTCCAGCCCGTCGAAGATCTCGAGCTCCGTGCCGGGTGGCAGCAGATCCGCTGCCACCCGCAGGAGCTGAGTGTTGTGGGAGGCCTGCCTGAGGCTCCCACTAATCCCCAGGATCTTCATCGCTACGCCATGACCAGCTCGAGCGCGACCTTCAGCGTGACGTCGTTGCCGAGCACGAACCCGCCCTTCGGCAGCGGCGCGTTCCAATCGAGCCTGAAATCGCGGCGGTCGACCGTGGTCTCGAGCGCAAGCCCGATCCGCTCGCCCCCGCCCAAGTCCGCCTCGACGTGCACATAGCGCCCGTGCGCGGTCACGGGCCGCGTGACGCCCTTGATGGTGAGATTGCCTTCGAGCGTCACGCTCCCGTCCTCGTCGATCGCGAGTTCCCGCGACTCGAAGCGAAGCTCCGGATGAAGCTGCGCGTCGAAGAAATCGGGCGACTGGAGGTGCGCCTCCAGGTTCTCGTCGTACACCTTCACGCTCGGCACGGAGACCGTCCCGATGAGCTCGCCGTCCACCAGGTGCGCGTCGTAGTCCTCGAACCGCCCGCGGAAGCTCGAGACCATGTGCTCGACTTCGAAGCCGATCGAGGAGTGGACCTTGTCCACGGTCCAGGTGCCGCTTGGCACTGCCGTTGCGACTGACATTGCCTGCTCCTTCTTCGAGTGTTCCGGACCGGAGTCCGCTTACTGTTCGTAAGGTAGCAGAGAACCGGACTACGGTCAACTTATGGCGGCGCCTGCTCCGCGATCCAGGCGACGAGGCCGTCGAGGTCGCCCTTGTCGAACTGCATCGTCGCGCCCGCGTGGATGAACTCGTCGACTACGGCGGGCTCCGTCGCGGAGGTCAGGGCGACGACGTCGACGTGCGGAAACAGGACCTTGATCTGGCGGGTCGCCCAGATGCCGTCGTGGTCGGGGAGCGACCAATCCATGACCACCACGTCGGGCCGGTGCTCGGCGACGGCGGACGTGGCGTCGGCGGCGCGCGTGATCTCACCGACGATCTCTCCGCGGCCGCCGTCCTCGACGAAGTGACGGATCAGGTCGCGGAAGAGTGGGCTGTCGTCGACGACGAGGATGCGCACGCGGGCCCTCCGGAGTTAGCCACAATACCTTCACTATTCTCCCGCCTCCGAGCGAAAGGAGTCGATTGAGCGAGGTCAAGTCAGGGCTCGAGGGCGTAGTCGCCTTCGCGACTGAGATCGCCGAGCCCGACAAGGAGGGCGGGGCCCTCCGCTACCGCGGCGTCGACATCGAGGACCTCGTCGGGCGCGTCCCGTTCGAGAAGGTCTGGGGGCTCCTCGTCGATGGCCGGTACGAGCCGGGGCTGCCGCCCGCCGAGCCCCATCCGCTCACCATCCGTTCCGGCGACTCGCGCGTGGACCTGCAGGCTGCTCTGGCGATGCTCGCTCCCGAGTGGGGGATGCAGCAGCTGCTCGACATCCCCGACGACGAGGCCCGCGAGGACCTCGCGCGCGCGTCGGTGATGGCCCTCTCCTTCGTGGCTCAGTCGGCGCGCGGCGCCGGCGTGCCGCCCGTGCCGCAGCGCGAGGTCGACAAGGCGAGCTCGATTCCCGAGCGCTTCCTGATCCGCTGGCGCGGTGAGGCCGATCCGAGGCACGTGAAGGCGATCGACGCCTACTGGATCTCCGCCGCCGAGCACGGCATGAACGCCTCCACGTTCACGGCGCGCGTCGTCGCCTCGACCGGCGCCGACGTGGCAGCATGCCTGTCGGCCGCCGTCGGCGCATTGTCCGGGCCGCTGCACGGCGGGGCCCCGTCACGCGTGCTCGACATGCTCGACGACGTCGCGCGCGAGGGCGACGCCGAGAGCTACGTAAAGAAGCTGCTCGATCGTGGCGACCGGCTGATGGGCTTCGGCCACCGCGTGTACCGCGCCGAAGATCCGCGCGCGCGTGTGTTGCGTCGTACCGCGCGCGAGATCGGCGCCCCGCGGCTCGACGTCGCCGAGGAGCTCGAGAAGGCGGCGCTGGCCGAGCTCAAGGCGCGAAAGCCGGACCGGGTGCTCGCCACGAACGTCGAGTTCTGGTCGGCGGTGGTGCTCGACTTCGCCGGGGTTCCCGCGGACCTCTTCACGCCGCTCTTCTCATGTGCGCGCGTGGCCGGGTGGTCCGCGCACATCCTCGAGCAGAAGCGCGAGGGCCGCCTGATCCGGCCGACGGCGGAGTACATCGGTCCGGGGCCGCGCAAGCCGGAGGACGTCGAAGGAGACCTCGCGGCGGCTCCCGCCTGATGGAAACCGCGACGGCGGTCAGCAGCTTCGCCAAGTCGCTCTTCCTCGGCGAGATCCACGAGGAACTCGTCTTTCCCTTCCCGAAGCCCGATTCGGAGGAGCAGGACCGGATCCGCGAGCTGATCCGGCGGCTGCGCACGATCGCCGCCGAGCTGATCGATCCGCACAAGGCCGAGGAGCAGGGGTGGATCGGCGACGACGTGATCGCCGCGCTCGGCGAGGCCGGCCTATGTGGCCTGTACGTCGACGAGGAGTACGGCGGGCAGGGCCTCTCCCAGACGGGCTACTGCCGCGTATCGGAGGTCTTCGCGCAGATCGACCCGACGCTGTCGGTGATCATGGGCGTGCACCAGTCGATCGGCATGAAGCCGATCGCCCTGTTCGGATCCGACGAGCAGAAGGCCCGCTTCCTGCCCGACCTGGCCGCCGCCCGCAAGCTCGCCGCCTTCGCGCTGACCGAGCCGAACGCCGGCTCGGACGTGAACGGAATCCAGACCACCGCGACCCGCCAGGCGGATGGGTCTTGGCTCCTGAACGGCGAGAAGCGCTACATCGGCAACGGCTCGAAGGCGTCCGTGCTCTCGACCTTCGCGCGGATCGACGACACCGACGAGTTCATCGCGCTGATCCTCGAGAGCGGGATGGACGGCTTCGAGGTCGGCCACCGCTACGACACGATGGGTTTGCGCGCGAACGACCTCCGCCACCTTCACTTCAACGACGTACGGATTCCGCCGGAGAACGTGATCGGCGAGCCGGGCGACGGCTTCAAGATCGCGATGCACACGCTGAACAGCGGGCGCATGTCGCTCGGGACGGGATCCGTCGGCGGCACGAAGATCCTGCTCGACAAGGTCATCGACCACGTCAAGGAGCGGCGTCAGTTTGGCATGCCGCTCGCGGAGTTCGAGCTCGTCCAGGACAAGATCGGCTGGATGGTCTCGTACCTCTTCGGGCTCGAGGCGATGGCGTACATGACCACCGGGCTCGTGGACGCGGGCGTCGCGGACTACTCGCTCGAGTCGGCGATCGTGAAGGTCTCGGCCACCGAGTTCCTCTGGTACGGCACCAACCGCGCGCTCCAGCTGAAGGGCGGCGCCGGCTACATGCGCGACGAGCCGTACGAGAAGGTGCTGCGCGACACGAGGATCTTCCCGATCTTCGAGGGCGCGAACGACGTGATGCGGGCGTTCATCGCGCTCTCCGGGATGAAGCCGGTCGGCGAGAAGCTGGAGGGGCTCGGCGACCTCGATTGGACATCGCCGATCGGCTCGATCGGCGTGCTCGCCGAGTATGTAGGCGACCGGATCCAGCGCGAGGTGCGGCCCGACCGAATCTCGATGGCGCACGAGGAGCTGAAGCCGCTGGCGGACGACCTGTCCGATCAGGTCAAGGAGCTGCGCGACCACACCGAGGGCCTGCTGCGCGAGCACAAGAAGGGCATCATCGAGCGCCAGTTCCAGCAGAAGCGGCTCGCCGACGCCGTCTCCGACATCTACGCACAGGTCGCGGTGCTCTCGCGCGTCTCGGCGATCCTCGAGGAGCACGGCGTCGAGCCGTCGGGGCAGGAGCGCTACATCGCCGAGACGTTCTGCACCCGTGCCGGCAACCGCGTCCGCCAGAACTTCGGGCAGATCGAGAAGAACGACGACGAGCGGATGACCGCGATCGCGAAACTTGCCCTCAAGCGTGGCGAATACGGATACGCCTTCTTCGAGGATTGACGCGCATCTGGGAGCCCGTGGCGGTGATACCGTGATTCAGCCGGTGGCCGATTTCTCCGCGTATCTGGCCGACGCTCCCGAAGGCGCGTGCCGGCTGAAGCTCACCGGCGAGTTCGACATCTCGGGCCGTGAGCTCGCCGACGAGCTGCTCGCCAGCGTCGGCACCGGCCGCAAGCTCGTGCTCGACCTGTCAGAGCTCGACTTCATCGACTCGATGGGCATCCACTTCGTCGTGACCGCCCACCAAGCCGCGCAGGCGGAGGGGCGCGAGTTCACGATCGTCCGCGGTGGCCCGGAGGTCGATCGGATCTTCCAGCTCGTCGGGCTCGGCGACGTACTGCCGTTCGAGGACGAGGCCGCGCGCTAGCCGCGGCCCGCGGGCAGGTCGTCGGGCGCGGGCGGGTCCTTCGGCCGCGGCACCTCGTAGGGGTTCGGCTCGTCCATCCCGGGCAACTCCCTCTGTCCCGAGAGCCTCACGGTCCGCTCCTCATCGGCCGGCAGCGCGCGTGTGAGGTCGTCCTCGGCGGAAGGCTGCGGGCGGGGCCGGCGGCGGCGCATGGGCTTCTCCTCCCACAGCGTGTCCTGGTCGCGTGGCAGGTCGTCCATCGGCCGGCGCGCGCGCTCGCGCACCCCCGCGGCGAACAGAAGCCCAGCGCACGCCAGCGCGAGCATGCCCTGTCCGAGCGGCCGGTCGAACAGCCTGATCAGGATCAGCAGGGCGGACCACGCCCCGGCGGCGGCGATCACAGTCCCGTCGCCAAAAGGCAGGTGGAAGGGCCGGCCCTGCGCGCGCCGCCTGAGCAACAGCAGCACGCCGATGCCCACGAGCACCATCGCGAGCTCCACCCACGAGAACGGCCCGAGCGTGCTGATGATCAGGAGCGATGCGGCGACCGCCGCCACGCGCTGCTCGGCGTTCCACGCGCGCCACATGGAGGCGACGTCGCTAGAGCGGCTCGCGGCCGGCAAAGCCCGCCTCCAGGTCGTGCCAATAGCGGATCTCGTCCTCGCCCTCGACCCAGCAGAGGTACACCTCGCGGCCGTCGCGAATGGCCGGGAAGTCGACGAGGCCGCGGTCGAGGTCGCGCAGCACCACCTCGGCATCCTGCAGCTGAGTCAGTGCGTCGCGCAGCTGGAGGAACGCCTCCGAAACGACGCGTCCGGGGTCCCCGCCGCCGTTCTGGGGCCCCGCCTCGGCGAGCGCCTCGCGCGCCTCTTCGTCGGAGAGGCCCTCGCGGGCGGTGCGCAGCGACGCGATCACGGCCTGGACCCACTCGAGCGCGGCGTTCGCCTCCTCGAGCGTGTAGTGCCGGGTGTGCTTCACGAGCCGCTCTCCATCAGTTGCCGTAGCGCGTCGATGCGCCGCTCGACCAGGTCGCGGACCTCAGGCGCGACATCGTCGTCGCGCGCCGCTTCGCGCGCCTCCTCGAACGCCTCCAGCGCCCGTCCGAAGCGCTCCGGCCGGGCGCTCTTCAGCAGGTTGTCCCCGCGCAGGAGGAGAGTGCGCACACGGTCGGCGGTCACCGCAACCGGTTCAAGATCAGATCGCGATCGGCGTCCGAGACGGTACGAAGCTGGCCCTGGAACGCGAGCGTCCAGTGCTCGGCGGGCCACTTGCGCGCGTGCTCGAGCTCCGACGCGAGGTCCTCGGCCGGCACCCAGTCGTCCTCGTCGAGCACGACCTCCGGCTCCGTCTCGAACCGCCAGGGATACGGGTCGGGCTTGCTGGGCTTGCCTGGCCAGAGCTTCGACCGGTCCTCGTACATCTCGCCAGTGATCCGAACGGCGCCGCCGAACGCCTTCACGCGCGTGAGGTAGAAGACGATCAGGTCGCCCGGCTCCATCTGCTGCGCCATGTTGCGACGGCCCTCCTTCATGCCGATCACGCGGAAGCCGTGGGCGCGCGTGGCGGCGAAGTTCTCGGGCGAGCCGGTGAGGATCCAGGTCTTCGAGGCCACCGACGCTCAGGTTACGCTGCACCCATGAGCGAAGACGACACGCCCCTTATCGGTCCCGACGACACTGCCTACAGGCTCGAGCTGACACCCGCCCAGCTCAAGATCACCTTCACCGCCCTGAAGTCCCTGCTCGACGACTTCGGCCACGACGAGCCGGACGTCCACCGGGTGATTCGAGAGGTCATCGACAAGCTGCCTGACGAGCACAGCCTGCGCGACATCCGCATCGGGCCCTTCTAATCGATCGGGATGTCCTGGACGTCGGGCCTGCGCTCGCCGCGGTCCAGGCGCTCGAGGTACCAGTCGATCAGGGCCCGCAGCGTCAGCAGCACCTCACGTAGCAACGAGGTGAACTGGCCCTGGAGCTCGCGCGGAAGGCCGCGCCGGAGCGCGTCGACGATCGCGAACAGCGGGCTGAGGTCGGGCCCGCCGGCGCGCGGCGGCGGCGGCGGAGCGCTTCCGAAGTCGCGCTCCCACTCGCGCGCCCAATCACTGTGCAGCGGATGACCCTGTTCCTGCTCCACTCTCGCTCCTCTCGAAGTCCACTCGCAGCGCGCCGTCCTCGAAGTGCGCTCCAGCCGGACGGTAGCCCGACATAGCGGTCGGCAGCATGATCGTCCGCTTCTGGCCTCCCACGCGCACGATCACCTCGAGGCCGACCTTCTTCAACTCGATGTCGCCTTTCTGCACGAACGGCAGTGGGAGCCGCAGTGTCGCGTGCCCGTTCTCGCTCTGGAGCTCCTGGGTGAGCTCCTCGTGCAGCACGGCGGCCGGCTCGGCCTGCTCGAACACCTCGGCGCCCAGGCGGTCCAACATCTCCGCGCCGATCACCTCCTGCTCGAAGAAGGGCGCGGTCAGGATCGGCACGGGCGAGAACGCCGATTGCACGAGCTCCATCTGCTCGCGCTGGTGCTCGCGCCACGACGCGAAGAACCCGTTCAGGTCGGGGAACACGCGATTGACCACGACGGCGTCGGTCAGATACCCGTAGAGGTTCAGGTAGGTGAAGGTGCGCATCGCCTCCTTCACAACCATCCGGTCGGGGTTCATCACGAGCCGGATCGACGTGTGAGCGCGGTCGCGGAGGATCTCGTTCATCGCGACGAGGTTGCGCACGAGCCGTTCGACGTCGTCGTAGACCGCGTCGCTCGGCAGCGAGACGTCGAGAAACGTGCGCGCGAGCGGGCGCGCGGCCGACATGACGCGCCGCTCCCACGGGAAAACCTTCTCGAGCCACCAGCTCGCGACGTCCGGAAACGACAGCAGGCGAAGGGTCTCGCCGGTCGGCGCGCAGTCCACGATGATCGCGTCGTAATCCCCCGACTCGTGGTGCGCCTTGATCTGCAGCAGCGAGAACAGCTCGTCCATCCCAGGTGGCACGGTCAGCTCGTCCGCGGAGATCGGGTCGACGCCGCGGTCGGCGAGCAGCTCGCCGAGCCAGCCCTGCACCGCCTCCCAGTGGCGCTCCATCTCGTCCTGGGCCTGCACCTCCTGGCCCCAGAGCAGCGTCCCGCACGGCGTGGGCGCGCCGGCGAGCTCCGTCTCCAGCGAGTCGGACAGGCTGTGGGCAGGATCCGTCGAGATGACGATCGTGCGCAGCCCGGCCGCCGCGCAGCGGCGCGCGGTGGCAGCGGCGACGCTCGTCTTGCCGACTCCGCCCTTGCCCGTGTAGAGGATGGTCCTTGGCGCCATCAGAGCGCCCATCGTAGGGCCCTAGGACCCGTCGCGGACGGCGATCGTGCCGCGCGCGGAGCCATGCGTCCCGTTGAACGACTCCGCCGAGAGCGTGGCGACGTAGTCGCCCGGCCGGCTGGGCGTCCACGAGAACGCATGCGTGCCATACGGAACCGACGCCGCCGCCGAGTAGACGACGCTCCCGTTGCGGCTGATCGTCAGCCGGACGGTCGAGCGCTTCGAGACGCTGAAGCGCACGTACTGGAGGTTGTCCTCGACAAGCCGCGACGTGCGCAGGTCGAGTCGCGGCGACTCCTTCAGGTAGCCCTCGAACCGCTCCGCCGTGTCGCAGTAGAGGCCCGGGCCGAGCTTCTCGCAGAGGTTCCCGAGGAAGTCTGTGGCGAGCTGGTGGTACTCGACCGTCGCCTCGCTGCCCCCGAGGGAATAGAGCGTCCATGCGCCCGTGTCGTAGCTGGGCAGCTCGGCGCGCAGCGACACCTCACCCTGCTCGAACAGCGACATCGCCCGCTCATGCCCGGCGATGGTCGCGTAGTCGTACAGTCCGTTCAGGCTCTGCGCGAACGCGTTCAGGACGCGCAGGCCGCGCGAGAACGAATAGAGCAGGTAGTGGTTGCCGCCGTCCCGCCCGCGCACCCGTACGCCGAGCGGGGCGCGCGTCGAGAACGCGCGGATGCCGCGCCGCGCGACCCGCAGATACGACGGCTCGTCGAGCAGCTCCGACGCTCGTGACAGCGACTGGATCGCCGTCCCCTGCGCCATGGCGCTCATCCATGGCGGGCTGCCGCCCCCGAACGGGAACCAGTACTCCCAGGTCGTGAAGCGCCCACGGTGAGACGCGATCTCGACGAGCTCGTCGAGCAGCGTGCGCAGCCGCTCCTCCCGCTCCGCGCGCCACAGCCCGTTCGCCCGGCCGAAGTTGGCGAGCGGCTGGATCTCGAGGCCAAAGCCCGGGTAGTACTGGAAGATCAGCTCACTGCCCGCGAACGAGACGCGCTGGCCGCTGGCGGGATACGGGCGATCGGGCCAGTACTCGGTGTTGCGCTCGAGCTGGAGAAAGAGCGCGGGCATGCGGCTGCCGTCGAGCTGGCCGGCGCGTGCGATCCCCTCGAGGATCTCGATGACGGCGCTGAGCTGCGTCTTGCGCGGCCCGGTGAGGGCGGCGCGGGTGCGCTTCGCGCGCCTGTACGTCCGACGCCACTCGCGCTGCTCCACCGCGGAGATGTGACCGGCCTCGAGCGCCTCGGAGAGCGCCCTGCCGACAGTGGGGCCCGCCGCTGCTCGCGCGGCCGGGGCCGCGGCGCGCAGGTGACCGGCCGGCCGGGGGAGGTCCGACTCGGCGCGTGGGGGCAGGTAGGGGTCGTCGCGTACGACGGTGCTGTCAGGCCGCACCTCGAGCACGGGTGCGGCGCTGGCAGGCGCGACGCAGGCCGCCATGGCCGCTGCGACGGCCGCTACAGGTAGCCGCATCGCCTGCCGCTTCCCGGGTTGCCCGGGGGCGGAGGCCCACCGCGCTCCCGCGAGTAGCGCGCGAACCGCCGCGCGGTCCGGCAGTAGACGCGCGCGCCGGTCCGCTCGCACAGGTTCTCGAGGAAGCCGGTTACGAGGACGTGGTAGTCCCACGTCGAGAGGTTCCTGTTCGGGAGTGCGTAATAGGACCAGCTGCCGGTGTCATAGCGAGGCGTCTCCCGACGTGCCCGTACATCGCCGGCGTGAAACAGCCTGTGGGCGCGGCGGTCGTCGCTCAGCTTCGCGTAGTCGAACAGGCCCGTGATGGCCTGCAAGAACGCGTTCAGCACCCGCAGCCCGGGGGCGAACGAGTACAGGAGGTAATGCGCTCCGCGCCCCGAGTCGATCCGGACCCCGAGCGGCGGCGGCTTGCGGAAGATTGGGAGCGCCTGCCGTGCCGCCTTCATGTAGCGCGGCTCGCCGAAGAAGGTGGCTCCCCGCGAGAGCGCCTGCATCCCCGTCGCCGTCGCCATCCCGCTTGCCCACGGCGGCGAGCCGCCACCGAACGGGAACCAGTACTCCCACGCCTTGAACCCGCCGCGGCGCGACGCCACGCGCATCATCGAGTCGAGCAGCCGGTGGAGCATCTTCCGCCTGCAGTCGCGCGGGCGCTCCTGGCACTCGGTCCAGAGCCCGTTTGCCTTCCCGAAGTTCCCGAGCGGCTGGATCTGGAGCCCGTAGCCGGCGTAGTGCTGCAGCAGCAACGGGTCCTTGCCGAACGAGACACGCTCGCCGATCCGGATGTCGGGCTCCTGCTCCCAGAACTCGATGTTGCGCTCGAGCTGGAGGAAGAGCGCCGGCATGCGGCTGGCGTTCAGGCTTCCGCGGGCGGCGATCGCGGCCATGAGCCCCAGTACCCGGCCGACCTGGGAGCGACAGCGCCGGCCCACGTCGCCGCGGTCGTACAGCCTGTGCGCGTCGTTCAGGATCCGCGTGAAGCGGCGGTGCTGGTGCTCGCTGAGGCTGCCCTTCGCGGCAGCGCGTTCCACCGCCTGCTTGATCTCGCCCTGCGCCGCCGTTTTCGCGGCCGGTGGGGGCGGATCGGGCTCGGGCGGCTGGATGTCGGGCTCGAGGTAGGGGTCCCAGCGCTCCTGGATCTGGCCGCCCTCGACCACGAGGGTGCGGTCCCCCGCGACGGCGGCGGGCGCGGCCACGAGCAGCATGATCGCGGCGATCAGCGGAACGAGCATCTTGTCTTCAACGATTCACAATGGGGGTAGTTGCGGGTCCTTTTACGCCTCCTAGTAGCCTGCCCGCCGTGCTCGCCCCGCTTCGACGCTTGACGGCACTGCTCCTTCCGGCGCTCCTCGTCGGAGCCCTCGTCACCGGTTGTGGCGACGACGACAGCCAGGAGGTCACGGAGCTCCTCGACAAGGCGTTCCAGACGCCCATCGGCTCCGCCGACTTGACGCTCGACATCGAGGTCCAGCTCGACGGCGTCGACGAGCTCCAGGACCCGATCGAGGTCAACCTCACCGGCCCGTACGAGTCGGGTGGCGACAAGCAGATCCCGAGCCTCGACTGGGACGTCACGGTGAGCGCCCAGAACCAGAGCTTCAACGCGAATCTGACCTCCACCGGAGACCGCGCCTTCATCGGGTTCCAGGGCACCGACTACGAGGTGAGCCAGGAGACGGTGGCCTCGCTCAACGAGACGCTTGCGGCCCGTGCGGGCAAGGAGGACGGGCGCAACCTCGCCGACTTCGGTGTGAACGCCCGCGAGTGGGTCGTTGACGCGAGCGATGAGGGCGACGAAGACGTCGCCGGCGTCGAGACGACCCACGTCTCAGGCAAGCTCGACGTGAGCCACCTGCTCGAGGACCTGAACACGGTCGTCCAAGAGGCCGCGAAGCTCGGCGGCCAGGTCGGTCAAAGCGCGCCGCCGGAGCTCACCGACGAGCAGAAGGGCCAGATCGAGGATGTCGTCGAGGACCCGACCTTCGATGCGTATGTGGGCAAGGATGACGACCGGATCCACCGACTGTCGGCCGACGTCGACTTCGAGGTGCCGGAGGACTCGCGCGACCAGGCCGGCGGCCTGGAGGGCGGCCGTGTGTCGTTCTCGATCGAGTTCGCGAATGTCGGCTCGGCGCAGCCGGTCACGGCACCGGAGGACGCGCGGCCCATCTCCGAGCTGACGCAGCAGCTACAGGGCCTGCTCGGTGGGGCCATCGGCGCCGCGCCGCAGACGGGCGGGGGCGGCACGACTGCACCGCCCCAGACCGACGCGGAGAAGCAGAAGGCCTACGAGGAATGCATCAAGACCGACCCGAGCGACGAGTCGGTCAAGTCCTTCTGCGAAGTGCTCCTCCAGTAGGGCGCCGTGGACCTGAGCAGCGTCGCCCCGTATGCGGCGCTCGCCGTCGCCCTTGTCGTCTTCCTCCTGATCGACCTGCGCTTCTTCGCGCGCGGGCGCGAGCCGCGCTTCAAGGAGGGGGCGTGGTGGTCGCTCGGCTGGCTGGTGGTGAGCCTTGCGGCGGCCCTGATCGTCTGGTGGCTCGACGACCGCGACGCGGCCGTGATCTACACGACCGTGTACCTGATCGAGCGCTCGCTCTCGCTCGACAACCTCTTCGTCTTCATCCTGCTGTTCGCGTACTTCGCCGTCCCGTACGAGCTGCGGGCGCGGCTTCTCTTCTGGGGCATCGTCTACGCGCTCATCCTGCGCGGCCTCGCGATAGCGGGCGGCATCGCGCTGATCGAGCAGTTCCACGTAGTCGTGTACCTACTGGGCGTGCTCCTAATCGTCCTCGCCGCGCGGATCTGGCGGGGCGTCGAGGAGAGCGTCGACCCGGACCGCAACCTGATGGTGCGGCTGGTTCGCCGCGTCTTCCCGGTGACCGGCACCTACCACGGCCACCGCTGGTTCGTGCACGAGGGCGCTGTTCGCTACGCGACGCCGCTCCTGCTGTGCCTCGCGGCGATCGTGTTCGCGGACATCGCGTTCGCGATCGACTCGATCCCGGCCGCGTTCGCGATCACGCACGACCCGCTGCTGATCTGGATGGGCAACGTCTTCGCGCTGCTCGGCCTCCGCGCGCTGTTTGTACTCGTCGAGGGGTTGATGCGACGGTTCCGCTATCTCGACGAGACGATCGCAGTCGTCCTCGGCCTGGTCGGCGTCAAGCTGCTCGTGGAGGACGTCGTGCACGTCAGCCCGGAGGCGAGCCTCGCCGGCGTCGGGCTCGCGTTCACGATCGGGATCTTGGCCAGCGTCTGGGCTGACCGCGGCTCAGGCGAGGTAGAAGACGATCCCGAGCACGGCGTACAAGCTGACTAGCTGCACGCCCTCGAACCAGTTCGACTCGCCCTCCTGCGTCAGGAAGTTCGCGATCAGCACCGCGAACAGCATCGCCCCCAGCTCGTAGCCGTTGAAGACAAGTGGCATCGCCTCCGGCCCGACGACGTAGGAGAGCAGCACCAGGATCGGAGCGACGAACAGCGCGATTTGCGCGCTCGAGCCGATCGCGATGTTGACGGCGAGGTCCATCTTGTCCTTCTTCGCTACCAGTACGGCGACCCAGTGCTCTGCAGCGTTGCCGACGATCGCCACGACGAAGACACCCACGAAGAACTGGGAGAGGCCGATGTCATCCGCCGCCTCGGAGATCGAACCCACGAGGATCTCCGACATGACGCCGACGAATACCGCGGCGACGGCGAGCAGGATCGTCGCCTTGCGGATCGACCAGCCGCCTTCCTCGTCGTGCTCCTCCTCGTACGGGTTGAAGACACGGCGGTGCGTCTTCATCGAGAAGAGGAGGCCCGAGAAGTAGCTCAGCATCAGGATGATGGCGACGCCGAACGAGAGGTCCTCGACCTCGCTGCTGAACGGGTGCCGCTCCTCGCCCACCGCGGGCAGGCTGCCCCCGTGGACCAGCTGGAACACGGCCGGGAGCATGAGCGCAGCGAGCGCGAGCAGGAGCATCGCCGACTGGGCGTTCGCAGCGGTGCGGTTGAACGTCTGCGTGTCGCGGTTCCAGCCGCCGACGATCATTGCAGCGCCCAGCACGAGCAGGATGTTCCCGATGATCGAGCCGACGATCGACGCCTTGACCACCTCGTGCAGGCCCTCGCGCAGCGCGAAGAAGGCGATGATGAGTTCCGGCGCGTTCCCGAACGTGACGTTCAGGAAGCCGCCGATCCCGGGTCCCGTGCGCTCGGCGATCTCCTCGGTCGCGGTTCCCATCAGCGCCGCCGTCGGGATCACCCCGAGCGCCGCCGCGCTGAACACGAGCACCGGCGACGCGTGCGCCAGCTCGAGTGCGATCGCCGCCGGGATGAAGACGCCTAGGTAGTAGACGGGCCGCATGAGCAGCCCGGGACCCTAGCCCTCGTCTTCGTTGAAGTCCTCGTCGGGCTCGAGGTCGTCCTCTTCGTCCTCGTCCTCGAAGCCGAGATCGTCGTCGTCACCGTCGTCCGAGAGGGCACGGCGGCCGTCCCCGCCGTGGTAGGTGGACTGGAACTCCTCGAGCAGCTCGTCGCGCTGAGGCTCGTCGAGCGGCAGGTCGTCCGAGACGAGCACCCAGTCGGCGCCCTCGAACTCCTCCATGTTGAAGATCTCCGAGTCCATCGACGGCGAGTCGTCGACGACCACCATCACCTCGGTCTGCGGGTTGAAGTACGTGCCCGGCCGGATCAGCAGATCCTCGAGCTCGAAGCGTCTCTGCTCAGCCATCGAGCGCTATCTATACCCGATATGACCGAGCCCGACCACGTGGCAATCGGGACCTGGAGCGGCGGGCGATTCATGCGGTTCGGCGAGCCGATCGACGAGGACCGGCTCGTGGCGCTGCTGCGTCCCGGGAACGGCATCAGCACCGTTCTCACAGCCGATGTCTACGGCGAGGGCGAGGCCGACCGGCTGCTTGCACGGGCTCTCGACGGACTCGAGCGCACCAGCTACTTCGTGGCCGGCGCGGTGGGCCACGACTTCTACGAGGGGGAGCGCCAGGGCGCGAAGGGGTTCCCTCGCTTTACGCAGACGCGCAGCGACTACGGCGGCTACCTGAGGATGGCCGCCGAGCGCTCGCTCGCGCGATGCGGCCTCACGTCGTTCGACCTCCTTCTGCTCCACAACCCGGACCGCGAGGGCTACACGAGCGACGCCGTGTGGGAGGGCATGCGCGCACTGCGCGATGAGGGGCTGGCGCGAGCGATGGGTGTCGCGCCGGGGCCCGCGAACGGCTTCACGCTCGACCTGATCACGTGCTTCGAGCGATTCGGCGAGGCGATCGACTGGGCGATGATCATCCTCAACCCGCTCGAGCCGTGGCCCGGGGAGATGTGCCTGCCGGCGGCGCTCGAGGCGGACGTGCGCATGATCACGCGCGTCGTGGACTACGGCGGGTTGTTCCACGACGACGTCCTGCCGGGGCACCCCTTCCCGAAGCACGACCACCGCAGCTTCCGGCCCGCGGGATGGGTCGAGGAGGGACGCGCGAAGCTCGAGCAGATGCGCCACGTCGGCGCGGCGCACGGCCTTACGCCGCTCCAGCTCGCGAGCCAGTGGAACCTCGCCCACGAGCCGGTCGAGTGCGTCGTGCCGACGCTGATCCAGGAGCCCGGCGATGACGCCAAGACGATCGAGGACAAGCGGGCCGAGCTCGCCGCCGTGCCGCGCGACATCCGCCTTAGCCCCGACGAAGTAGCCACGCTCGCCTCGATCGGCAACAACAAGGGCTGCATGAAGCTGAAGGGTGGCGTCCCCGACCACGACGGCCCCGAGTTGCCGGACCGCTGGGAGCTGACGCCGGAGCTAGCTCAGGCGGCCGGCCGGTGGGGGATAGAGCCGGAGAAGGACCTGGTGCCGACGCACTAGGCGCCGAGGTCTCTGAGCTGCCGGTCGACTTCTTCCTCGACGTCGAGCGGCGGCTCGCCACGCCGCGCACGGCGCTCGTTCTTCGCGATCACGAGCTGGCGCACCTCGTCGCGCAGCGCATCGTCGCGGCCGCCCGGGCTCGGCCGGGTGAGCGCGGTGTATTCCGCATCGATGTCGAGCGGCGGCTCGCCGCGCGCGACCCGTCGCGCCGATTTCGCCTCCAGCATCTGGCGCGTCTCGGCCTCGGCCTCGGCGTCGTATGCCGCGCTACCGGGCTTCGGGCCCCGCATGGGCCGGTCCGGCTCGTCGAGCGAGAACGCGCCCTTCCCGATCCCCTCGTAGAGCCGGCCCGAGCCGATATATGCGACGGCCGCGAAGACCGCGGCGACGACCCCGATGATGATCACGACGGTGCCGAAGGTCTCTTCCACTGCCGCCTACAGTGTGACCCCATGTGGTCGAGGCTGCGGCGGAAGACGATGGCTCCGAGCCGGCCCGCCGTGTTCCCCGAGCAGCTCGGCCTCGTGTTGCTGTGCGCCGCCGCGATCGGCTTCGGCGTATGGCTCTTCATCCGCCTCCTCACGGGGTAGCCAGCTTTCGGTACCCTTCCGACAGCAACTTTGACTGACGAATCAATCAGGAGCGCCTAAGTGGTCGATTTTTCGCTTACCGACGAGCAGAAGGACATGCGCGAGATGGCGCACAACTTCGCCGAAAAGGAGATCCGCCCCGTCGCGTGGGACTACGACAGGGACGGCACGTGGCCGCAGGAGATCATCGAGAAGGCCTGGGAGGTCGGCTTGATGAACACCCACATCCCGGAGGAGTACGGCGGGCCCGGGCTCGACTACGTCACCGGCTGCATCATCGAGGAGGAGATGGGCTGGGGCTGTTCGGGCATCGGCACCTCCCTCATGTGCAACGGCCTGGCGACCGCGCCGATCGGGATCGGCGGCTCCGAGGAGACCAAGAAGAAGTACCTCGGCGCCCTCACAGAAGAGCCGAAGCTCGCGTCGTTCTGCCTTACCGAGCCGGATGCCGGCTCGGACGTCTCCGGCATGAAGACGACAGCCGTCCGCCAG
>Ga0126310_10000109_pt1 | contig 23285 bp, 21 predicted proteins | sample Plot60_FD_92540 | JGI IMG/M metagenome (GOLD analysis project Ga0126310, IMG submission 92540) | Serpentine soil microbial communities from UC McLaughlin Reserve, CA, USA - Plot60 | ecosystem: Environmental > Terrestrial > Soil > Grasslands | place: USA: UC McLaughlin Reserve, Lake County... | reverse complement strand
TGGAAATGATTCCTTGAACTCTTCACGATAGTCTTCATACGCTGTAATGAAACATACTTCCATCTTACTGTCAATATCTTTTATTTTTTCATATAATTCAAATCCATTCATTTTAGGCATTCTAATATCTATCAATGCTAGACCATATGAATTTGGCTTGAAATTGGATAATGCTAGTATAGGATCATTGTAAGTGTCAACTTCAAATCCATTCATTTGTAGAATCATGTCAAAAGCTGAAGCTATATCTGGCTCATCGTCTACAATCAAAATTTTCCTTGGATTGTTAGAACCGTTGTTACTGCTATTAGCAGCAGCCATTTATAGAGAAAAACACTTTCTAGATATAGGTGCTTCGGTTTATTATTATTGTAATGCTGTTCTGTCGTTTAACTTGATGCGTTCAAATACCAGATTTGTGGTAATTGTTGTTACTTCTCTAGATTCCTGTTCTTGTTTTACTTTATTTCTTTTGTGCTGCAATAGCAAAGGGGACTAATTTGTTACTATTATTTGTAACAAATATATCCTTGATTTGATGGTTGTCTATTATCCTATCTATAATCTTTTGACATTCTTGTTCAGGTAACTCTGTATTTGCAGACATCGTAATTGAGTCAACCGCCTTGAGTTTCCAATAATATTTAATTGCTGTTTCAATTTTTACCAGCGTACTAAAAATTACTTTACCAAGGGAAGTGAGACTATACTTTGAAAGGATTTTGTTTGCATCATCAAAAGGATTTTGACAAATTCTCAGATGAACGAAAAGAAAAGTTAATTGAACATCACGGCAAGGGCTCTAAGAATAGTAGAAGCACAATAAATTTGCTTTAGCAAAATTGACACAGTTATATACATGTGAAGATTTACACGGGTAATAAATGATGTTGGACATTTTGATGGTATAGTGGTTATTCATTGAACACTAGTGAAAAAGACTGGTGGTTAAACGAGTTACATTCACTCGGTATACATCCAAAGAAATTAAACGCTCTAAATGATGTGCAAGAGCTTAGTAACCTTACGAATAATATAAAACAAACATTCTATCAAGATTACAAAACTTGTTACAGTGAGGATAAAGCTATCGGAGAAGGATCTGGTTGTTAACACAACTTCATAAAAGGAAAATGAAAAGGCAATTTCTTGAGTGGTTATCATAAGTGTTCTATCCGTCCTTGATGTTATTATCATCTGAAATATACTTATTCAAAGAAACTATTTGCTCTTCCTTCTTAGTTTTCAAAACAGTCATTAATTCTGTCTCTATAATATTTGGCAGCACTAACCCCTTAATGTAAAACCCTTATGGCCAAGAGCAAACAACCATAAGGGGCGTTATATCCGTTGTCTGGACCTTGCATACATACACACATTGATAAGAGGATGGACAGACAGATTCCTTGCTTTCATGTGTGTATGTATGTTTATACGTGTACGCTATTGCTATTGCAGAAAATCTTCTACAAAACTGTTCTAATATATCTTACGAAACTTTCTTACTCTCTTACGGGTTTATTCATCTATATGATATCTTGGGGTTATCAAAAAAGGACAGTTGTAGACTGAGAATACTATATATTGAAAAACTAAGCCAACAGGCGAAATACGAATCAATGTTCAAAAGTAGTTAAATATAATTAGGTTCGACAAGTGTGATCACGACATAATCACCATCATAGAGGCTAAATAATTAGATATACTACTCACAACCCTCTATGATGGCATATGTGCCCAAATAAACCAACTCGTGCATCTTTACCTTTTCCATCATTATAAAAGCAAGCTAATAACAACACGTCAACAGCTACTACAAGTGGTATGGTTTTGATGATAAAGATCTTGTCATCTCCAAGCTGCTTAGACAGAATATACAAAAATACAGGAGTTTATTTCCCCATGTATCTGCAGCTATCCAATCAAGAAAGCACCCTCTAAAAGGCGAAATGATTGAGTATATCTATACAGACTCAAGCATAACAACCCTCTTTGTAGAGTGACACCTATAGATAACGTAAAGTCACTTCCCCAGTATGATAAGGAAAAGTACAAGGAAATGATACTTGATGCGGTGGAAACAGTTCTAGGATTCTTTGGTTTTGACAGAGCAGCTTACAGCGGTCTCAAGAAGAATAATGGCAGACGAAAATGGAGATGGTTTGAAGAATTAAGAGAACAGAGAGCAAGGGATATAGAAACTGAGATGGTTTGATGCTAAGAGATAGGAAACTTCCTCTGTGTGTCTCATCTACGTACTGAGCATACATAAGGCTAGATGAAATTAAGATCGCACAGCAGGTACAAAAAATTACGATATTACGTGACCAGTAGAACTGTCATAGCAGCTGCCGCTTGTGACTGCGTAGCAGTATGGAAGCGTAGAGTTGTAAAATGTTTCATTAAAACCAGGTTTGTACTCTACAATTTTGTTGCTAGTACCGCCAATACTAAATAACGACTTTGATGGATCGAATTTTTTGATATTGTTGCCGCCTTCATTATTATAGCCTATGTCGCCACCATCATTACCATTACCATTATCCCTATCTGCTGTCACTACTGGTGATCCTGGAACTACAAGACGACCACCACCATTGTTGTTGTCCTTGTCTTTATGTTTATTATCAACCCTGACAACTGGTGAACCTGGAACTGGCATACCACCATCATCGCCCTTTTTGTTCCCTGAGGTCTTTGGTTTATCGCCACCACCACTACCGCCGCTATCTCCACTAGAGGACTTGGCGAACATATCCGCAACTACAGATGATGAAACGATTATTGCCGTTATTAATGCAATTATTATCGACATGAATGCTATTTTTGACATATCTGTGTTAAGCTCCCGCATGCTGTTATATTTTCCGCCGCTGCTTGTTTGTTGTTAAATACCATTATACTCGATACCTTAGTGTCTGACAAGTAGTCATCGTAGAGGGACATCATATAACGGTCCATCATCCTCTCTACGATGACAACTGTCCAAAATCAAAAGTTTCCTGTAAATCATTTCTGCTGCTGTTACTTCCTCTTCTTTTGTTTCTTGCTGCTCATCTCGCTATTGATGTGAAGTTTTAGGCTGTTAATCTCTCGTTGGAATTCCTCGATTTGAGGGTTAAATCTAGACATAAATGATTTGTATTTTTCTGCCTCTTCCTTTAGCTGCTCTATCTCTGACTTGTCGACTTTGAGCATCTGATTTTCTCGCCTCAGACGGTTTTCCGCATTTATAGTAAGTGCGTCAATTGCATCTAGATAACCTGGTGATTTGTCACGTCCTTCTAAAATATCCAGATACACTCCATTTGAATCAGGTTGTGGCAAAAAGTAAGAACCTTTAACACCTGGTAACTTATGGCCTAAACAAAACTCAATGTATGTTTGATTCATTCCTGAATGAGTACATGTAGTATCAAAGAACTTGCGAAAGCCATGACACATAGCAGTTGGACGTCTAGAATTTAGTTTTAATTTGGTCTCTATGCTATTACCAGCAGTAGCATCAATTAGAATAGGAACAGGTGTTCGAAGTCCAGAAGCATACAACAATTCATGGATTGATTTCCTTACACTGGACCTTGTTATTGGCTTTATATCATTGGCGACTTGGAATATATCATGCTTATCATATTCCCTTCTAAGCAAGGGAGATTTTGGTATTATATTTTCTCCACATTGTTTACGATAATTGAGGTAGTTATCGATAACGTTTTTACATTCTGGAGTGCAGAAGGTATAATGTTTGTTACTCCTTGAAAACGCATAGACCCTAATTTGGTATATATTATATTTTGGAATCTCAATTAAATCGCCTACCTTTAACGGTGGCAATACTCCAATCCTCATACCTGAAGAACACATAAGCAAAATCATCACTTTGGTCCTCAGATCAGCGAATTCTAGCAGCTTGGCAATTTGCTCAGGAGTGTAAGGTTTGTCCCCCGCCTCACAATCATCATCTTCTTCTTCGCCACCGCTATCACATTCATCTTTATTATTATAGTTCATCGCTCCAGCATTGTCATCATTTGATAGAAATTTTGATATCTTCTTTCTGTTAGGCGTTATATCATTGATGTTGTAAAAATGAATAAGAGCATTAAGGTACGTTTTTTGAGAACTAAGGCTGTAATGCCTTTCTTTTAAGAAAATGACAAAGTCTACTATGTCTGCTTCAATCTGTCTAATGTCCTTGTATCTATAACCTTCTGCTCTGTCTCCTTGTTGTATTACTAGTTGGGAATGCTCACCTTGTGGTATCCTTTTGTATTTCATATAGTCTTTTAATTTGTAGTCATAGGTAACGAATGTGTCCTTGCTTTTAATAGATTGCTTGAAGTTTCGATAGTAGTCTTCTGACTTGAGCACATATGCTGGTGGAATAGGTGAAGGTGAAGAGGAGGGCATAATAATATATTATCTCGACTTTATGATGTCAAACAAGGTAGCAGTATATATGATTACTATACAGTAATTATATCATTATATATAATTAACATGTTGACAATTCAAGATTTTCGAACTGTTGAGAAAAATTAAAAAACATTGGTCAGCGTCCAAAAGTCCAATATGGGAGATATCTCAAGATCTAATACTAATAATTGCAAACCATCTCCTCAATGTACCTTAATTCACTTTAATTCAATCTAGAAATTCTAAAAGTAAGAGAGAAACACATCTGCTAAGTTACGTTAGAAAATAAAATACAAATATTTTGCCATAACAACCATTGATTAGTTCTTACTCATATTTAATTTGTTATTCTTTATACTAGAAGCGACATACTGATTGATATCTTTTTCAAAAGATACAAAAGGCCTTTCCTTCTTTGCAATAAACCCAATTACCGCTGGTTCAAAGCCATGTTTTCTTAAATCTCCTGTAATGGAATTTGCTAAATCGTTTTGGGCAACTATTAAATGACATCCATTCGATGATGCGGTAGCGTTATCGATTAAAAACTCTCTGGTTGTATATTTCGCAATTTCCTCATCCTTCATTGGAAGCTCGTTAATTACGATATAAGAGTTTGTCAGCTCTGCAAGTTTTTCTATTGCAAAAATGCCATCTGTTGTAATAGGGCAGACAGCAGCTATGTGTGCATATTTATCAAAGATGGTGCCAAAATCAGGACAATATCTAGAAATTATTTTACCTAATGAAAAATTAGGCTCAGTCAGAGTCTTTACAAATTTATCTTTTGCAGACAGAAGTACATTTAGCGAGATCTGGTTTTGTTCGATCTTCTCTATATTCGTGGGATCAATTTTTGTTAGCATATAGAGGCTGAAGGCTGGAACTGCTCCAAATTTATCCGAAGCAATAACTTGCATTCCTTGCTCGACTTGATCATATCTAATGGGTAATTCTTTGAGGGTATTTGCCAACGCAGTAGCGCCAAAGAAGAGTTTCCCAATTTTAAGCGAGCTATAGTCTTCCATGGCCAGATTATATCGTGAGGTAAATGCATCAAGATTATTTCTTATCATATCTAGCAGTTCATCATTTGGAGCATCATATGCAGGAAACAACCTGAACCCTGATGTACATCCTAGAAGGTTTAGATTTTCCATTGCAGCTGTTAATGCAATATCGCTATGTATTTCGGAATTTGGTCTTTGGCTTGCGTCAGTTATTTGCGTAGTAGAATTACTAGCAGTAATGTATCCTACTTTATTGCCTCTATGCAAGTCGATATAGTCTAGAACCGCACATTGAGCATCATGATGTGCTGTTAGATTCGTGCTAATTTTTTTTATTGTAATTTTTGAATGAAAAGACCTCAAGAACTTTCTGAGCGCACATGTTAGTAACAGAGGATCTTCAGCGGTTTCTGTATGAATCCGAAACATTGCAAGCGCTCGTTTGATTTCAACCTCTCTTTCGACCCCCGGCTCATTGAAATCATATACCCTTCTAGTAAGCTCAGGGGATCTGCCATCAGTGTAGTAAAAAGCATCAAACCAACTTGGGTCTATCCTTATAGAGGCTCTCTTAATTTCATTCAAAGATGATTGAAGGATACGCCTATCTATTTCGTTAGAGCATATTGGAATCCACCTTAAGGGGTCAAAGCCAAGTTGTTTATATTCTTCTACGGTATCCCAGAATTTATCAGTCAATCGCAACTCTCTCCTAATAACCACTAATTTTATTACTTGTGATGTATAATAAATTACTCATTAATAAACAAAACTTCGTACTTAACTTAATAAATCATCAAAAATCTGTATACTTGGATCAATACAGATGTATTGTTTCATAGATATATCTTTTTTATTACAAATTCTCATTAATTCGTCTTAGTTTAGAAGTGATTATAACAAATAATATTATAGGTGTACATGCAGAGAAAGATCTATTGTCCGAAATACAGAGGATTACACCTAACCCAACACCTATACAACTTCAAAAAATTTCAGATGAGATGGGAAATAGTACTGCATATGATATTTTGAGATGGGCTGTTGATACCTATGGATTAAGAGTTGGGCTTGCATCTAGTTTTGGTGCCGAGGACGTAGTTATTATAGATTTAATGACACACATTAACAAAACAAAGACCAAAGTTTTCACCTTGGATACGGGCAGACTAAATCAAGAAACTTACGACATCATGGATCAAGTTCGTAAAAGATATGGCATAAGTATTGAGGTGTACTTCCCTTATCAAAATGAGGTAGAAGAAATGGTTCAAGCAAAGGGCATGAATTTAATGTATGAGAGTACTGATAATAGAAAGCTTTGCTGTGAGGTTAGAAAAGTGCATTCACTTAACAGGGCTCTTAGCAAGCTTGATGGTTGGATTACGGGTTTGAGACGAGAACAGACTCTGACACGAGCTAATGTCAAGAAAATCGAAGTTGATTATTTGCATGGTAACATTATTAAGATAAATCCACTAGCAGATTGGGCAAGTAAAGATGTCTGGGACTATATTCACAAAAATAATGTCCCGTACAATAAGTTACACGACTTAGGTTATCCAAGTATAGGCTGCGAACCATGCACAAGAGCAGTTCTATCTGATGAAGACCCAAGGTCAGGTAGGTGGTGGTGGGAGAATGCAGAGTACAAAGAATGTGGTCTGCACTGGGATTCTACCAGGCAAGTTAAAAAGAAATAGGAAAAATCGCCTTGAGCAATAGTAGTAGTGGAATACCTAAGCCTCATGGAGACAAGCTGGTAAACAGAGTCTCTAGTGCTAGTGATAATGACCATGATGATCTGTCGTCAGTAGATATCAACGCAGATCTTAGAAACGACATAGAAAATATTGCTGATGGCGTATTTAGTCCACTTGAAGGTTTTGTAGTACAGGAAGATTTCCAAAGTATTCTAAAACATGGGAGATTGAAAAACGGTTTAGCTTGGACTATCCCTATAATTTTAGACGTTGATAAACAAACTGCGGCAACTATCAAGGATTTCAAAGATGTGTCTTTAAGAGAAGGAAGCAATAATTTTGGAGTCTTGCATGTGGAAGATATTTATCCATTTGATAAACGTGCTGCAATGGAATCAATCTACCAGACGTCTGACCTAGGACATCCTGGCGTCATGAAAATGACAAGTATGAAAGAGTGGCTTGTTGGTGGCAAGATTGAAGTTATAAAAAAAATCCCACAATCACCATTAAGAGCATACAGAATGCGTCCTACAGAAACTAGATCAGAGATAACCAAGAGAGGATGGAAAAGCATAGTTGGATTTCAAACGAGAAATGTCCCTCATATTGCTCACGAAATGTTGCAAAAGGCTGCTCTTAACATTTACGATGGCCTATTTATAAACCCCTTGATTGGAAAGAAAAAACCTGGCGATTTTAAGGACGAAATAATTCTAGCAGCGTACAAATCACTTATGGAAAACTATTACCCAAGAGACAGAGCTATGTTTGTAACATTACATACTGAAATGAGATATGCGGGACCAAGAGAGGCAATTCATCATGCCATCATGAGGAAGAATTTTGGATGTTCTCACTTTATAGTAGGAAGAGATCATGCTGGAGTTGGAGATTATTATCATCCCTTTGCAGCCCATGACATATTCAAGGAATATCCGGATCTTAATATTCAGCCGGTTTTTTTTCCATCGTTTTATTACTGCAAGAAATGTTTATGCTATGCTAATGATAGAAATTGTCCTCATGATGCAAAATTCAAAGAAGAATTAAAGGGGACTAATATAAGAAAAATGGTTAGTTCGGGTGTAATTCCACCCATACACCTGATGAGGCCCGAAGTGGTAAATACAATTCTATCATATAGAGATGCATTTATCAGGTAATATCTGCAAAATCTTTCAGTACGCAGAGAAAAGAATAGAAATAACATCAACGCTATATTAAGATATACAGTTGTCTCCATCAAAAATGTTAGCAGCTGTTGTTCGGTCATTAAATGGAAAGTGGGAAATCAAAGATGCTATACTGATGTACATATTCCTAAAGGCGCCCTGGGGGTACAATTTCCTCATACAATAGGCCATGAACCAACCGGAGAAATTGTTGCTTTAGGCGATAATATAACAACACGAAAAGTTGGTAATGATCATCAATAGATAAATTATGTGGCTGTATGTTAAATATACCTAGACTGCACTACCTGTAAATTAATTTACTTAGGAATTTTGGTATTACATTAAAATCTTTTTTTCTTTCAAAACCACAACCAACCCAGTTAGTGCCATTGATACTGTTATCTGGTAACTGAACCTTAGTATCAGTATTCTCCATGGATATAATTGAATATTTTTCTACAATAATATTCTTATATTCTCTGAATAATCGTTGGTTGGAATTTTCAGTGGCTTTATAGTATCTTTTACCGTATAGTCAAATATCATCAAAGAAAAGGGCGTTGCCCCTGGTGTTTCATTCTCTATTGCAGGATTATATCTCTGAACTTATATGTGCTCCAGCCCTCACGCGGGTCTAGGATTTACACTCGTGTGTTTTGGATGCAGTACTTCATATTTTTCGGACTCAGACTGCGGCTAGAATTTGTACAATTTCAACTCAGATCATTCCGCAATTAATTAGCATAACAATATAATGTCTAACCTTAGCAAAAGACATTAGAATGTCTTCATTCGATAAATCCTTATTTAACAAACAATCAAAAATAGAGTATACATGATGGCAGATAACCTAGTTCAAGGAAAGCTAGAGACAATAACTAACAATGGCTTGACATGGATAGATATTCAAAAACCTACTCGTGACAATATACAGATGATTGGACAAAAGTATTCTTTCCACGAGTTGAATCTTGAGGATTGCCTTTCTAAAACATCTATTCCGAAGATGGATAGGTATAAAGATCATATATTTGTCATACTACATTTTCCAACTGTAGAAAAGAAGGAGAAGAGTACATCGGCACGATTCAGCCAATTATCCATATTTGCAGGAATAGATTTTGTAGTTACAGTGCATCAAGGTAATCTTAAGCCTCTTCAAGAAATGTTTTATTTGTGTAAACAAAGTGAAAAACAACGGGAAATGCAGATGGGAAAAACATCTGGTTATTTGCTTCATAGCATAATAGATGTGCAAGTAGATGATCTTCTTCACATGTTGATGAAAGTAGTAGGTAACTTAGATGATATCGAAGATGCAGTATTTGATGATAAAATAACAGTTGTTAAAGAAATTTCGTTTTTGAGGAGAGAAATTACAACACTTAGAAGGGTTGTTGCTCCACTCAAAAGAACAGTACTGGAGATGACTAGAGATATACAGAAGTTCTCTGACGAAGACCTCACACAGTACTTTGATGATGTAAAGGATCATATAGATAAAGTATTGGAGGTTTTAGAAGCATCTAAAGAAACTATAGAAATTTATAAAGATACAGACTTCATGCTCAATACTGAACGAACCAACAAGATACTTACTGTTCTCACCATTCTGTTCACCTTATCAATTCCTGTTACTGTGTTAGGTACTTTTTACGGAATGAATGTTAATTTGCCTTTACGTGATTGGAATTTCTTTGGACCATATACAACGATGATTGTAGTACTGGCTATATCCATAGCAATGGCATTGCTTATGCTTTGGTACTTTCGTCGGCTTGGCTGGATTGGTGTCAGCTAGAAGTGATATAATATTGGTTCCACGTTCATTTTATATACCTAGCACGAGTACAATTTTTAAAATAAACTTTTTCACTATCTTTATCGTAGATTACGCCCTACGTAGCAAATACGTGAGAATTAAACCGAGCTAAATTATTGGAATATTTCATTGTCATGGTATCATATTCATAATAGGGGTAATTGAATGTAACTGTAAATATGAATATGCATGATCATTAGTCTCAATTGTAGATAGTGCGTGCTGTTTCTTCCCTGTATTTCATCATCTTGCTAGAAGATAGTAAAAGCATCCAGGTCATTTGGATTAAGATGAAGATGTCAGTCGTGTTTGTAAAATAACATTCAGATCTATTGCCTTGCCGTTCCTGTTTGCCTTTACGTTTATGACATCTCCAACAGATTTATGTGATTCAATATAGTTGATAATATCGTCTATGCGCCTTACAGGATGATTATCTATAGCTGTAATGATATCTCCAATATGTGGATTAAGATTCATTATATCTTGACTTGTTCCTTTCAGGCCGGCTCTATCTGCAGGGCTGCCAGATTGAACTGAACCAACTATTACCCCTTTGAAATTTTTTGGGAGATTTACACTCTGTGCAAGATCAGGAGTTATGCTTCCGCCGGATATTCCGAGCCAAGGATGTGAGTAGCTACCTTTTTGAATTAATACCGGTACTATACGGGATATAGTATTTGATGGAATTGCAAACCCCACTCCAGAAAATATACCTGAAGGCGAGCTAATAGCAGTATTCATTCCTATAACTTGTCCTTGTATATTTAATAACGGTCCACCAGCATTACCAGGATTAATTACAGCATCTGTTTGAATTCCGTCTGGGATTGAAAAACCTGTATCAGGATTTGGTAATAAGCGTCCGACCTGACTTATAATACCTGTTGTCATGGTATCGCTAAGCCCAAATGGATTACCAATCGCAATTATCTGCTGCCCTACCTGCAAGTTAGAGGAATTTCCCATTACAAGTGGATTCGCAGTAGAATTTTCACCTGAAGATGGGAGAAAACTACTATCAGTAATTTCCAAAACAGAAATATCGCTAGATGGATCGTTTCCTATTACACTAGCCGTATACGTATTTCCATCTACAAATGTTATATCTACTGTCTTAGATTCGTCTACTACATGGCTGTTTGTCACTATGTGGCCTTCCTTATCATAAACGAAGCCTGAACCCAATATTGTAGATTGGCTTTCGGAGGGTTTACTATTAATAATGATGTCTTGGCCATCATTTGATAGCTTGGTTGTTATCTGCACTACAGAATCTTCTACTTGTTTGAAAATACGAGGCAGTAGGGATATAGATGAAGAGGAAGAAGAGGAGGAAGAACTCAGATTAGGCGAACCTGCATCTTCAGTTCGAGTTTGAATGGCAGTTAATTGAGTGATACGTGTATGGAAGTAATTTTGTTCTATTAATTTTTTTCTCTGTGTTTGTTGTAGAAATTGTTCGTCTTGCTCTGCAATAGATTTGGTGAGTGTTATATTGTTATCAGTAGCGTATTCAGATAATAAAATAGGTATGACAGCAGCAGCGATCATGCAAAGTAAAACGAAAAGGATATCATTTGCCATCACAATATATCTGCATATACAAGCATCAACACTGCAGGATATAGATGTTTTTATCTAAGCTTGTTTAAGCAAAAATATAACAGATTCCTTCAAATAATTATGATAGAATTTTTCTGTATTAGAATTCGGGATGAGTAAATTTCATGAAAAAGCTGCTACAAACACAAATAACAACTCATGATTTAATCATATTGCTGTTCATCTTCTTGTTGTTGCTCTTCTTCTATTCCGGCAATTGTCCTGTTTGGAAAATACTCATTTAACATATCATCTAACTCCTCATCGGTTATATCAGTGTATCTTGATCCGTACAAGTCATATAGAAACTGGAAAGCTTGAGCTTCGGTACACGATATTAAATGGCTTTGTTCGTTTTGCCAATTACTCCAGTATAGAAAGAAGAAATTATTTTCATCATAATTATCCCTATTATCAATCCTAAACAATGTTATCCCTCTAGTGGAGTTATAATGCGGTAGCATATCACCCTTGCAGGCTAATCTTTTTGCATTTGCGGTATCGAATAATTCTTGCTTGTTGGCCACCATTTCCATACTGCATAACTTTTCATATACCTTATGCATATGCATGTAGGATTAGATGTTTGGGCATAATGGTATACTTTTGTTAATTACATAACCGAAGAGCAGTAGGTATATACAAACTGATCTCAGTAACTTCCTTTTACCATATTTGTCACTAATGTGCATCTATTGCTTTTTGCCAAAAATCGTCCCTGCTTGGACTATGGAATTGCTTGGAACCTGTCGTCCAGGCAAAATTATTACGGAAGCACCTATTGCACAGTTATTGCCCACTACTGCTCCAAAATGATCAGTCCCAGTGTCTACCAATGTGCCATTAATCTCATATCTTATGCTTTGCTTATTCAGCAGAGCGTTGGCTGTTCCAGAATATCCTCCAAACCAGACATTTTTACCTATTATACTATCAAGTATCACATTGTGATGAGCAAGCTTATCGTTATTACCAGCAAAATAGGACTTACCAATTTCACAATTAAATCCAATTGTTGTGTCTTCACCTATCATACACTTTCTAACAAGCGATCCCATACCAATGAAACTACCACTTCCAATATACGTAGGTCCTTTTATTTTGCAAAAGTCATCAATTGTAACGCCATCTTCGATTATACATGGACCATCTATTATACTAGATCTGTCTACCGATGCGTTAGGAGATATGGTCGTATGTACAATTTTATCTTGCATTACCCTCTGCATTATATATAGGAAGTCCCATGGGTAGATGATAGTGTCTATCAAAAAAGAACCTCTTTCTAAAGAGTAGTCAATAAGTGTATTTAACGGAACATCCAATTTTCCTTTTTGGTGGCTTATCAGCTTATTACTGTTATTGTTGCTTGATAAGCGATCATAGCGATCAATTATGTTACAGGAAGCCTTGTGATTGGCAACATTTTCATTCTCGTCTGAGAACTGTTGTACCTCAAGGGAAGGAAAATTATCTTGAATTAGAGTTGCTGCATTAGAAAAATTATCTGGTATCATGACCTCATCAATATCAAGAACATTGCATGCTACTTCCACGTTTCTAACAATTAATGGCTGTCCGAAAACTTTAAGCGAGGATGCAGGGCAGTCACGACTGTCAGATATAAGCGACTGCAGATGATGGACCGAGTTATGAAATACTAATTGCAACCGCTAGCAAGCTTGGAGATCTGCTTTTAATGCATTTAGGATCATACCTATAATAATAATAGAACTAAGTTTTTTATCATCATTATAACTACTGTATTTTAATTATATTGTGATATGGTAAATTTTCCCTATAATAGCATGGCATATGTCTATATTAGAGTGGGGGCTGGTAATCGAACGATAGGAGGAAAACTGGAATATTATCCTCAACAATACGCTTCTATGGTTACTATAACATACATACATACATAGTAACTATAATATGAACAAAAATAAGTGGTTTTAAATTGCAGTCGCTGGTGTCGTATCCGTTAATAGGCTATTTTCCTGGACAATTTTTTTGGCCGCATCGAAAATAATTTTTGCGACATAGGATTCTATTCCTAGTATGGATGCGACTTCAGAAGGACCTGCAGTAAGAATGAATCGGATACTTAATCCCGCTTCCATTAGCGAATTCTTAAGCCCAGGAGCAATTTCCAATAGCTGAATACTAGGATCCATGCTACAAACTACTACGTTTTTATTATATATAATTATTTTGTAAGAATATTGGGACTATGCTTTTGAGTAGCCAAGCTAAAATAATTTGATTCACATCATCAATTTTGTTACAAATACAATTTTTACGATTAGATTATAATTTAAAGTGCTCTTTAATATGAAGAATGATGATTCACTTGAGTGGCCAAAAATAATTGAAGCAAAGGGAATAGTAAAGACTAGCGATCAAACGGTCTGTGGAAACATAGTAGCTGAATATCGAGATAACATCATAATAATAGAGTTTGAGGGGACAAAATTAAATGAATATATGATTCCAAAGTCACGAGTTGATCATTACGACGGAAGAAATGTGCACCTTTCGATATCAGGTAGCCTCCTGTCATCTTTTGGTTTCTAATCAACGATATGAGGCAGAAAAATAATACATAATAAAAGAACAGGCGATAGAATAAGACAGATAGATCGAGCCTCCTATCGAGCCGGGGCAGACCAAATCTCCCCTGAGGATATGGAGGGTTCTATCTTTTCCAGTGAATATTGTTGGTTAACATATAGTCATGGCATAAATTATTAAATGTTTCGTTAAATTGTACGATTAAATGATTAAGCATCATTATAGAGTTGCTATTGTAATAAGAATTATAACATCTTTTGACAGAATATGAAAATATTAGATTAGATATTATTAAACAGCATATTGCTGACGAGCTTATTAAGTCCTCTTTTTATGTCGATAATGTTAATATGAATGAAGGCTTCGTGTTTTAACACCTCTTAAATAATAGAATGCTTAGGCGATGACAATGTAAATACAAATTAGCTAGTACATAAACCTATAAAATCTTTTTATCTTTATCATAATAAGGGTGTTTTCCCCATTTTTTTCTAAAATTAATACGACAACTATCTTGTTCTACTTCCACATAGATCTTTGTTGGGTTGATGTAAGGAATAACATGCCTTACTTTCTGCTCAATATTATCTATTACCGATTCAATCTGATCCGTATTCAAGCCATCGATTAAGCTTACATCCATAGCAACCAGTACATCTTCTGCAGCGAAATGCATAGTTCGTAATGAAATTACTCTATTTACTTCCGGTATTTGGAGAACCTGCTCAATGATTATCTTGTATTCCTTCCTAGAAATCGCTTCACCTATAAGTAATGCCTTATTTTCTCTAGCTAAGAAAAACGCAAAAACCATCAGAATTGCTCCTATGCCTAAAGAGCCTATTCCATCATAGATTATATTCCCAGTTGTTTGCGATAGTAGAATGCCTGTTCCTGCAATAGCTATGCCAAATAAAGCAGCAGAATCTTCAACTATGACTGTAAGGATTGACGGGTCTTTGCTTTCCCGAAACTCCTTAATTAACGTCTTGAAACCAACTTTTTCTCCATGCGATTTAATGGTTTGTTTAAAAGAATTTAGAGCTACCCTTAGTGCATTCCCTTCGAAAACTGCAGATATTGCGAGAATGACATAGCTTACGTTAATGTTTTCAATATGGTGAACTTTACCAAAAATCGTACCTATGCCCTGCTGTACTGACAGTATTCCAGATATTCCAAAAATCATAGTTGCCACTATGAACGACCAGAAAAATTGTTCTTTACCATGGCCGAAAGGGTGCCGTTCACTTGCTGCCTTTGAGCTTGTTTTAATTCCAATTAGAATCAATATTTGATTAAATGTATCTGAAAATGAATGCAGAGTCTCTGCCCACATTGCGATGCTACCTGTAAATAATGCTGCAATAAGTTTGGACAGTGCAATACCCATATTACCAAACAGTGCAGCATATACTGCTTTTTTAGATCGATCTTTCAATTTATTATTATTAGTATACTATCATCGAGCATAACATCATCTTATTATTCAATTCTGATATTATAGTAATTATTATTATTACCAACGTAATTGTCTTTCCTTCTCAATATAACATGTATTGCTAATAAATGTTGAATTTTGAATCTTTTCCAAAGCATCTATTTAGTATTAGAATGAGTACTCGGGTCATTAAAAAGCAAGTTAAGGTTGATAAATATGCAAGTGTTTTATATTTTTTGATGTCCACGTCTATTTATAAAATTAGTAATTTTGATTTTCATAATCTCATCAAAAACAAGATACGCAGAGCAATAGTTCCAGTTGGATCACTAGAACAACATGGAGCTCATCTACCCTTGTCAACAGATTCTTTAATCACGGAGTATATTGCAACTAAAGTTGCCGAGAAAATGCCGTCCTTTATCTTACCTGCAATTTCATATGGAGTATCTTATGAGCACAAGCCAATGTTTAACCTTTCAATACATAATTCCACACTGTCTAATGTAATCTCCGACATATGCATTTCACTAGTTGAAAATGGAATAGAGAGCATTGTATTGCTGAATGGCCATTATGGAAACATTGGAGTATTGCAATATATTAGTCAGAATGTACATGGAAAGGTTCCTGAGAATATCAGAATCTTTAGTATAAACTATTGGCACATGATGCAACATAAATTTGACCACGCTGGGGAAGTTGAAACTTCTCTTGTACTCGCAATATCGCCAGAGTTAGTGAAGATGGAAAAGGCTGAACCAAACTCCAAAAAAATTTTCGATTCAAAGATTATGTATTCTAGCATCACGAATAATCCTGGTTCTTTTTTAAATATTACTGGCAACGGAGTATGGGGAGATCCAACTATTGCTACGGCACAGAAAGGTAGAGAACTCTTACATGAGATTGTCAAAAATTTAATACAGGCTATCCATGAACTGGAGAATAATATGTTATAGGTTCCAAACTTCTATCGATAGCACTAATATACGTATTTGCATGATAGCTGTAATGAAATTTTAATATATGCCTATATTATGCCTACGTATAGAGGTAAAATTATCATGTCCGTAGATATGGCAGTAAAGGTTCTTGACGAGAGCCTTGGCAAAGTTGTGCTTATAAAGCTGAAGGGAGGAAAGGTTATCAGGGGTAATTTACATGGTTTCGATCAACACATGAATCTATTACTTCAAGACTCGGTGGAGCTTTTGGAAGAAAATAGATCCAATGATTTGGGTACCATTGTTGTTAGGGGCGATAACGTAGTTATTATATCGCCCCCGCCCGTGTAATCGGTAGTAAGAGTAGGCAGGAATATGGTGTATAATTATGACTAAAGGCACAACGTCGATGGGTAAATTCACAAGGAAAAAAACCCACGTTAGATGTAAAAGATGTGGTCGTAACTCTTTACATAAGCGGGCGAAAAGATGTGCTAGCTGTGGTTATCCTGATGCAAGAATAAGAAAATATGGTTGGGTAAAACGATATACAAGGTAATATATGCAATACCGCATACATGAAGCACATATCCCGAGTATAGGTATGATATGTGTCTGCTCACTTTATGATAGAGCAATGCTTAACTGTAATGATTGTGATTCTCATTTATATTGAAAAAAAGAGGTGTAACAATATCTGATTGAAGAGGCATTTATAACGTGCTCTACACTAGCAGGAGCGATTTTCGGTACTACTGTGTTTCCTAAACTATACAAGAGAAGAGATCCCGCAAAGGAATGGGCGCAGCAGAATCTCATTAAACCACGCGGGTTTGCTAAAGCCGAACTTGAATCACTTAAATTTGAAAGAAGCTTGCTACACGAAGCAATTACTAGAATCTATGAGGCTGTACAAGAAGGCAGAATTGATGCTATGGAGCGCGACAGGCTTTTGCTCAAATATAAACGTCAATTAGTTATATATGATGAAAAAATTGATGCATTACTACCGTTGGTGGATCTTTCTGAACTTAATGACATGCGGGATGATGTTGTCAACCTCTTAGAAAAAAGAATTACATCTATTGACCAACAGTTAGCTGAATTATCCAAGAAGTCTGAGACATCGTTCGCAGACTCTTCTATCTTCAAATCAAAAGGTAGTACACATAACTCGTCTTCAATTTTTGAGAGAGACAGTTGCCAACAAGGACAAATATCAGAGATAGAGGAAGGAACAGGAAAAAACGAGGCAGATAGTGAGCAATTAGTACAGAACGACTATCACGCTATCCATGGGCATGCATCTGGACGAGAGCATGAATATAAAAAACGCTACAATATCCACCGTACAGGAGAAAACACATCTGAATCTATCTCAGAAGGAAAGAATATAGAGAAATTGCAAAATGAGATTATGGAGGCACTTTCTCGATTAGAACAAACAGGTATGAATAATGATGACTATAATGAGTATGATAACATGAATACTGCCCCCGACAATTATGATAAGGATAATAATTTTTCCACTGGTCAACACATGGACATTAATTCTGATACGAATGATAAGAGCTGTCTTCGCCAGCTTAGATAAAAATTAATGGTCCTTTATTTTCACTCATTATATGTCGAATTTGAATCATTCACCACCATCACATCCTGCTCCTTGTCCACATAATCTATTGCATGACGCCATAAAGAATCTTGCAGGGCATCTGGTCAAGCATCAATTCTCAAACGACAGTGTTCAAATTGTTGGATTGGGTAGCGGAAGTACAGTAGCAGGTATTGTGAAAGAGATGCCAAAATTACTAGACAAGATCACATTAGAATTTATTGCTACTTCTCTTCAAATAAAGCAGGAAGCAGAAAAGAATGGGCTAAAAATAGTTGACGAGAATCGAATTCCTAATATCGACATAGTTATTGATGGAGCAGATCAAATTGATTCCAAATTCTATATGATCAAGGGAGGTGGAGGGGCCTTACTTAAGGAAAAGGTCCTAATATCAGCAGCAAAGAGAGTAATCATTATCGCAGATTCAAACAAGTTTGTAGATAAATTTAGTCGCTCTATTCCAATAGAGGTTCATCCTTTCGCTCGTTCTATAGTTTGGATTAAGTTGCAAGAAGCGGGGGGGATACCAAAATTAAGAACAGTAGAAAAAGGCTACCCGTTTATCACAGAAAATGGCAATATAATCTATGATACGTCGTTCAATATGGAATATAATGTACCTGCTAATGAGCTCAACTTGAAAAATATTCCAGGCGTGATAGAGGTTGGTCTATTCACAAGACGTGCGGATGTTTACTATAAGGCTAAATCGGATGGCTCATTTGAGGCAACCACCTTATAACGATGTAAATATAATAATAGATCGATAGTCAGTTCATTAAGCTGTGCTTATTACACATACAAACAGTTACTACTTGCTAATCTTTTTTATTGCAATTATCATTTTTATTATTATTTGTAAGCAAAACCCTAACTTTCAACATCATGGACAGGTCTAGCAACAAATTCACCATGTCCCAAAGTATTACCTATAATCTGCCCGTCATGCATAACAACTTGTCCTCGTACCATAGTCAAAATTGGCCACCCTTTGATTCTACATCCATTATATATGGTATAATCAGAGTAAGACTGTAATAGATCAGGAGTAACCCTCTGCTCCAAGTCGAGATCTACCATAGTCAGGTCTGCATCACAACCCCGTTGTATGGTACCTTTTTTGGGATATAAACCAAAGATCCTCGATGTATTGTAACTTGTTACTTCTGACACTTTTTCCAGAGTAATTCTATTTTCATTTACCCCTTTGCTGAGCAAAATAGGAAGCATGGTGGCTGTTCCAGGAAAGCCTGATAGTGCAGACCAAATATCACCACGTCCAACCTTCATTGACAGCCTGTTAGCGACGTGATCCGTTCCAATTGTATCTATGATACCAAAATTCAATGCTGACCAGATATATTGAACATCACTTTTGGATCTCAATGGAGGAACTACCTTTCCCTTAAGATCATCAAACTCTACGGTATGAGTCAAATAATGAGGACATGTCTCAATGAAGAGATTACAATTTCCTTTTCGTTTTTCTGCCAATATTGCTTTAATGGCAACAGCTGATCCTATATGAACAAAATATAGCTTTGGATGAAACTTATTTGCAAATGCTGCTGCTTTGCCTATACATTCTGCCTCGGAAGAGGGTGGCCTGCAGTCAGACCAGATTTTTAGTCGTGATATCTTCATAGTATTATTTGATAGTTTATTTACTGTCTCTTCTTTTTCCTCTATTTCTCTTCTCTTGCGAATGCGATCTGAACATACAACTGGATCTTCGGCATGGACAAGTACTGTCGAATCCATCTTACCTGCTTCCATCATTATCATAGAAATTAGATCATCGGTCATGTCAACTTCTTCGCTAGTTGTATCATAAGTACCAGGTTCTAAATCCATAGAAATATGTTTGAGTTCTGCTCCAAGATTCATGTATATTTTAAATGAATTGATTCCTACACTCTTCAAATAAGGGATATCTTTTACTTGATTCGATGTAAGAATTGACGCATGAATTGAATAATCTATATAATGAGTGCCTTTGCTTGCTCTAAGTTGGCTTTCAATATTTTTATAACTTCCACTTAGCCTCATCATTCGAATCACTGTAGTGATGCCACCTAACGCTGCCGATCTAGATTCAGTTTGAGCAGCCTCATTTATAGGAGTATACACTCCGTAATGTATATGCGGATCAATTGCTCCTGGCAATATGTATTTCCCATTAGCATTAATTTTTTTTGATCCATGAACATTGCCAGTCGATTTCCTAAGATCTTTAATTTTACCATTTTCAATCAGAATATCTGTTCTGATTATTCCTAGCTTTGGAATCACTACAGAGGCATCAGTTATCAAAACATCGCAGGAGTTATGGTTCCTGCTTTTACCATTAATATTGTTCTTCTCGATATGCATTATTTTTTTACGACTATTCATAAAAATAACAAGTGCTTTATTCTTTTAGTTTAAAAGCAAAATTTGCTTAAAAGATTCTGCTATCGTGCAACAATAGACGATTGAAAGCATACCTTTTAGTTTTGGCTAGTGGAGGTATGCGTGCTGTTGAAGCACTAGCAATAAGGTTAAAGGATATAGATTTTACAGTTAATCCAACTAAAATCCATATTAGAAAGGAATATTCCAAAACAAGAGCAGCAAGAGACATTTACATATCAGACGAAGCAACACAATATCTAAGACAGTGGATAAATTGGAAATATGACAACGAAGAAAGGTCCAGGATACGGGATGATGACGACTTGGTATTTACAGTATATAGGACTAGAACTCCAACTACAGTATACGTCAAAGTATTGTCTGAATTTCAAAAGGTACTATCTGTTGTGGGTCTGGATGAAAGAAAAGATGGTAAGCTAAGACGAAGGAAAATAACTTTGCATTCCTTTCGAAGGTTTGTAAAAACTGTGATTAGTGACCAAACAAATACAGATTACTCTGAATGGTTTTTGGGCCATAACAAAAGTCCTTATTATACAAAGAAAGAACCCGAGAGAAGAGAAATCTATGCTACCAAATGTATGAAATATTTAACATTCTTAGACTATACAACACTAGAAGCTATAGGTAAGAATATTGAATCTAAATTATCTGAGAAAGAAAAAGAGATTTAGCTCCTAAGACAGCGTGATTCTGTAAATACTAACGCAATAGCTAATCTATCAGACCAAGTAATGAAACTAATGTCCGAGGTGCAAGGGCTAAAACAGCAGCACGGATAATACACACGCGTTCTGTAACTGACAGCCTCAATCAGAATACTAATACGCGAAAATACGTATTGTTATCATGAATTCTTTCTAAGTCTCATTAAACAATGATATCCTTTATTGAATTCGTTGTGCTTGTTCCACCAAGCTCATAAACTTTGTATCCTGGTAAAGCAGATTTATGTCGCCTTGTGAACTACCATCCTCTCTTCCTATTTCACAAACTAGTTCGTATATTGGCGCTTCTAACAACCTCTTAGTCTCTAATATGTGGCTTTTGTCTTCCTGTAGCACACAAGCAATTATTTCAGGACCATGATATAATAAAGTGTAGTCATATTTTTTTGAATTATTGGCAGGATTATGAACTGTTGCTGTGGCTTTCTTTCTTCTCTCGTCCAGTTTTATAAGAACTGTAACTTGTGCAGCTGTTACTGTTATGGTTTTATAATAGTATTGTCAGAATCTATGTTTTCTAACATAAAGGTTTCTTTCAGAGAGGCTAGGAGTTGACTATTGTTTTCGCCTGGCACTTTATTCCAAAAGAACAAGTGCTGGACCGCATTGGCTCCTTTTGAAATGTTTACCTGTTTGCAGCAATTATGCAAGTATCCGAACAGCTTAAGAAGCATATCAATGTGAGCGGCGTAAATTGTTTGTTTTTCAAAGTAAGGATACAAGAATATTTTGAATAAAGCATTGTCTCCATAATATTTGAGAAACTTGTCAATATGTGAAACCGGTGGATTCCCTTTTTTTACTGATAGCTGGTCTATGAGTATACATCAGATAGCATTGCAGTTTTCTTCTGCTTTTTGCTTGATAAGATAGAGAAGGGGCTTACATACTTATCACCACATTATTCGTGAGATAAAATTTTTAAACTCCAATAACTAATGGGGTACCAATACTCAAGCAAAACTATCCACCATGAAATACTATAGATTTGGAAGACGAAGAAAACCATTCTACTATATCTATGACCCAAAGTCAAAGAAGAAATCAGATTATATGATTAACACGGGTAGGTGTAAAATACTAGAATCAGGCTCCTATGAGAATAAGGTTTGGGGTGCTCTCCATAAGTCTTGGAAAGGTTATGTGATTGCCAAAAATAAGGATGAATATGACAAACTGGAGCGCTATGCACGTATAATCCAGGAATGCCAACATGACTTAGGACTACCAATTAGTTCATTTGACAATATAGGAAGGTCAGCAGCTAGCTTTCTATCGGAAATTGGACAGGATAATAATAATCAAGAACAACAAGCAGCAGAAGAAGAAAATTATCTAGGTGACAGTCACTATGAACAGGAGAGATTCACTGATACATATAGTGAATATTTTCAAGATGACGAGAATAAATCTGATAGGTTCACTGATGACTATCACGAGAATTTTACGGATTAGTTGATATATATACATATATATAACATCTGAAGTAAACGTTATCATAATAAGATTGAAATGCAGTAACTAATACAGAATATCCTTTATTGTCTCTCCAGTTAACGAAAAGATGGCGATTTCTGTTCTTTGTATTTGGCATCATTGCGTTTATAATTGCATATTTTGTTGGTGCAACACTTGTAAAGATAAATGCTAGTCAACTAGAATTCATAAAAAAAGATTTTGAAACAAAAATCAAAGGCATTAATCAATATGGTATCTTTGCAAATAATTTTAAGGTAGCATTAGGAATGTTTATTCCTGGATTTGGTATTGCATTAGGAGGCTTTTCAGCATTTTCGACTGGACTGGTATTTAATGCAATAGCGCAAAC
>Ga0126310_10000108_pt1 | contig 23336 bp, 22 predicted proteins | sample Plot60_FD_92540 | JGI IMG/M metagenome (GOLD analysis project Ga0126310, IMG submission 92540) | Serpentine soil microbial communities from UC McLaughlin Reserve, CA, USA - Plot60 | ecosystem: Environmental > Terrestrial > Soil > Grasslands | place: USA: UC McLaughlin Reserve, Lake County... | reverse complement strand
GCAATGAGAGAAGTGTATCTTGAATCTCCAGATATCCCATGGACAGCAATAGGTGGACTAGAAGAAGTCAAGCGTGAATTGCAGGAAGCGGTAGAATGGCCGCTGAGATATCCAGAATTGTATACTAAGTTAGGACATTCAATGCCAAAAGGTTTGTTAATGCATGGCCCATCTGGTACCGGAAAGACTTTGTTGGCAAAGGCAGTAGCGACCGAGTCTGAAGCTAATTTTATTAGCGTAAGAGGGCCAGAACTATTAAGCAAATGGGTTGGTGAATCCGAGAGAGGCATTAGAGAAATATTTAGAAGAGCAAGACAAGCCGCACCTTGTGTAGTATTTTTTGATGAGATAGATTCAATAGCTCCGACAAGAGGTATGGGTGGAGACAGCATGGTTACTGAACGTGTAGTATCACAGCTGCTGACAGAATTGGATGGAATTCAGGCCCTATCTGGCGTAGTAGTGTTAGCGGCAACGAACAGGGCTGATATGATTGATCCCGCATTACTAAGACCAGGAAGATTTGACAAGATTGTGTTTGTTCCTATGCCTGACAAAGCAGCTAGGCAAAAAATCTTAGAAATTCATTCAAAGGATAAACCAATTAGTCCTGACGTAGATTTTTCTAGGGTTGCAGAGCTTACTGAGGGGTTTAGTGGAGCAGATACAAGTTCTGTGGCAAACACCGCAGTTTCGCTTGTATTACACGAATACTTAGCAAAATATCCTACGCCGGAGGAAGCAGCAAAACATGCTTCTGAGGCTCACGTAATAGTGCGACACTTCGAGGAAGCGGTAAAGAAAATCAAGACGCAAAGAGAAGGCAAGCCAGGCGAAAAGGTCACAGTCCCGTACTATAGATAGAAATAGCATAGGCAGTCCCTAACATTATTTTTTACGTCTAAATCTTTTTCTATATTTTTATTGATAATGTAATTTGTTTTAGGTGTTGTGATCACACGGTAGAAGATAATGACTACATTTCCTTTAAGAATTAAATCCTTAATGCTCACTACATCATATGAGATTGTAACATCATGTTGAAAACACTATTTTGACTGGGTGTATACGAATGAGTTTATTTCGAGTCTGTTGTATAGCATTCTATAACAATCTTTTTAAGTCATATGTTTTACACATAGCATAACAAAAAGAAATTGGTGGAAAACTCACAGATTCAACTGGTGGAGAATCTAAATCCAGCACCAGAATTAAATCGCTTTGCAAAACCTGCTGATATAAGCAAATTGGTTGCCCAGTATGGTACACCGCTTTATTTGATTGATGAATACACGCTGCACTCAAAAGTCAAGGAACTACACTCTGCTTATATAAGATTCAATGGACCTGTAAAGATTGCTTATTCTATAAAGGCTAACTTTAGTCCAGCAGTTTTACGCGCTTTCGTGAAGGATGGAATTTCCTTTGATCTAACATCCATTGGAGAACTTAATTTTGTAAAACAATGTAAAGGAGATGCTGCAAACATAATTTACACGAGCGTGACAGAAGAAACAGATGAATACATTCAAGTTCTGACAAGTGGTGTAAGAAGAGTAGTTATTAGCTCGTTCAATGGAATGACAAACTTGGCGAAGGCAGCTAGCAAAGTAGGTGTTAAACCTCTGGCTATGATTCGAGTGAATCCGGAAGTAGGGGTTAAAGCGGAAATTCGTGCTTCTTATAGGAATGGTAAATTTGGGGTTCCTTTCAACGGGGGAACAATTGATAGTGCAACTAAAATTGTCAAATATTTGATGGATAATGACTTGCTCAAATTCGAAGGTTTCCACTTCCATCTAGGCTCACAGATTACAGATTTCTCGTGTTATACGCATGCTCTGGACAAATTGGATTCATTTTTGACAAAGGTGAAAAAGGATTATCCCAACCTTAGAGTTAATACGATTGATATTGGAGGTGGAACCCCTGTATTTTATAACGATGTCGTGCCTGACCCTTCACAAATGGCCGAAAACCATATTGATAGGTTGAACCGACTTGCAGAGACACACGGTAAATTCGAATTGATAGTTGAGAGCGGACGATTTCTTGTAGCCGAATCATCGATGTTAGTTTCTAAGATCGTAAACACAAAGGAATATAATGACCATAAAATTGTAATTGTGGACGCTGGTTATCACTTGTTGCTGGATGCAGCATTATTAAAACAAGAATATCCACAGGAGATAATTCCAGCACCTCGCAACAAAGGAAGCATTGGGGCGATACCTCAAAAAAACATCCATCTTGCTGGTAGGTTATGCGATACATATGATTTATTTCCGCTGTCCAAGGTATCGAATCTCAATGATGCGGCAGTAGGAAGATATGTATCGTTCTATAATGTAGGAGCTTATTCTATTGTATTCAACATGCCTTTCCACTGTCAAACAAAACCACCCATAGTCATGAAGACCACAGACGGAGATTTTAAATTGGTCAGAAAAGGAACCTCATATGAGGATCTCTTTATAGAGGAAGGAGGAGACATACTATAGCAAAATCTTTTTTATAATTCGAAATGTAAATAACGGTGGCTTGATTGTATGTCGTCATCTTCCTCCTTTCCTACAAAAAGGAACATGAATCATGACAAGAAAATCAGGATGCACTTGATTATCAGTGGCAAAGTACAGGGGGTATACTTTAGATACAATACTCAAATAATTGCTTCTCAACATAACGTAACAGGATGGGTTCGTAACTTGGAGGGCGGACAGGTTGAGGTAGTTTTAGAAGGAGATGAGATAAACGTTGGACATGTAATTAAATGGTGCAAAGTGGGTCCCCCAGGAGCCAAAGTTGAATATGTCGACATACATTCTGAAAACTATACAGGGGAATTTAAGGGATTTAACGTTAATTATTGAATCGAAGTTTTTATATTACAGAGTCTCATCATTGCAATGGCTAGCTCTTATGGATAAACACAAGATGTGGATGCTCATAGGTTACAGCCAGAAGAAAACATTTGTTTGCATGATAAAACGTACATGGCACACCGATTCTTAATTTGCAACGTTTTGGGTCATGCTCTGTTCCCTAGTATTGCATTACTTAATTTACAAAGCCACTATCTAGAAAATAATACTAGTTGATCGTATGATTCAACACAATATTGTAATGTGAAGTTCCGTATAACGGTTAGATTTGCAGTATTTGCGGTTGCCATTATGCATAACTATATCTGAACATAGGTAAAAGAAACCCTGACTCTTCAAAATAAACTAACTATTGATAACAATTACATCAGACTAGTAATTCCTTACATTTTTATTTATGTAAGCACTAAATGTTGTAGGTTTTTAATTTAGGCAAAAGAAAAGTACTAAATGAATCAGCATTAAAAGAATTGGTAATGCCCCAAAAGGGCGAGATACTAGGCCGTGTAGTTAAACTGGTAGGAGGGGATAATATAATTGTAAAATGTACAGATGGAAAGGTACGAACTTGTCGTATTCGTGGAAAGATTAAGCGAAAGATGTGGATAAGAGATCATGATCTAGTATTGGTTGCTCCATGGGACTTTCAATCCGATAAGGCAGATATTATATGGAGATATATTGCAGCTCATGCTGAAAGGTTAGATCAAGATGGATACTTAAATGGAATTTAAGTAATTGTATTAATAAAAATTCGGGCTAGGTTAACACACCTTTATCGGCTTTTTCATTCTGTAAACTATGTATTTTTGCATTAAATAACCAGCAAAATGATAACATTGCAATTGTTGTATATTGACTAATATATTTACAAAAGCTAAATTGATATCTGACCTCGTAATCTCATGCACCAAAAGTTAGTGTAATTGTCTAGCCCAAATATTGCTAAATATATTCCTGACTCACTCATGAGTTTTTTGTTGATCTACATGTGATATTTCTAACTGTAAAAGTTGATATATCTGTCTTCTGTCGTGTGGTTGTTATTCATTTTAAAGTTATCACATAACTGCTTGTACAGCAGTTCTGCTGCAGCTATTTCTATTAGTTCTCCCATTGAAACCTGATAAGCTAACTCATGGACATCTAGATCCAGCTGGCAGGTTGCAAATGTTGATTCTGTCATTCCATGCTTCTTTGCCCAATCCAGAAGGAGTGACAGTATTCTATTTGAATGGTAATTGCTGTGAATTTCCTTAGCTTCCTCCAGGTCTACTTTATATGTATTACTTATTTTGAAATTGATCCGCTTTTCATCATCCCTTGAGATACTTCTGTGCCATATGTCCAAGGCCACTCTGCCTTTTGGCCTCGAGCGGTCTGAGTTGGTATGGTTACTATTATTAGACTCCTGCATTTGTTTTTAGAATCAATATATGTATTATGTTTTTTCTTATTAAGTTATGCTTTATGCTTTGTGACTTCGGTACCAAAAATCATTTGATACCAAAAAGAGATTCGAATTCGATTTTACAAAAAAACGAATAAAAAGCTCATCATCCAAAATCTAATGTGCGGTCACCAAATAACATAAAAGGAAATAAACCAAAATTCATTTTTATCACTGGAGGGGTTATGTCAGGACTAGGTAAAGGAGTAGTAACCTCCTCCACTGCTAAATTATTGCAATTACTGAATTTGAAAGTTTCTTGTATTAAGATTGATCCTTATGTGAACTATGACGCTGGAACTATGAATCCTATTGCACATGGTGAGGTATTTGTCACTGAGGATGGAGGCGAATGCGATATGGATATTGGTAATTATGAGCGCTTTCTGGATAACGCCATGACAAAAGATCATAACATTACTACTGGTAGAATATACTTAGATGTTATTCAATCAGAGAGAGAGGGAAAGTACCTTGGGCAGTGTGTTCAAATCATTCCACATATTACAGATGCTATTAAAAAACGATTGAGGAAGATAGCCAATGACGAGTCATTAGATGTCATGGTTGTAGAATGCGGTGGGACTGTAGGTGATATTGAAAGTTTGCCATTTTTGGAGGCACTAAGGCAAATGGAACTCGAGGATGGTCATTTCAATACGCTATTTATTCATGTTACACTTGCTCCTATTGTGGATGTAGTGGGTGAGCAAAAAACAAAACCAACGCAACATAGCGTCCAAGAGCTTAGAAGAATTGGAATTCAACCTGATATTCTAGCTGTAAGATGTAAAACACCTCTCACTTCTGACGCCAGGCATAAAATCTCTCTATTTGCAAGTGTGGAAGAAAAATGTGTCATATCTTGCCATGATGCGCCATCAATTTACAAAATTCCAGAAGTTTTAGAAAGTCAGGGAATGCTCAAAGCTATTTCTGAAAACCTGTCATTGTTGAACTGCCCTTTAAAATGGGCAAATTGGAAGTCGATTACAAAATCATTTCATAACTACACTGGCACGGTAAGAATTGCAGTAGTAGGAAAATATGTGACACTTCCAGATAGTTATGTGAGCGTATATCACGCTCTTTTGCACGCGAGCGCTCAAATTGGAAAAAGATTAGACATTAAATGGATTGATTCAGAGGAATTCGAGGATAATGGAAAAGGCAAAAGAAAAACTGCAGATAATGATCTTGTACACCTTAGAAAATTTGATGGTATATTAGTGCCTGGCGGATTTGGAAAAAGGGGAAGCGCAGGAATAATAAATGTAGTCAATTTTGCTAGAGAAGAAAATATCCCATACTTGGGAATCTGTTTTGGATTCCAGTTAGCAATTAGTGAATTTGCTCGAAATGTGTGTAACCTCAAAGAGGCCAGTTCTACTGAAATAGACCCACATACAAAAAATCCAGTAGTTATTTTCATGCCTGAACAGAGGTCTGTGCAGAATATGGGCGGAACCATGCGTCTTGGTAAACACGAAATCACAATTGTCCAAAATACTGGCGCCTCTAAAATTTACGGCAAGCCCTATTTGATATATAGGAGACATAGACATAGATATGAATTTAATCAGAAGTACCGCAATATTATAGAAAAACATGGTGTGGTATTATCTGGTTATTCTGATAATGGCAAGCGAATTGAAATGATGGAGATTCCAAATCACAGATTCTACTTTGCTGTGCAGTACCATCCTGAGTTTAATAGCAGACCAGGCAAACCGGAGCAGGTATTCAAGGCGTTTATGAACGCAGCATCACATTATTCATCTTCAGGTTTCAAATCCTAAGCTCATAAATCTTCTGTCGCGCATCACGCATAGATGTCTTCTTCTTCACATATCCCAGATCCAGCAAATGACTAACGGAGAGTCTTATAGTTCTTTCAGGAAGCATCGTTCTAGCAGAGAGGTCTTTTTGACTCAACGCACCCTCATACTCGAGTGTTTTCAAAATTAATTTTGCACTTGGGGGTACACTCAATAGATCTTTTGCTAATTTTACCTTCTTTGCTATAAGTGATATAGGAGAAGAATCACCTATTAATCTGACTAGTCTAGCAGGAAATTCGTGTCTGTAGCAATCAAGTACTTCTTTTATTCTCCATCTGCATCCGCCATCTAGTACTACATCGCAGTGATATCTACTCATAATATTTGCAACTTCCAAATTGATATCATTAGGAACTACTAATGGCCTACGTGTATTGTCAACTGAGTTTACAGATACCACAATGAATACTGGAGATTTCTGTAACACCATTGGGCCTCCTGCAGACATTGAATAAGCTGTAGATCCTGTTGGAGTAGAAATTATAACGCCATCACTATTATCATGCCATACATCCTTATCATTTATCCTAAGTACATGTTCCATTAATGTTGCGCTCTTGCTTGGGAATACTGCAACATCGTTTAGAACTGGCTCAACCTCCTTTCCATCTACTCTAACCGCTAACCGAAATACTTCATCCACTTCGTAGTCATTTCTCTTCATTCTCAAAACTGCTGATTCTAGATCCTTGACATCTAACTGCGCCAGAAACCCAGTAGCATCAGATTCATAAACGCCGAGAACAGGTGCGGAGTCTGTTACAACCCTGTGAAAATAGTCAAGAATGCCTCTATCTCCGCCAGCTACTAGAACTAAATCGACTTCCTTTGCCAATTTGTAGCCCGCTTCCTTCATAAATTGTGCATTAATATTTAATAAATCCAATGTCCTTTTCATTTGCATTAGTAACGCTCCGTTTCTAGAGTCTGATCCTGATAGGGCTATTTTCATCATTATCTACTGCAAAGATTAATTATTTTAATTTAAGTATACGAAAATAACCATTCACCTTCTAAGCATCGTGATTTCTGAAAAGAACTGTACCATAGTAATAATATGCATTTTGCTTAATTTTTGATATTTTAGTTGCGAGACATACTTCAAATCCGAACTGTCTGGCAGTTATACGACAATAGCATGCAGGACCACTAAGAGACTTGCTTATCATCCCTTTTACATTGTGCACAAAATCAATAACTATGTTGGATGTTATTGCTATTTTCATAACGCTATGATAATATGCCTGTTATAATGTTATTTTAGTTTCGCCATCAATTCTGACAGTTGTATATTCATAAGCTATAACAACCTAATCGAAACATTCGATATGCTGCATCGTTTAAAAAAAACCAATATTAATATAAAACATATATAGCTGGTCAACAAAAGGTCAAAAAGGTTGTTTGATTATGGTCTGTGATGCCAAATATGAAATCAGAGCAATTCTCCAAAAATATTTTGAATCTTGATCCTGCAATCAGGTTTGCTGGAATAGTGGAAAAATCTGGACATCTATATGCTGGGAACATCAAAGAAGGAATTAAGGAACATCTCAAAGGAAGAGACCCTGAATTGAGTTTGGCTCAATCTGCGTATATTATTGACTTGAGGAAAATTTTTACTTCGCAATTAGGCAAATTAGGCTACGTTATTTACGCATATGATAAAGTAAAAATGATTACTGTGCCAGTCAAGGAACACGTGCTTGTATTTTCCTCAGATCACACCGCCAACACAGATGATCTTTTGTATAAAGTCACTCGGTACATCAGGTCCGTGGAAGAAGATTTATCATTGTATCCTCCATCTAATGTAATAGATGACAAAAAGAAGGAAACAGTGAGAAACCTTCATTTTTCTGGTATTTCTGAGGATATGATTGCGGATCAGCTTGACATTGATATTAATACAGTGAAAATGGTCATACAGGAAATAAGTACTTCATGATTGTTATATTAAAAACTGCTGGTCTTGCTATCTCTTTTCCTTTTTATGATTTATTTTTTAGATGATAAAGGCGTGATTCTAATTCTTGAAAGACATGACACATGAATAAACTTCGTTTTTTTATTGCAACTATACATTATATAATTAAATCGATACGAATTTATGGACCTATCCAGATATGGGTTAATACTCTTCGAACACTAAGTAATGCTTATAATAACTCTTTTTCAATTGATTAGAGAATGAGTGAATTATTAACCAAAAGCGGTAACCATAGAGTTAAAAAAATTAATGATTTTATATTTAAGATTGAAAAAGACGCCTCAAAGGGAATGAACGTCCCTGTTATTATTTACGCTACAGATAATCTTATTTCAAAGATGGTTTCTGATAGGACTATAGATCAGGCAGCAAATGTCTCAACTTTACCAGGAGTGACAAAAAATGTGGTGGTTCTTCCAGATGGACACGAAGGTTATGGGTTTCCTGTAGGGGGTGTCGCTGCACTTGATCTTGAAGAAGGCGTCATTAGTCCTGGCGGTGTAGGATATGACATCAATTGTGGTGTAAGGCTGCTTTCGACTAGTTTAATTGAAAAAGATGTAAAACCAAACATAAAAAATCTTGTGAACGAACTCTTTAGATCGATCCCTTCTGGGGTTGGAAGTCAGGGATCTGTTAAACTTACCGAGTCCAATCTTAATGAACTCCTTATAGAGGGTGTAAAATGGGCTATAGAAAAAGGGTATGGCTGGAAACAGGATGCTGAAGTCTGCGAGGAAGGTGGAAGGATGGTTGGTGCCGATCCTCAGAGCGTTTCCAATATAGCAAGAAAACGAGGGTCACCACAATTAGGCAGCTTAGGTTCAGGCAACCATTTCCTTGAGGTACAAAAAGTTAACAGGATATATGATGAGAAAGCCGCAAAGGCTATGGGTATAACACAAGAGGGACAACTGACAGTTTTAATTCACTGTGGTTCAAGAGGACTAGGCCATCAAATATGTAGTGATTATCTGCGCATTTCGGAAATTGCTTTACGGAACCGCGGCATGAAACTTGTAGATAGAGAACTTGCATGTGTACCAAACAATTCTATAGAGGGTGAAGATTATCGCAAAGCAATGTATTGTGCTCTGAACTTTGCATGGTCTAATAGGCAACTGATAACACACTGGACACGAAAAACATTCGAAAAAGTATTTCAAATGAGCGAACAACAATTGGATATGAAGCTCGTATATGATGTCGCACATAATATTGCAAAAGTTGAACGTCATAAAGTTGAAGGCGAAGGTATGCGGGATTTGGTAATTCATAGAAAGGGAGCTACCAGAGCATTTCCAGCAGGAATGGATGAACTCCCTAGTAAATACTATAATATTGGTCAGCCTGTAATTATACCAGGATCCATGGGCACTGCAAGCTGGATACTCTTAGGCAATAAAAAATCTCTTGATTTAAGTTTTGGATCGACTGCACACGGCGCAGGTAGGACAATGTCAAGGTCTGCTGCAAAAAGAACCCACAGTGTAGAAAATGTCAGAAACAGATTAGAGTCTAATGGTATCTATGTAAAGGCACTGACAAGGGATGGTATAGTAGAAGAAACACCTGATGCATACAAAGATGTTGACGAAGTCGCTAACGTATCCCATTCACTTGGGATTGCAACTAAAGTGGTAAGGTTAATTCCAATCGGGGTGATAAAGGGTTAATGCCAAATGAAGAACAAGAAGATCCAGATATCGCGATTATCAAGGCTCGTAAAATGAGAGCTCTAAGGGAACAAGCAGCTGGACTAGAAAAGGCCAGAATAGAAAGACGTCGGTTTGAAGAATCAAAGATGCAACATAAAAGAAGTAACAGAGAAATTATATCTGACTACCTGTATGACAGAGGAGAGGAAGTTCTAAAACTTGCAGAATCTCAATTTCCCATTCAAACAAAATCCCTCATTGACGAAATAGTGGAATTGATTAGAATAGGTGATATTAGACAGAGAATATCTGGTGGAGAACTGCTAGCGTTATTTAGATCTGTTGGCTTGAATGTCAGGGTTAGTACAAGTATAAAAATTGAAGACCATGGGAAATTAGTTTCACTGTCAGATAAACTAAAACAAGGAAATGAGGGTATACCGGATGGCTAATGAGAATGATAATCTTTGGCACCTTTATATTGGATTTTCAAACTATCTCTTTTGAATTAGATTCTAAATTAGCGATACAAGTGCTCTCTGAATACCGGAAATTATGTGGATTTGCTAAGGATTGTGATACTTTTGCCTTGGATGATCCGGTAATTAGTGCAGGATGGTCGTTTGCTAAGTTGTTTCTTTCTGGTGAGTTTGTCGAAAAAATATATGCGATTAAGGCAGATGAAATTGATAGTTCCGCGGGAAAGAAACTTGAGGATAAATTTGTTTCGTGGTTGGATGCAAAGTTAAGGGATAATAACTGCAAAGCACATGTAAAAATTGCAAGGGAAATGAAATGAATAAAACATTACATAAACATGTAAAAAATGGATCTATCTTAGGAAGTCTACAAGACATAGAGTAGACCCCAGATCTGTCGAGTTAGATTTGAAAATAACCTATAGGGTAGCTTCTAGTCCAAGCAAATTTGCTATACATTCCTTTATTTTATATTCTGTGAAAACATTAACGAATAACGTTTATTTTTATATTCCGGATATTTGTGTTAAATATGCCTGTTCTACCAATTGATTCTGGACGTTATGGAAGCAGAGAAATAAAGCAAATATTTGAGGAAGAAAAACGGCTATACTATCAACTGGAGTTTGAGGCCGCAGTAGCAACGGCACAAGCGAAAGCTAAAATTATACCTTCTGATGCTAGCGACGAAATCGTAAAAGTGACTAAATCTGGCAGGATCAGTGTTGAAAGGATTAAGGAATTAGAGACAATTAGTGATCATGACACAGCAGCATTAGTTGAGGCCTTGAGTGAACAAAGTTCAGATAAAACAAAGCCATGGATCCATTACGGTCTGACAAGCAATGACGTTATAGATACGGCTACTTCAATGCAACTGAGGGATGCATTAAAAATTATAGAGCCTAAAATTATTAACTTGGCAATTGTCCTTGTTAATAGGGCAATAGAATTTCGAATTCAACCTGCTGTGGGAAGAACTCATGGTCAACATTCAAGTGTCATGTCCTTTGGATTAAAATTTGCAATATGGGCAGTAGAACTCGCAAAACATATTGAGAGAATCGAAGAAGGTAAAAAACGCTTTTTGCTTTGCAAAACCCTAGGAGTTGTTGGAACAGGCTCTTTGATGGGGGAAAGAGCCTTGAATATTCAGACCCATGTTGCTAGCTATTTGGATCTGCATGCTGTTGATGCTGCTACTCAGGTTATTCCTCGTGAAAGATATGCAGAGGTACAATTTTTGATCGCACTGATAGGCTCTACACTTGATAAAATTGCTGTTGAAATAAGGAATCTACAGAGGACTGAAATAGGCGAAGTCGCAGAACCATTTAGAAAAGGTCAAATGGGAAGCAGTGCGGTTCCTGTTAAGCGCAATCCAATCAAAAGCGAACGAGTTTCCTCGCTTGCAAGGATTCTACGTTCTGGGGTTGATGTGGCGATGGAAAATATCTCATTATGGCATGAGAGAGATCTATCAAATTCAGCAAACGAACGCTTCATTATTCCTATGTCGATGATTCTATTAGATGAGATGCTGAATTTAATGATTAATGTTATTTCGCAACTTATAGTAAACATAGACAGAATTACTTCAAACCTTGACATGACGAAGGGTCAAATCTATGCAGAATTTGTTCTCGAAGCATTAATAAAAAAAGGAATTCCAAGATTAGAAGCATACAGAAATATCCAGAGGATTGCATTTTCATCACATGATAATAAACAGTATTTCTATGATGCTATAAAGGAAGATCCTATTGTATCCAAAATCTTGTCGTCGGAGGAGCTGAAATCAATATTTGATGCAAGAACTCATTTCTCTGCATCATCGAAGATTATTGATAATGTATCTAAAACGGTCGACAGTATACACAAAAAATTTTTTCATAATAGCATATAGAATTTTTTGAAGACATATTACTAGGCTATTGAGTATACAATATTAAAAGAAAAAATTTCATTAAATTGATACTTTCTTGTCTGGATTAGTTTATAGATGACTCAGAGCATTGTTTGATGCTTATTACATTATCTACCTATTGCTCATGGAGAATTATAGGAATACAACAACAGCTTTATTATATGTTGACAGATATATAAATAGGAATAAAATGGATCAAGGAGAACCAGGTGTGGATTATAATGACGATAATTTGAACCCTCTTATGTGCGATTTGTGTAAGAGGAAATTTGATAGCTTAGATAAACTAGGTGAACATCAAAAGGTAGAGCATGATATGTAAATGCAATATGTAGATAATCATTGAATCAAAATAAATAAATAAATATAGTATTTCCATTAAGGATATCACTTTAGCAGTGTGGGGGCTATTATCACATTCTATCATCATAACCATTTCTCTGCGCTAATTTGGTGAATATTGACATAGGTGTTCATGGACATCTTCGATCGTGGATTCTAACTATCAATTCAAGAGGTGAATATCCAAATTTCGTGTGAATGTCAGCAAAGCGGAAGAAGTTATATAAGCTCCAATTTTTACCATATAATTTAGAGCCTATAGGCCGAAGCCTGTAATTTGGCTAGTTGTTCAAAAGTAGTAATCTAATGCCGGTGAACGGATAATAAACCAAGCTCAAAAAAGTCCTCATTCTTCATTTGGTAAAGTTGATAGGTCAGGTTTTGATTGTATCTATAAGTTGGTCTATTCGAAAAAGATAAAGTTAAACGTAGAAATTGAAGTTGATGTTCCACTTGATATTATAGAAGATATAAACAGAATTAAAGCAGTTGAAGATGGCCTACGATTAAGTATTTCCAAAGGTCTTTATGAGCAGGGAGTTTCATTTAAGATAAATAAAATCGATTCTAATCTAACGTGATCAATATATAATAATAACAATAATATTTTTTATAACAGAAGTACATGCCTAACTTAGTCTCTTTATATTGTGATTTGAAAGGAACGACCTTGTACATTCTATTTGTGCAGATCATATTTGATCTTCGACCGCTCTATGACCAAGATTAGACATTTGGACAATAGCTTAAGCTATTTCTATAATTGTGGGTTACTGATCAGGAGTATCAAGCATTCAGTGTCACCTTAATTATTTGGTTGGCGTAATCTGACTTTATACAAAGTAAACCTTTAATTGTGATTAAAAATTCAATTCATTTGGATTAGAGGCTCTAAAATATGGTTGCTTTCTTTCTTCAACAACTTAACGGTATTTTTGGGCCCGGAGGAGGATCTGATTCAGGCTCCAATCCTTTTACGTATATCCTTTGGTTCGCGCCCATTTTCATTTTAATGATTTATGGCCAGAAACTTCAATCATGGATAATTCTTGGTGACATTTCAAAATCCTTGACGAAATTAAAAACAATGAAAGAAATGTCTAGAAAAGAAGCAATAGACTATGTAAAAACATTAGCTAAACCTTCTATCGATCCTAGTGAAAGAATCGACAAATTTATTGAATATTTTGCGATTATGCCTGTAGATCTTGATCCAAATGGGATCATTGGAAAGCTGGATCACATAATGAGAACCAAAGATGAAAGGATCCGGTCAGAAATTAAAACAATGGCAGATGAAATCAGTGACACCGATATTTCACGTACAGAAAATATTTTGGAGGCAGCAACTGCTCTAAATATGATTTACAAAGTAGTGAGACATTTTTATCTCATGGGTAAGCGGACTACGAACACGTTGGTACTGGTACAATTGCAAATGGTGATGCCGCTATTGTTACAAGAAGCTGAGGCTTTGCAAAATGGAATAAGTGCATTTAAAAATGGTCAACCTATAGGAGATGGCATAGGTCCTATGGTTGTCGGAAAAATGATGATTGGGAAGGAAAAGAAACTAGTCGCCAGAGAGACTCTTTACACCGAGGATGAGTATCGTGGTAGAAAGTTGTATTTGCTCAAAGCAGAAGGACCTAGTGGAGCTGTGGGTAGACCAGGAGAAGGAGTTCAACGATTAGCTGGAGAAATGGGTTTCAAAATTGATGTCATAATAATGATAGACGCAGCATTAAAATTAGAGGGCGAAAAAACTGGAACCATTGCTGAAGGTGTCGGCGCTGCAATAGGTGGTATAGGGGTTGAGAGATATCAGATTGAAGATGTTGCAACAAGATTTAACATTCCTGTTTACGCCGTCATAGTAAAGGAATCTATTCAGGATGCAATATCTATCATGCGAAAAGAAATTTCTGATTCGTTTGATAAGGTAAGCACTGCCGTGCTTAAGCTAATTGAAGATAAGACCCTTGTAGGACAATCAGTTTTGGTTATTGGTGTGGGAAATACACTAGGAGTTGCACAGTAGAACTTGTGGTTCCCATTTAGGAAGAATAAGAAAGATAAATCTCCACAAATTTATTCTGTTGAAACATGTGAGAGCTGTGGATATATGATAAGAAGAAATTTTGAACTCAGAGACTATGTTTACAAGAGAAGCACTACATGTAAGAAGTGCTCGGGAATTGTTATGATCACTTCGATTTACGGTGAGTATCCATTTGATAAGCAAGAGAAAATATCATAGGCCTATTGGCGTAGGATCGAAAATTGAAAAATGAAATTTGATAAGTTCATTATCGCGGCAAATGGCAGAATTATAATGTGATAATATCAATAGAACTATCCAAGGGAATGAATGTGTGCTCAGCTTGAGCAACTGTTTTTCCATTTCCTTCGATAAGAATAGGATATGCATGGACATTTCTTCTTTTGATTAAAATATCTATATATTGACGGGCTTTTTTCTCCTCGTATTTGTCAATTAGCCATCTGAGAGCAAATGGTAGTGTCTTGAATCTGTTCCAAAGGTCTGTAAGAAATTCATCCACATCTTTGTCTTTGGTTGGCTTGCGAGATGTTATGCCAAAAATATTGCGAATCTTGCCTTCGTGTACTACACCTTGACCATCCTTAGTTGTTACGAAAGGTTCGATGGCATATGCCTGATTAGCAGCAAGGTTAAATGATGAACCAATAGTCCATATGTTTGGTATTGATCTGCCTGCGTGGATAGTGTACTGCTCTAATGAATGACCGCTCAAATTTTGAATAGGTCTAAATCCTTGCTTTGAGATTGTAGTCTCGATCACTCTTCCTATATAGCTTGCTTTTATATTGGTTTTCGCTACTCGTATTGCTTCGCTTAATGCAGCCTCAGCTGATTTTGCTAATGGATCAAATTTTGAATCATAGCAAACAGTTACGGCAGTATCAGCAATATATCCTTGTATATGAACGCCGATATCTATCTTCAACACATCTGTATCATTTACTGCAATGTTGTCGTTTGGTTCTGCAGTATAATGTGCAGCTATATCATTCAAACTAACATTAACTGGAAATGCAGGTTCTGCTCCTCTTTTTCTGATCTCGTATTCTATTGACTCACAAACTTGGAATAGCGTCGAGCCAATGTGACTTTTCCTTCGAGCATTTTCGCGTACTTCGGCTGCTATCTTTCCTGCCCTCTGGTAACAATCAAGAAGAAGATTCATGTGATAAACTTGTAAAGGGAAGCGACATATAATAGTGTTCTAAAACGAAACTTAATTATACCGAAAAATGATCTCTCTACCAAACTGCTTTTTGTTCGACTGTGTATTGGGGTCGTTGTCTAGCTTGGTATGATGCCAGCCTTGGGCGCTGGAGGCCGCCGGTTCAAATCCGGCCGACCCCATCAAATTCCAATGCAGTTCTAAATGGAAAATCTTGTATTATTATGGTCTGTGTTTGTTTCTACCAATCCACTAAAATTCTATAAACAAACCTGATTCTAAAAGATAAACAATACAAGGTAATTGTATTTTGGTCATGGCACTTACGAAGATACTGCTAATAAGGAAACGGCATTACTTTCTACCTTTGGAGCTAAGTTAAAGCACTTTAGGGTTCAATACTTATTGAACAAGCGAATTATTTCTACATTGAAAGGTTAAATTAATGTGTCAGTATAGATTCAACGTCTATTCGGGTCTTTGGAATTGACGGATTTAATTCAAGAAGAGGAGCTAGGGAAATGGAGAAGGACACACTATTCGCGTGAAATCACTATGTCACTCGATGGTATTGAGGTAATAATCATGGGTTGGGTTTCTGCAATCCGGGACCACGGCAATATTAGATTCATCATGATAAGAGACAAATATGGAGATATACAAGTAATTGCGAAGAAAATCGAATGTACTGAGCCATTGCTTGAACAAATAAGACAAGTAAGAGAACATAGCACTCTGGCAATACGAGGAAAGGTTCGATCTCAAGAAAAAGCGCCCAATGGCGCTGAGGTCGTCCCTGCAGAGGTGAAGGTATTTTCTATAGCAAAGAAGGCAGCTCCATTTCTTGTTAAAAGTAAAATATCATCTGTTGGCATTGATACGAGGTTGAATCTGCGAGCAGTGGACCTTCGTAGAAATGTTCTACAGAGCATCTTTCATATTCGAAATTCAACTTTGAACGCCATCAGAGAATTTCTTGAAATGCAAGGATTTATGGAGACAAACACTCCTAAAATAATTGCTACTGCTACCGAAGGTGGCGCAACGCTATTTCCAATATTTTACTATGACAGAGAGGCATTTTTGGCGCAGAGTCCACAGCTGTATAAGGAGCAATTGACTATGGCATTTGAGAATGTATATGAAATAGGTCAAATTTTTAGAGCAGAGCCCTCTCGTACCAACAGACACCTTTCAGAAGCAACATCTATTGATGTCGAAGAGGCATTTGTTGATTATAGTGATATAATGGCATTACTTGAGAACATGATATTGCACATTATTAATTCGCTTAGCGAAAGGAATAAAAATGACTTGCTGGAGCTTGATCTTGAATTACCAAGTATTAAACTACCGCTTGAAAGATATTCTTATTCTAATGTAATAAATGAACTACAACAGGCAGGAGAGAGTATTAGATGGGGAGATGACCTTTCTCCCCAAATGATGAAAAATGTACTAAATGACACAATTAACGGATTTTACTTTATTATTGACTGGCCAACTGCGATAAAGCCATTTTATGTAAAGCCAAAGATCATAGGACCTGGAAGTATATGTGAATCATTTGATTTGATGTACGGCAGTCTAGAGATATCATCAGGTAGTACAAGAATAAATAAAAAGGATGATTTATTAGAAAGGATGAAAAAGCAAGGCTTGAATACACAAGCATTTGATTATCACCTTAGAGTATTTGATTATGGGGTTCCCCCGCATGCAGGCTTCGGCATCGGTTTAGAACGTTTAATAATGGCTATTACAAAGATCGAAAATATTCGGGATGTAGCATTCTACCCGCGTGACATAGATAGGTTAACTCCATAAGAAAAAACATGTGCTTGCTAGAAGTATAGAAAATAGGGAGAAAATAACACATGGTGTCAAGAGATGAGATAAAACATCTGGGATGGCTTTCAAGGTTAGAACTAACAGAAGAAGAGATTTCAAAATATACTCTACAGATCGAGGAAATAATAGGATACCTCGATAAATTAGATAGTATATCGTTATCTGAAATTGAACCTGTCCGTTCAAGGAAAAATATTTCTGAATTAAGAAAAGATCGGATTGAACCATTCAAAGGAGATCCGCTAGAGGGTTCCAAAAATAGGAAGGATGGTTTTATAAAGGGCCCAAGGTTGAGCTAAATTGGTAAATTTATGCAGTCTTACCGCAGAGCAAATCGTCAAAGGTATTATAAATGAAGAGTTTTCTGCAGAAGAATATATCTCCCAGATCCTAGAAAGAATAGAAAAAATTGATGATAAGGTTAATGCATTTGTAATTGTAGATAATAGCGGAGCATTAGAAAAAGCACGGCTCATAGATAAAAAAGTTCGCAATGGAGAAGATGAAAAGGATATAGGATCTCTTGCGGGAGTTGCAGTAGGTGTCAAGGATAATATATGTACGAGAGGTTTAAGAACTACTTGTGCATCAAAAATGCTCCAAGATTATGTTCCACCCTATGATGCTACTGTAGTAAGGAAATTGAAAGATGATGGTGCAATAGTAGTGGGAAAATTAAATCTCGACGAATTTGCAATGGGATCCACAACGGAATTCAGTATGTATGGATCAACCCATAATCCATGGAATACAACATTTGTTCCTGGAGGTTCGTCAGGTGGCAGCGGCGCAAGCGTTGCAGCATCAGAATGTGCTATCTCTCTGGGTTCTGATACGGGCGGATCAGTGAGATGTCCTGCTAGTTTTTGCTCTGTAGTGGGTCTAAAGCCTACATATGGCCATGTTAGTCGATTTGGTCTTATCTCGTACGCGAATAGTCTAGAGCAGGTTGGACCAATGGGTAAGACCGTCTCAGATGTTGTTATGGTTATGAACTCCATTTCTGGTATAGATAATAATGATCAAACTACAGTTGATAATGATATACCAAAATATACCATAAAACGCAATGGAAACATCCGCGTAGGGCTATTGAAAGAAATGGTTGAAGGAGCTGAGCCTGAGATTTCAAAGTGCATCTATTCAGCAATGGATTTGTTTTCAAGCCTAGACTGTGAATGCGAAGAAATATCAATGAAGTCTATTGAATACGCTCTTGCTTCATATTACACTATAGCAATGGCTGAATCCAGCAGTAACCTTGCTAGATATGATAATATTCGCTATGGCTTTGACCTAAGTTCTGATAGCTATGAATGGAATGCGTATTTCGCAAAAGTTAGGAGCAACTTCGGTGAGGAGGTTAAGAGGAGAATAATTGCTGGATCATATGTCTTATCATCAGGATATTATGGAAAATATTATTTGAAAGCCCAAAAGGTTAGGACTATATTAAAACAAGAGATTACATCATTATTTAAGACGTTTGACGTTTTAATAGGGCCGACAATGCCTGTTTTGCCCTTCAAATTTGGTGAGAAGATAGATGACCCCTTAAAGATGTATATGGTTGATATTAATACGGTTATAGCTAATCTCACAGGCATACCGGCAATATCGATACCGGCTGGATTTAGTAAAAAGCTTCCTATAGGTTTACAGATAATGGCAGGTGAATTTCAGGAACAAATGTTGTTTAATGCAGCTTTCTTGTTTGAAAGCACGGCTAATATTCAAAGGAGCCCAGAACTATAGCATGGCATCAGAAATAAAAATTGGTCTTGAAATTCATTGTCAGCTTACATATCTTAAGAGCAAATTATTTTGTCCATGTTATAGTGATTATCGTTTTAAGTCTCCTAATTCAAATATATGCCCAATATGCTCTGGACTTCCAGGAACACTTCCACTTCTAAATCAAAGTGCGTTAGAACATGCATGTCTACTATCAATTTCGCTCGGCTGCAAAATTCCAAATGAGATAATTTTCTATAGAAAGAATTACTTTTATCCTGATCTTCCAAAAAACTTTCAGCTAACGCAGTATAATGCATATGGGATAACAAGTATAGGCATCGACGGAAAGTTAGAATATGACACAGGAACGACGAAGCATGCTAGGATTAGAAGGACTCAACTTGAAGAAGATCCAGGAAGACTAGTTTATGAAAACAATAGTATGGATAACAGCTTTTATACTCTAATAGATTATAACAGAGCTGGAGTTTCACTTGTAGAAATTGTTACAGAGCCAGATTTTATTGCTCCCAAAGATGTCAGAATCTTTCTAAATAAAATTACGTCCATCGTGGAACACCTAAGAATATGTGATACTAGATTGGAAGGTGCAGTTAGATGTGATGCCAATGTGTCTATTGGAGAAGGAAGAAGAGTTGAAATCAAAAATATAGGATCATTTAAAGAAGTAGAAAAGGCACTAAGCTATGAGATCACTAGGCAAAAAACCATGTCAGCTCGTGAGATCGAAATTAAAGCAGAAACACGTCATTGGGATGAGGCAAGAAAAATAACTAAACAGGCCAGAGGTAAAGAAACAGAAGAAGATTATAGATATTTTCCGGAACCTGATATCCCTACTATCGTATTAGATAATTCATTTCTATTGGCACTAGAGAGAAATATGCCCGAACTTCCAGATCAGCGAAGGAGACGTTTCATCACTAATTATGAACTTGGTGATCATGTATCTCAGGTCCTAATTGATAACAAAGAGCTTTCTGATTTCTTCGAATCTGCAATCGCCATTTATCCAGCGCCAAAGGCTATTGCAAATTGGATCGTTTCGGACCTGATAAAGTTCATCAATGCAAATAATCATTATCAATCGGAACGAAATGATGAAGGAAGCACCTCTATCTCTGGATTAAGAATAGAAGCAAAACACATCGCCGAATTGGCAAAACTAGTAGATCAGGATATCATAAGTAGAACTACTGCCAAAGGGTTAATTAATCAAATGATAAAGACTGGCGAAATGCCATCACACTTAGTACAAAAGACTAACGCTTCTAAAATAGACGATCAGAACATAATCTTAGATGCAATAGAGACGGTGTTCAAAGATGAAAGGTCAGCAGTGAATGATGCACGACAAAATTCGAAAGCTACTAATTTCTTGCTTGGCAAGATTATGCATTTAACAAAAGGAAAAGCAGACCCGAAAATCGCACTCGATCTGATAAACAAGAAGTTAATAGACTCCACATAATGTTCTATTTATAATCTATATTATGTTTTTTTGTACTGGCGATATCCATTTGTTCTAGGCAATGCACGACCATCGGTAAGAATGTACCTATATCTGTCACAACCCCAATCGCTTGACTAGTCCCTCTGTCTAGAAGCTTTGTAACAACTGGTTGGCTTATATCCACCGCAACCACCTTAACTGATGCTGGCAGCATATTCCCTACTGCGATAGAGTGTAGCATTGTAGATAACATCAAGACCATTTTTGCATCTTTTAGTATGTGTTTGTACTTCCTTTGTGCTTCTACAACATCTGTGATGACATCTGGGATAGGGCCGTCATCCCTAATGGATCCCGCCAAAACAAACGGTACGTTGTTAACTATGCATTCATACATTACACCACTTTTTAAGATCCCTTTTTTAACCATTGCCTTCAAAGATCCGGCCTTAAATACCTCGTTAATTGCTTGCATGTGATTTCTATGGCCCCTTACTGCAAGAGTTCCGTCGTTAACATGCATCCCTAATGATGTTCCCATTAACGCATTTTCAATGTCATGAACCGCAAGTGCATTGCCTGCCAATAGTCCATGTACATATCTCATCTGGATTAATTTTGCAAGAGATGCAGATGCACCAGAATGGACAAGTATTGGTCCAGAGACTATAATTATTCTCCCGCCAGATATTGTAGTATTGTAAATATCGTTTGCAACCTTCCGAGCAATTTGCAGCGTTGGTCTCTCACTAGAACTGGCGCTGCTCATGAACTGGAAAATGTCAATGCCTTCGCGAGGACGCTCTTGAGGAATTATTTTAACTCCTCGTTCCCCTACCACTATCAAATCTCCTTTTTTTATATCTCGAATCATTTTACAGATAGCAGTGTTTTCTTCAGTGTTTAACACTATACATTTATCCATCATGATATTATCTACGTCAATCCATGAATTATTGTAGCAAACTTGTGTTGGATTGTTAGTTGTACTGTAAAAATTATCAGGCATCACCATGTCTTTGACCGCAGGTTCGATCATAACCTCCTGAACGGTTACGGGCTGTGCTCCTTCTCTATAAACTGATTCTAGTAACTCGTAAAGATGTTGTTGGCTCTTACCACTGACCAAAAGACGAGCATAGCTGGATTCTCTCTTCCTCTTTCCAACAGTGAATTCAAGAACTTGAAAATCACCTTTGAGATCCATTACCTTGTCAAAGATCCTCGTCAATATCATAGAATCTATGAGGTGGCCTTTTACTTCAATTTCCTGCTCATATTTTTTCTGTATCAATAGCTAAAGTAATTTTTGCTGATTTGATACTTAAATTTTAATTCTTATATTGGAAGTGATAATTTACCACGGTATTCCTCCATATTTTGTTCTGTTTTGATCTTGGCAATGATGGAGTTCTTGGTTTCTTCAGTAAACCATTGAGCGATCGATTTTGCAATACCATTTCTGTCGCAAAAGGCTATTAAATATCCATTGGTTTCCTTAACTAATGCAAATAAGTTCTCTTCACCAACCGGTTCCCATTTATTATCTTTATTGTCCTTTAATGCTAGGGCAGGCAAAGCATGACCTGTATATCGACTCAAGAGATCTTGCGCAGCCTTTACGCGCTTCTCCCCTATCTTTAGTGCAGAAAAATATTGCATATTGGGATCTTAATTTCTCGAATACCCATTAAAGTATTTGGTTCCATTCGTGGCACGAGTAATGTGCTCATATGTGTAGTAGTGATTTGTCTGCAGAATTGTAAAAATGGGAGAGCAAATTAAGAGGGTATCCTTGTTTAGCGTATAGTTTAGCTTGCAATATCATATCTATCTTGTCAGTTCTATGGACAAATCGGGCGACATGTGTTTTGTTCAATATGTATTCTTCCCATATTTTAGTATAATTTGAACGAATATTTGAAGGCAAGCCACATAAAATCGAATTCATTGCTTTTTTTTCCTGTGATAATTTACGTTTTTTAGTAATCTCCTCTGGCATATAGTCGCCGGTTATGGACTCAGCTAAATCATGAAGCATTACCATCTTCATGACTTTTTCGGTATCCAGCCCTAGCATATCCGACAGAACCATGCTTATTGCACACATGGAAAATGTGTGGTCTGCCACTGATTCAGGGTTATTTACACGAACCTTTGATACCCATCCAGCCCTCTTCACAGATTTGAGCTGGAAAACATATTGAAAAAACTCGTTTGGTATGTCTAGTTTCTTCTTGTGGTTATTAGATATCACTCTACTGCAGATTGTAAATTTCTTTATATTATTATTTTTTATCGGGCTATCTGAAATGTATATTTTAAGGTTTATAAGTGTAGACATATTTCTGCTGCAACTCCAAAAGGAACTTTGCGGTCGACTCAAGTACATTTAAAGTCAAATAGTCAACAAAATAAACTAGAATACTCGTTGCTATAGCCATAATTGCTGTGGCAATGACAATCAATGTT
>Ga0126310_10000107_pt1 | contig 23354 bp, 24 predicted proteins | sample Plot60_FD_92540 | JGI IMG/M metagenome (GOLD analysis project Ga0126310, IMG submission 92540) | Serpentine soil microbial communities from UC McLaughlin Reserve, CA, USA - Plot60 | ecosystem: Environmental > Terrestrial > Soil > Grasslands | place: USA: UC McLaughlin Reserve, Lake County... | reverse complement strand
CATTTCAAACGCCCTGCCGGGTCTATGCCGGCGACTGGTACGAAATTCTGTGTATGCCCGAATCACCTTGTTCCGCTCTTCAATTGGCATCGATTTGACATAATTTGTAATCCTGTAAAGCGATTGACCCTGAGCCTGCTCATACAGAATTGCAGATATCACATTTACTTCTGCTTCAAAGTTGTCTTTGTAGTCAATCAGCTTGACAAGTTCAGGCTCTTCTTCAGGTGGGATTCCTGATAGGTGGAATCTTGCAAACTCGCCAATTGCATTTCCAGTTTTTGCTGTATATTCTTGCAGTGCCTGCCCGTACTTGTCGTTTGCACGCCTGATAAATGAAGGGATGACTGCGTTTAGCTCATTAAATAACTGGGCTGCAATAGATTTGATCTCTTTTAGCTTTGATCCATACATTAGAGTCAGCAAGTATTCAAACGCCCTGCCGTTGCCTGTAATGCCAATGTTTGTCATAGTGGATGCAGGCAAAATACCACGGAGTATGTCTAGTGCCTTTGCTTTTATCGTCATACTGTAGATCCGCCTGGCGGCTTCAATGTCTTTGTCGGCTATCAAGTTGCCAAAGGGTGCCTCTTTTTGCGACAGAGAATCAAAGAAACTAAAGCGCTCTATTGGCTCTCTTTCCTTCAGGAAAGCTTGTAGTGGCTGGATGCTCTTACTATAAGTGTCAAATGAGTGGTCGCAAGCCTCAATGTATCTGTCTGCATGAGATGACGACATAATGCTGTCTTCTCTAGCATACCGATAGTATCCGCCAACCTTTTGGTTAAAAGCTACATAACGAGACGATTTTTCTAGATAGGAGAGCCCAACTCTACGATCCTCAATCTTTTTTGCAGCAATATTTGATATCCCCTCGACAGCAACTTGAGCCTCACCTAGCTCAGCTACTGAGTCATCCCCATATTCAAGGAGGACTCGTCTATAAAATTCTTCTCCCCTATTTGGATTCTTTGCAAACTCATCTAGAAATACCCTTCGCATCGTCTTGTCTGTGCGGGAATAGCGGGACATTAGGGCACCCCTATCTACCTGCCTTGGGGTGGTTATCGCAAACACCTGCCCGTCTACATTAGAGAAGTGGGTCTTGAGAATCGACTTTTCCTCTTCGGTAAAACTGTCTAAAAAGATATTGCTATCAAACATGGAGATAGATACACATGAACAATAAGAGGTCAGTACCAAAATATTTTTTACTAAACATCCAAATCTCGTGAAGAAAATCTTCTAGACTAGATGGCATGATTAATTCCACTATTTTATCGAACTGTTTTAACACCGTTATCATTATACAATCTTTGCTCAACTATTCACATGAGCGAAGAAAAGCTCGGATTTGTAGGCAAGCAAGTTAAGGACATATATGGCACTTACATCGGGAGAGCAGTCGGCATAATAACAGAAAACGATGGCGAGATAGAAGCTGTCGGAGTCGATTGTGGTTCGGGCGGTCTAAAGCAACTGCCTTACGAACAGCTAGTTATCCAGGGAGAATATGTCTTCTTTATACCTAGATGGAGGCTTGACGCACAGAGGTTGCTGAGACAAAAGTCCCTCACGCTTAAGAGGATAAAGGCACTTCAGGATATTCTCTCTGAGAATGATTCTATGAAGGAAGATGCAGAGCTAGTATATATCAAATATGAGAAGAACCTGCATGAACTTGATGAAACTGGAAAGCAGGTAAATGATAAGCTGAACGCAAGACTGTCAGAACTTGACTTAGAAGCTAAGAACATCAAGGCAGTCCTGTTTGATGCAAAACTCCAGTTCAGAAGTAACGAAATGAAAGAAGAGACGTACCAGCAGGTCAAGGTTCAGACGGATGAGCTAATAGAGCACATAAACAACGAAAGGGCTGAGATAAACAATGTAAAAGAAAAGTTGACAACTCAGACGCTAGAAAATATCATTACAACTAGTAGTTCTTCGACAGCTGCTGCTCCTCCACCAACTAAGGAAGAAGAGGAAGAAAAGCCAACTGAACAAGCACCAAGCCAGCCCGCAGAAGTGGTTTCTGTTGTACAAGTGAGCGCAGCAAGCTCAGAGGAGAAAGAAGAAGGGGGTAATGATGCCCCTGTGTCTTCTGACGGCGTGGAGCAGCACTCTGAGACAGAGACAAACTGGCTCAACCAAGTAATAACAAAATAATTGTAGCGCCAGGCACACACTCTGTGTCCGGTCAGTTTTTCATTTTTAAAAAATTTAGATGGGCAGCTTCTTTAGCGTTCTCTGACGCTTGTCTGTAAAAGCTCCCCAATCTCACTATGCATCTTCAGGAAGTTAAGCCCTTTTGCAGTTGTTTTGTATGTCTGTGTTCCTTCCATGTATTCGAGCAGGCCGTTTTCGATTAAGACAGCGAGGTATTCTCTTAGTTGCGCATAGCTCAGGAAAGCTTTATACATGATTTTTGTCTTAGTTGCTCCGCCATTCGCTGCCTCTAGGATCATTGCTACTATTTCTGTTCTGCTTCTATACTTCAAACTATTATAGAAGTGATTTTTCTTGATTTTTAATATATCGATTGACTCTTTAATAAGAAACTTCTGAATACCTTCTGCATTTGATGTTGACAGAAATGGTTAACAAATACTTTAAAGACAAGTTTTAGTTCCTCATAATGTTTGTCGAGTCCTTCAAAACTATATGAAAATAGTGAAGGTGGTGGTGACATGACGAAGATAAGTGTCAGGATAGGTAAGCGACTTGAGAAAAGCTCAAAAGAAGCGCTAGCAGAGCCGGACAAGTTCTGGGCAGCTCAGGCCAGAAATTTGATATGGTTCAAAGAATGGGATCACATCCTTGAGTGGAACCCTCCCTTTGCAAGGTGGTTTGTAGGGGGTAATCTCAATGCATCTGTAAACTGTCTTGACAGACACATCAACACTGACACAAAAAACAAGGCCGCAATAATCTGGGAAAGCGAGAGTGGAGAGACAAGGACACTTTCCTATTTTCAATTGTATCGTCAGGTAAACAAGTTTGCCAACGTCCTAAAGAGCCTTGGAGTCAGTAAAGGCGACCGCGTCACAATATACCTGCCTATGGTGCCAGAGCTGCCTATTGCAATGCTTGCTTGTGCAAGGATTGGTGCTATTCATTCAGTAGTATTTTCTGGCTTTTCTGCACAGGCGCTTATTGACAGAGCAAATGATGCCAAGTCTAAAGTCATTATAACTGCAGACGGTGGCTTAAGAAAAGGCCGGCTTGTAGAGCTAAAAAAAGTGGTAGATGAGTCACTTCTATCCTTGCCTTCAGTAGAGCATGTGGTAGTGCTCAAGCGCGCCAGCAATAAGGTCAATACCGGACCAAAGGATCTCTGGTGGCATGAGTTGATGGAAGGTGCCAAGATATACTGCCCGCCGGAGCCAGTTGAAAGCACCCATCCCCTTTACATTCTCTATACTTCTGGAACGACTGGCAAGCCCAAGGGTGTAATGCATGGGACAGGTGGCTACCTTACGCATCTTTATGCTACTGCCAAGTGGGTCTTTGACTTTACAAAACAAGACATCTTTTTCTGTACTGCAGATATCGGATGGGTCACGGGTCACAGCTATATTGTCTATGCTCCTCTGATGCAGGGTATAACAGAAATAATGTATGAAGGAGCGCCTGACTTTCCCAAGCCTAACAGGTATTGGGCAATTGTGGAAAAGCACGGTGCCACTGTACTATATACCACACCAACTGCATTGCGCATGTACATGAAGTACGACGATGACGGCGTAGTGTCAAACTCGTTTGATCTGTCGTCACTTCGGCTGCTTGGGACGGTGGGTGAGCCCATTAATCCCAAAGTATGGATGTGGTACTTCAAGAGGATTGGCAATGAGAATTGCCCAATAGTTGACACTTGGTGGCAAACAGAGACTGGAGGGATAATGCTTAGCATGTGTGCTGGAATCGAAACCATCCCAATGAAGCCCGGCTCAGCCACCTTTCCTGTGCCGGGGATTGATGCAATGGTAGTTGATGAAACTGGCAAGCCAGTAAGGCCAGGAACAAAAGGCTATATTGTTATTTGTAGGCCGTGGCCAGGAATGTTCTTGAGCCTATGGGGTGACGATGAAAAATACCGGCAGACTTACTGGACCAAGTTTCCTGGCCTCTACTATGCAGGTGACTATGCACTAGTTGACAAGGAGGGCTATCTGTGGCTCCTTGGCAGGGCAGATGATGTACTTAAGGTGGCAGGCCATCGGCTCGGCACGATGGAGTTGGAGAGTGCATTTGTCTCATACAAGGCCATTGCAGAAGCCGCAGTGACCGGCAAGCCTGACGAGACAAAAGGAGAGTCAATAATCGCATTCTTAGTGCTAAAGGAAGGCTTTTCAGACTCTGAAAACCTGCGTAAAGAACTGGTCGCCCATATTCGAAGCACGCTTGGGCCTATAGCAGCGCCAGATGAGGTATATTTTGTTAGCAAGCTGCCCAAGACGCGTAGCGGCAAGATAATGAGGAGACTATTAAAATCCATTGCAAGCGGCGACAAGATCGGCGACACCACCACGCTTGAAGACGAGGCGGCTATTGACGAAGTCAGACAGGCATATGAAGATCTCAAAAAGAGGGTCAATTCTTAGAACTTCCAAGTGGCTAGATACGAGGGAGTGATTTCAATAACGCAAGAATCTGGACCCATAGCAAGTATGGCCTTTGCAGTTTTGCCCTGCAGCTTGCCCAAGTACCTCTTCACATTTCGTCTGGTCACCCTAGCAGCATACCGAGGGTCATCGATCACTCTTGCGATCCCTTTGCCCCTTAATCCAAGTGTGCCATTTTCGCGGGAGCTTTCGTCAACAAGAAAGTAAACAACTGGGTTTTTTCGAAGCGCCTTTGCCTTCTTGCCTACTCTATCTGTTGCAACGAGAAACTTGCCTCTGCTGTAATAGTACCATACTGGGTGTGCGATCGGATCGCCTCTTTCATCTAGGTAGGCTATTCTCAATATGTTTGGCCGGGCAAGTAGCTGGGAGGCTTCTCTTTTTAACAGAGGCCTTGCGTGCCTGTCCGCAAGGACAAAGTTCAACACATCCTGCGTGTTAGCTTAGCCGTCTAATTAAGCTAAACAGAGATTGTTGTCATCTTGGAACCGATAGCAATGTTGTGGATGTCTATGAAACCTGCAGTCGCAGCCATAAGATATAATGCTGGCTTTGTGGTCTTGTAGGTGCAACTCACCGTTTCAACTACGTTACTACACGGAGGTACATTCTCTTTTATATATACTACATTACCATTTTCGTCAAACCATATCAAGTCAAGGTTGTACTCAATGTTGAGCATCCATACTTCGTAGAGGTCAGGCTCCTCATGCTTGATCAGCATGGCAGTGTCAAACGGCAGCCTGTCCTGCCTAAATGTAAGCCATCTTTGCTGTTCAGCAGCAGTCTCTGCAATTTCGACCGTTATGACATCATTGTCTATTCTGACTGTGCCTTTTGGAAAGCCGGTATTCTTGTCTCTGATCTCGGGTGGGATAAATACTATTCCAAGGGCGCCTATAGCGACAGCAGCAATTATCACCGGTACCAGCACTGCAGACTTGCGCGCCACGGGACATCTATGCATGCAGAAAATAATTTGAATTTTGTGTTTTGCCCGGTTCAGCAAAAAAATGGTAAAAATAAATTACGGAATAAAAGAAAAATATATCATAATATATTGTATATCACAGGTGTCTGATAGTTTGTAAATTATTAAGGGAGAAGAAAAAGAAGATATTGTATGCAAGCTGAAAGCAGAGATGGGGAGATTCAAGTTAGGATCGATTTTACGTTTTCAGACTGAGCTTATGTTTTAGGTGCTGGCACACAATTTGTGGTATATATTACAGCTGGAGCATTCTATGCAAAAAGGATCAATGTGGAGGGGGTGGGATTCGAACCCACGAACCCCTAAGGGACGGGATCACTCATCTCTCTTTTTTCTCTCTCTATATGTGTTGCGAGAAGAAATGGTGCCACGGACATTCGATCTTGAGTCCTGCGCGTTTGACCAGGCTTCGCTACCCCTCCGCTCACTCGTCTTGCCTGTAAAACCTTATTTCATAGTTGCGGCAGGTGAAATAAGGTTAAATTTTGCTTGGTGCCAGTACAATATACTAATGCCTAAGCCAGAGACTGTTTCAAGGCTGTGCATAAAGTGCCATTCAAAGACAGTTCATGAGGTACGGGAAAAGACGATGGCTGGGATAAAGTTGGTTTGCACCGATTGTGGACATTCCCTTATTGTAGCTACCATGTAAAACATTTATTATCATATGAGCTTTAGCAGAAAATATATGAATATAGGCGAGCTGAAGTCGGGAATGCGCAACGTAAGCGTCACAGGCAAAGTAGAAAGCGTGGGTGAGCCCCGCACAGTCAACCTTAGGGCTGGAGGGACAAATACAGTGGCTGACGCAAGAATTTCAGACGAAACGGGGAGCATTAAACTTTCGTTGTGGGGCGACGACATAAACAAGATCCAGCCCGGCGACACAGTTTCGATAGAGAATGGCTATATCAACACGTTCAAGGGCGAAGACAGCATCAACGTTGGAAAGTTCGGTAACCTAAAGAAGGTCTAGCTAATATAGCCAGTGTCGCGGGGCTTTTGAGGCGACTGCTGACCTTCAAACTGCCTGCCGCCTTTTGCTGCAAGCATCTGCTGCTCTATTGTCTGGATCAGTGTTTCAGTGTCTTTTGCGCGCTTGTCCAAGTTTGCCATGTCAACTCTTACATTGACTATCTGGAGAAGGGTTTCAAGCACTGCTTTGGATGCCTTACCATCTACCACGTAGCCAGACGTCTCTCCAAGCAGACATACTCCCTTCATGTTGCGCAACTTTGCTATGCCGATGACAAGACCATTCATCCCTGTGATGCTTCCGCTATCCATTATGGATATGTTATTTGATGAAAGGACTTTGACTGTTTCAGGGTCTGTGGCCGTACCAAAGATCTTGGGCTTGTCGACAAAGACGCCGGTGATGTATGCTGCAAGTGTAAACACCTGTTGTGTGCCAAATCGCTCCGCCAAACCAAGCACTTCTTCTGCTAGAGCGTATTCCGAGTCAGGGTTGGCTGGTTGCGAGTCGCCTGTTAGCAACAACAAGTCAGCTCCATTACCATGCCACCAAAAGATACTGTTCTTCATTAGGTCAGCTGTGCCGTCAGGCTTTATCATAATCTGTGGTGGGAAGGAGCTGGAATAAATGTCAACTAGGTGATTTGCAGGCAGCTCTTGTATAAGATGATCAACTGCAAGCTTGCCAACATAACCGCTGCCAGGAAATCCGCAGATAAGATGCGGTGAGTTGAGCTTTGGCCTGTCAGCGGTAGAATAAACCAGCTTGATGTCTTGCACAAAACTTGGGAGCTCATCGATGCGCTTTAAAGCTTTGCACGATAATACCCGCGATGAGGAAGTGCATGTTTGCATGTTATTTAGGCGCGTTAATGTAGCATATTGTTTGTTTCACAAACTCATAATGAAGTGACTAACTAGTGCTAAGCTCAAGCTTTACAACCTACTTGAATCTGTAGCCTCTTTAGTGTAAATAAGTCCCTATTCCCACATATTTTTAACTATTATTGAGCAAATTAAGAAAAAATTCTTGCATCTTTCCACTCTATCTAATCTAATATAATAGCGCTAGCCACATCATTTGATGTATTAATACGGCAATACTTACTGGATGCAGTGCAGTGGCGATCTTCCTTTCAATCTTTCTTACATGACCCTTTCCTCACAGTTCATGGACCTCAGTCTTCGGATCAAAATTTTCCCTCACCATACAACAAGTCTCTTTTTCTTGATACTCACCCTATTGTTTTCATAAGAAACCGCTTAAGTTACTACTTTATCCAGCTTGCCCCTTTTCTTTGCTACCTTTACTTCGCGTGCTATTCTTCTCCCCATGCTCATGGGCTCGTCATATAACAGTCCAGAGTAAGGTGAACCGTCAAGGTAGAGGTTCGTCCCTGCCACGATCCTTGCAGAAAATTCAAAGGTTGTGAATTTGCCTTCGCTGTCATATACTCCTTCAAGGCAGAACGGTCCAGGCATCCCTGGTGGCACTAGCCGCTCTGTAGCATGCACAAAGTTTTCGCCTATCTTGTATACTTCTTCCAGCAACGATTCACGCAGAACAAGCGGTATGTTTCCAATGACAGTGTACGACGGCTCGATGCTGCCGGCGCCAAGCTGCTGCTTTGCAGGGATCCTGCCGATGCCGTCAATATCTGATTCATATCGCCGGTCTATTCCCAGCAGTTCAAGTTCTTCAGTTATTGGTGAATAGAAATACTGCAAATAGACTGGCACACCTCTGATGAATTCCTGAATGTACAGATCGCTCTCTCCTCCGATTATCTTTTGATCAATGAGCCGTCTCGCACCTTCTTCAAAGCTCTCGCGATTCCATGCAAGGTAATAGCCACGCCCACCGGCGGCTCCATGCAACTTCACAATGCATAACCCCTTGATCTCATTTTTCGATCTGACAGCCTGGGGAGTCTTCAGGCCTGCCTCTTTCATCAGCTTTTCTTTGAGATCCCTGTCCGCCTCCCACCTTAATATCCACTTGTTGCCAAATACAGGTGTGTCTATCTTCTCAATTTCGTCGCTTTTCATCTGAGATATCAGAGTACCATGGGGAATCAGCACGGAGCCTGCCTGCTTGAGACGGTTGCGACATGCATCCCCAAGGATCTCAGCAAAACTGTCAACCTCGACAATTTCATCAATAAACTCAAACCTTGAGTATAGCCCCAGCCGACGTTTCTCGCATACAAGCAATGTCCTAAAACCTTCATCCTTCGCACCCTTTAGAACTTGTAATGAACAATGGGAGCCAAGCGTCGCAATCGTAAGTTTACTGCTAGTAGCAGCCTTTCTAGCCAATAGATCCCAGTTAACTACAGGAGATTAAAATTTCTTCTCAATAGCATTTATAGCTGAAGCTAGGACTACATCGATATTGTTTCGCTAAGTGATAATAGGCTGGCTCACACTGCAGAGCACGCATTCATTGGATCGCTACAAAAGCTGCTCGGCCAGACCCTGAAGGTCAGAAAAGTGGAGCACAAAGGCTCCGGCTACAATACCGCCTTCATTCTGATCCCCCAGCTTGATCTTGATGCTGTGATCAAGGCTGAAACAGAAGTGAATTCACTTATTTCCAAAGGCCGCAGAGTAACAGCACGTATATTTTCGTCGCTTGAAGAAGCAAAGCGTGAGATACCTGACTTGCGCGCAAACGACGAAAGGATAACAGCAGCAGCACCATCTGAGGTTAAAGTGGTAGAGATCGAAAATCATGATGTGGCGGCTTGCGCTATGGAGCATGCCAGCAACCTGCAAGAATGCGACTTTTTCCTAGTCACGCGCTTGTCCAAAAATGGAAGTGAATACGAAGTTGACTTTGTGGTTGGCCGCCAAGCTAAGGATACAGCTGTCGCTTTGTCGTCCAAGCTATTACGAGTCTGCAATGAACTTAGAGCCAACATTAACACTGTTGAAAAAACTGCACAAAAGCTCAGATCTGAAAATGAGATCAATGCTAGAAAGTTAAAAGCGCTTAGCCAAGAAAAGCTAACAGGTATACAGCCGGTCACAAGTGGTAGCGTAGCGCTTCTAAAAGGGATATTTGAAAACCTGTCAGATGATCAACTTCAAGAATTTGCAGGTGAAATAATTATCAATCCAAATACTCTAGTCCTTCTTGCGAATATCTCTGATGAAAGAGCAAACATAGTTTTCGCTCGCAATGAAAAAATGGAAGGGATCGACTTGAACAAAATATTTAAGCAATTTGCTGACGTAGATGGCCGTGGCGGAGGCAAGCCTCACTTTGTGACCGGCTTTATTAAAAAGCAAGCCGTCAGCAGAGTGCTCGACAGCATTGCAAAAGAAATCTTGGGCTAGCCGCCCAATTTCATTGCTGCTAGCCAGCACTACTACCATCACACATATATACACACACTGATTCTGGTAAGGTTAAATTAACCTCTTCAATATACCCCTGTTTAATTGGACGAATTGCTGCAGGAAGAAGATCTTAGAAATTGGCGAAGAACTCACTATTCCAAGGAGATAGCCCTCTCTATAGGAGGCGACGGCGAAGTCATTATCATGGGCTGGGTTGCCAGTGTAAGAGATCACGGCAACATCCAGTTTATCATATTAAGGGATATGTACGGTGAAATCCAGATCACAGTAAAGAAGCGTGAATGCAGTGATTCGCTTTTCCAACTGGCCAAAGAGGTCAAGGAGCACAGCTCTATTGGTGTGCGCGGCAAGGTGAGGCCGCAGGAAAAGGTTCCAAATGGCGCTGAAATAGTGCCAATTGAGATCAGGGTATTTTCAATAGCAAGAAAGGCGGCGCCTTTCCTTGTTCAGAGTAGGATGTCAACTGTAGGCCTTGATACTAGGCTTGATCTTCGTGCAGTGGATCTGCGACGAAATTATCTTGGATCGATATTTCGGATACGTCAGACCGTGCTCAATTCTGTCAGGGCATTCCTCTCAGAGCAGAAATTCATTGAAGTGAATACGCCCAAGATGATAGCTACTGCAACAGAAGGAGGGGCAGCACTTTTTCCGATATTCTATTACGATAGAGAAGCGTTCCTCGCGCAGAGCCCTCAGCTATACAAAGAACAATTAACAATGGCATTTGAAAGCGTATTCGAGATAGGGCCCATTTTTCGCGCAGAGCCTTCCCGCACCAACAGACATTTATCAGAGGCAATTTCCATTGATGTCGAGCGTGCATTTGTTGACTATAATGATATCATGTCGCTGCTTGAGAGGATGATATTAAAGATTGTTGACACACTAAAAGAAAAGAATCAAGATGATCTGGAGTATTTACAGCTTCAGCTACCGTCCATGGAACTGCCGTTTTCAAAGTACAATTATTCTGACATCATTGATAGACTGCAGGAGGCTGGCGAGAGCATACAGTGGGGAGACGACATTTCGCCACAGATCATGAAGAGCATACAGCATGAACATTTCAGTAAATTTTACTTCATAATTGACTGGCCAACTTCGACCAAGCCGTTCTATATCAAGCCAAGCGCTGCAGACAGCAGGATATGCGAGTCATTTGACCTGATGTGCGGAGGACTCGAAGTTTCATCAGGCAGCACCAGAATAAACCATAAAGATCAGCTGGTGGAGCGCATGACAAAGCAGGGTCTGAAGCCTGAAGCGTTTGACTACCATCTGCGGGTATTTGATTACGGAGTTCCACCTCACGCTGGCTTTGGTCTAGGCCTTGAGCGGCTCATAATGGCATTAACAAAAGTCGAAAATATCCGCGACGTCACACTTTATCCAAGAGACATAGATAGGCTGGCGCCATGATAATAATATGGTAGTTACAAGAGAAGAAGTAAAGCATATTGGGTGGCTTGCAAAGCTCGAGATGTCAGACGCAGAGCTACAGCGCTATACCACACAGATAGAAGAGATAATCAACTACTTGAACAAGCTAGACACAATACCACTTGAGCAGGTCAAACCAATAGCGATAAAAAAGAAATTTTCAGAACTTCGGAAAGATTCTCCGGAGAATTTCGAAGACGCCGTGCTTGGAACAGGATACAGGAAGGACGGCTTTGTGAAGGGTCCAAGGATGGTCTGAATTGCCGATCTATACCCTTGAGGCCGGGCAGGTAGTCCAAGGCATCAAAAGCAAGGAATTTTCTGCTGAGGAATATATCTCCCAGCTCTTTGAAAGGATTGAAAAAGTAGAACCCAAGGTAAATGCCTTTGTTACACTCAACAAGGAAGAAGGGCTTGATAGAGCGCGCAGGTTGGATAAAAAGATCAGAGACGGCGAGCAAAGTGGCCCGCTTGCAGGAGTCGCATTGAGCATCAAGGACAATATTTGCACAAAAGGGATGAAAACTACATGCTCCTCAAAGATGCTTGAAAGTTATATCCCGGCATACGATGCAACAGTGATCAAGCGGCTGATGGCTGCGGGTGCAATCATAATTGGCAAGGCAAACCTCGATGAGTTTGCAATGGGTTCTACTACAGAGTTTAGTCGACATGGCCCCACTAGAAACCCATGGGATATCAGCAGGGTCTCGGGTGGCTCGTCAGGCGGAAGCGCAGCAAGCGTGGCTGCCCTTGAATGCGCCTCATCGCTTGGTTCAGACACTGGAGGCTCAGTCAGATGTCCTGCCAGTTTTTGCTCAGTAGTTGGGCTCAAGCCCACATACGGCCTTGTGAGCAGATTTGGGCTTGTATCCTATGCAAACAGCCTAGAGCAGATAGGACCTGTCGGTAGGACAGTATCCGACGTAGTTTCGATTCTAAATGTGATTGCCGGGTTCGATGAAAACGATCACACTACGACCAATAGCAGCAAACCTACATATTCGCTGCAAGAAAGAAAAGGGTTACGTGTCGGTCTTATCAAGGAGTTCACCGAAGGTGCAGACCCTGGAGTATCCAAGATGATCTACAAAGCTGCAGAAACATTGGAGAATCAGGGCTGCAAGTGCGAAGAAGTGTCTCTTCCGTCAGTCCAGTATGCGCTTGCTTCCTACTATACGATCGCAACCGCAGAAGCAAGTAGCAATCTCGCACGTTACGATAACATCCGCTACGGCTTTGATATGAACCCCGAAGGTTACGAATGGAACAGCTATTTTGCTAGGGCACGCAGCAACTTTGGAGATGAGGCAAAGAGGAGGATAATTGTTGGATCGTATGTGCTCTCTTCAGGATATTACGGCAAGTATTATCTGAAGGCGCACCAGGTGCGCTCGCTTCTAAAGCGTGAGATGGAGACCCTTTTCAAGAAATATGATGTCTTGATAGGACCTACCATGCCCATACTTCCCTTCAAAATAGGCGAAAGAATAGACGATCCGCTCAAGATGTATCTTGTCGACATTGACACAGTTGTAGCAAACCTCACTGGCATGCCTGCAATATCCGTTCCTGCCGGTTTTGCGGACGGTTTGCCTGTGGGCTTGCAGATAATGGCAGACCAATTTGCCGAACAGACTATGCTTGATGTGGCATATTTGTTTGAGCAAGCTGCAAAAGTGCAAAGGAGCCCTGAGCTGTGATGGCTACTACTACAAAGATAGGGCTTGAAATTCATTGTCAGCTCACAGGCGCCAAGAGCAAGCTGTTCTGCAGATGCAGTTCGGACTACAGGGGAAAAGCTCCAAACGCAAACATCTGCCCTATATGTGCGGGACTGCCGGGAACATTACCGCTTTTGAACCAAAAGACTGTTGAGTTTGCCGCAATGATCACTCTTGCGCTTGGCTGCAAGTTCCCAGATGAAATAGCATTCTACCGCAAGAACTACTTTTACCCAGATTTGCCCAAAAACTTTCAGCTGACCCAGTACAACGCATACGGTATAACGAGCATTGGTGTAGACGGCAGGCTCGAGTACGGTAATGGCAAGGACGCAAGAATAAGACGCGTACAGCTGGAAGAAGATCCTGGCAGACTTGTCTATGCAAGCGGTAGTATGGATACCAGCGTTTATGTCTTGATCGACTACAACAGAGCCGGCGTACCACTTGTTGAGATAGTGACAGAACCGGACTTCGCCGACACAAAGGATGTGCGGATGTTCCTTGATAAGATAACTTCGATAATAGAGCACCTTGGTGTATGCGACACAAAGCTTGAAGGATCTGTGCGCTGCGATGCCAATGTATCGATTGATGGTGGCAATAAGGTGGAGATAAAGAACATCAGCTCATTTGCCGATGTAGAAAAGGCATTGCGCTATGAAATCACAAGGCAGAGAACGATGACGTCCCGCGAGATTCAAGTCAGGTCAGAGACTCGCCACTGGGACGATGCAAGAAAAGTAACAAAAGAATCGAGGACAAAAGAAGAGGAACAAGACTACCGCTACTTCCCAGAGCCGGACATCCCCCTGGTAATGCTTGGAAGCGAGTTTGTTTCATTTATCAAGCAATCGATGCCAGAGCTTCCAGACACCCGTAAGGAGCGTTTTATGTCAAAATATGGCCTGTCAGCCCACATTGCACAAGTGCTAATAGGGAACAAGGAGCTTGCTGACTTTTTTGAGTCCACTCTTATGATATACTTGTCACCAAAAGAGATAGCCAACTGGATAGTGACTGATCTTATGAGCTTTATAGACGAACGACAGAAAGAAGAAGAAGAAGAAGAAGAGGAGCATTCGCTGTTTGCAGGTCTCAAGGTAGGGCCAGAGCATATAGCTGATCTCGCAAGACTGGTCGATCAGGATATGATAAACAGAGCCACTGCGAAGCAGATCCTTGGTCAAATAATAAGGACAGGCGAGATGCCTTCTGCATTGGCGAAAAGGATGCATGCCAGCAGAATTGATGATGTGAGTGTGCTGGCGCAGGCAGTTCAGTCAGTCTTCCAGATGGAGCAAGCAGCCGTTCAGGATGCAAGACGCAATGCCAACGTTGCAAACTTTTTGCTTGGCAAGGTGATGAAGATCACAAAAGGCAAGGCAGACCCAAAGGTTGCACTAGAGATGATACAGAAAAAGTTGAAAGAGGATTAGCTACTACTCACGATTTCTTTCATCCCTACTCCTCCTCCCCCCCGTCACCACCACCTTCTTCTTCATCACCGCCACCACCTTCTTCTTCATCACCGCCACCACCTTCTTCTTCATCACCGCCACCACCTTCTTCTTCATCACCGCCACCACCTTCTTCCTCGCTGTTTGATTCACTTGGCTCTATGGCATTAGTGGGGTTGCCTGGGTTGAGTTCATTTGGGGCGGCGCTAACGACTTGACAATCTTGAACAAGCCCATCTATCTCCTGTTGCAGCTGGTTGCTGCCTCCTTCGCTTTCGCTAAACAAGTTCCGTATTACATTGCCAATAACCATATACAGCCTGCGTGCATCCTCTGCATCAAAGCAATTGTCTTGGTCTACAATATCTGCAAACCTCTGTATGATGACGGTGCGTGAATCTATTGTAGCATTACCAGATGTTGATTCAACATCTAGGTATGCTGTAATGGTAGTATCGCCTTGGCCGAGAGTTATGGATCTTGTTCTGTCTGTAACTCCATTATCCCACCGGTCAAATTTCATGTTGCCTAGAACAGGTACCGTAACAGTATATGTAGACTCAACAGTTCCAGTAAATGTCAGCGGAGCGTGTCCTTCCATCAGAGTGGTTCCGTTGGTTGCTTCAATGACAATATACACCCCTGTTATTGTATCACCTGAGAGATCTGCCGCTCTGACAGTCAGGTCAGCAGTACCTCCTGCTACTACTGCATTAGGTTGCAGCGCATCGGCAGCAGGAACGACTCGGAATAGTGTGCCATCTACAAACGACAGGATGTACAGGTAACCATCAGGGCCTGTCTTAATGTCACTTATGCCTCCAAAGCCTGTACCAAAGATAGCATCCTCTACTTCTTCAGGAGTATTTGCTATTGTGTCGTCCAGCGCGCCTTCAAGGACAAATTCTGACCTGTTTTCATTCAGCTCAAAGCGGTAGATTGTGCCATTGCTCATGTCGCCTACAAACATATCGTTCTCATACTGTTGCCCAAGTGCATTTGAATTGAGGAATTCAAGGGCTGTTGGGTTAACTGGCTCTGTCCATGTAAACTCGGGATTGCTGTAGTGACTCTCTTCGTTAAACATTACAAGGTCTGTCAGGTTGTAGTCTGGTGGCACCATTCCTTGCACTATTTTCCAGCCGCTGTTAAAGCCGGCATTGACCAAGTTGATCTCATCCACAAATGGTGCGCCGTTCTCAGTATCCCACAATATGCCTGTCATGGGATCAAAGTCCATACCATCGCTGCTGCGCATTCCATATGCAAAGTAGTATTTGGCAAAGGCGCCAGTTCCAATGATAGGCTCAGGAACCTCTCCATTTTTACCGACCCTCAGTATCCCACTTGTCCCATCTGCCCCCGTACCGTTTTCAAAATTCTGCACCATGGCGGTATGACCTCCGACATCGCCTATGATGACATAGACATTGTTGTCTGGACCGATAACTACGGGTCCACCATTGTAGCGTGGTCCTGGGAGGGCTGGCAGGTCAAGCAAGAGCGTTGGATTCACAAGTTGGTTTCCCTGCAGCTCGTACCGGTACAGGCGATTGCCTGCAGGGGGCACTCCCTGCATATCATCACCGTCAACTCCTCCGCCAGATTCAGTGAAATACAAAAAGACATACGTAGTTGTATCATTTTCTCTTGAAACAGCAATGCCCAGCATTCCCCTTTCGCCGTCATTTGCAACTGCGACGTCAATGAGTGGCTCCGGCTGAAGCTCTCTATCTTCGATCAGCCTTACTCTGCCATTGTCTTTTTCAAGCACCAGTATGGTGTCTTCATCTAAGAAAGCCATCGTGGTTGGAGATATCAGTCCGCCGGCAACTTGCTCAACTGTAAGGCTGGTGTCATTTACAGAGGGCCTTTGCCCTGTAATCTCGGCTTCTTGGGCAACTGCAAAATTATGTCCTAATACAAATAAAAGCATCAATGCTATGCCTATTGACAGAATTGGATAGGGCATACTTCGCTACTGCACGTGCACTCTAATAATAATGAATTGTCGATTGAACCTCTACTAGAGAGTTCTTGATGAGCGTTATAGCGCTTTCTCGCCTTTGCAAAGAAGAGGAGGAGGAGGTGGAAGGCACATATACATTTAGCCCTATTGCCAAATGTATTCTTGGACTAGCTACAGCAGGCAGCTGTTGTATAATACTTTCAAAAAATCTTTGTATCGCCTGTTCATTCATTCAATCGTATTCTTCTTGCTCTCGTTTTCCCTTTCTAGCGAAAGAGACAGAGAATTGATGCAGTAGCGCAGGCAGCTTGGCTCTGGTCCATCGTCAAATAGATGCCTAAATGGCACCACATCTAGCACACATGACCTAGTTCTTATCATACCGTAGCTCTTGTCTATCTCTTCTTTCGCACTTGCTTCATTTATTGGAGTCCAAAAGCTGGGACGGCCGGTGCCAGAATCGAATTTGGTGTCGGAGGTAAATAGGTTATTGCCACAGCAGACATATACTTGTAGATACCTTTATCCCTGCAGTCGTGGTACTTGCCTGAAAATGGAGGTTCAGTGCCCTTATTCCAGCATAATTCGTATTGCTCAAGCGTCAAGTCCTTTTTGTAATTAGGCTTGTCTACTATACACAACAATATATTTCATTTATGCACGTTACTTATTTTAGTCGTTACTTTTTCCTTCGGCTGCAGCAATCTCCTTTAGGTGCTCTACAACTATAGGTAGGAATGCTCCCACATCCGTTACAATGCCAATTGCCTGAGCAGTTCCTCTATCGATGAGCTTGGTCACTACAGGCTGGCTAATATCGACTGCCACTACCTTGACTGAGGCAGATAGCATGTTTCCTACTGCGATAGAATGCAGCATCGTGGATAACATCAGTACCAGTTTGGCTCCCTTAATCACTTCCTTGTACTTACGTTGTGCCTCAACAACGTCTGTAAGTACGTCAGGTAGGGGGCCGTCGTCACGTATAGAGCCTGCAAGTACAAAGGGCACATGGTTCTTTATGCATTCATACATCACGCCACATTTCAGGACTCTTTTTTCAACCAGTGCCTTGAGTCCTCCAGCTTTGAAAACCTCGTTGATGGCCTGCATATGGTTGCGGTGTCCTCTAACTGCAAGTGTGCCGTCGTTCACACGCATGCCAAGCGAAGTACCAAGCAACGCATTTTCAACATCATGTACCGCCAGCGCGTTGCCTGCAAGAAGGCCGTCAACGTATCCCATCCTGATCAACGAGGCGAGTGCTTCAACTGCACCAGAGTGCACAAGCACCGGCCCTGACACTACAATTATCTTACCGCCTTCCTTCCTTGTATTGTAAATATCGCTTGCAACTTTTCGGGCAATGTGCTGTGTGGGGCGCTCGCTAGAACTTGCGCTGCTCATGAACTGGAAAATGTCAATGCCTTCTCGGGGGCGCTCCTGTGGGATTATCTTGACGCCCTGCTCACCTACAACTATCATGTCACCTTTGACAATGTCGCGCACCATCTTACACTCGGCTGTCTTGCGCTGGACGTCCACCGCAATGCACTTGTCCATCATCATATTATGGACATTTACCCATTGGTTGCCATAGTAAACTTGTGTTGTGTTGTTTGTGGTGCTATAAAAGTCGTCAGGCATCACCATATCCTTTGGGGCAGGCTCTAGCTTCACTTCCTGCACTGACACAGGCTGAGCGCCTTCTCTGTATACCTGTTCAAGTATGCTTTCAAGGTGTTCCTTACTTTTTCCCTTTACCAGCAGCCGGGCGTAACTTGGATCGCTCTTTCTCTTACCTACGGTGAACTCAAGCACCTGAAAGTCGCCCCGAAGATCCATGATGCCATCAAATATTCTTGTCAGTATCATCGAATCGATAAGATGTCCCCTTGTCTCTATTTCCTGCTCGAACCTATCCGCCAAGGTTAGCTCATAAGCTCATTTCGGTATAAAAGCCATATCTGAGTGTATATAGTCTTGTCACAGCGGTTATTACATTTACTAACACAATAGATCGGTCAAATAATAATAGTAATAATATCGCATTTCAATGATTGTGATCATCATAGCAGGTAGCCAGCATTATTGGTGCTTATGTATATATTCTCGAATAGAGCAAATCTAACCTAATCTAATCTAACTATCCATGATAGGTTTGCGTATTCTTTTCTAAAAACGCAAAGATAGATAGGGTAATAATTCTGCAATCAATTGCATTTCTTGCGATCGGATCACAATATTCATTATCGGTTTGGCTGCACTCGAGTAAGTACTTTTACTACTGATCGGCACCTTAGCCTCATTTACCCCTCAGAGAGTGTTTGTTAGTATGACCACAGACACAGGCAACAGCAAAAATTGGTCGTGATGAACTGGGCTAGATAGGCAGCGATAGCTTCCCAAAGTATTCCTGCATGTTTTGCTCCGCCTTAATCTTTGTTATAATCTCATTCTTTACATCTTCTGAAAACCACTGCGCAATTGATTTTGCAATGCCCTTGCTGTCGCAAAAGGCAATCATGTAACCAGCGTCCTCCTTGATCACGGCGTAAAGCATCTCTTCTCCTACAGGCTCCCAGATATTGCTTTTATTGTCTTTGAGGGCAAGGGCAGGCATGGCATGGCCTGCATAGCGTGTCAGCAACTCTTGTGCAGCTTTTACACGTTTTTCCCCTATCTTGAGGGCCATGAAATACTGCATGCACTATTTCTTGGCTGATGCCGGCCTTAAAGATTTTAGGATTTCACTTACAATGTCGCCTGCTTCACCAACGGCTGTCTTTGCAGATTCAAAGAAAGGAGCCAGCAATTTGTATGCGTATCCCTGCTTTGCATACTGATTAGCCTGTAACGCCATCTCCAGCTTATCTATCCTGTGGACAAATCTCGCAATTTCGGTCCTATTATGCAGATATTCAAGCCAGATCTCTTCATACTCTTCTCTTACCTCTTTGGGAAGACCAGACAGGATGAATTTCATTGCCTTTTTCTCTTTGGCTAATTTTTGCCGAGCAGTCACATCGCCGGGCATATAGTCGCCCACTATTGACTCCGCAAGATCATGCATGAGGACCATCTTGATTACTTTGTGCGTATCAAAGCCCAGCATGTCTGACAAAAGCATCGCCATGGTTGCCATCGAAAATGTATGATCTGCAACTGACTCTGCATCTTCAACTTGGACCTTTGAGACCCAGCCGGCGCGCTTGATAGATTTAAGCTCCAAAACGGAATGAAAAAAAAGAGACAGGTCATCTACTACTACCATTTTCTCGTGTCGCCTTCAAGAAGGCCTGAGCCATGGTGTATCCTGTCTATATGTTTTGAAAGCTCTTCTTTGCTGTCGAACTTTGATGCGCAGTAGGGGCAACTGACACTATCCTTTTCACTGGCCATGCTTAATTCATGAGAATGAGATACCTAACTTTAAAGCTAATTGTCTTGAGCTGCCCCACTACCACTGATTGAGGTATTATTATATGCTATCAGCACCACATTGTCATCAACCACCTGCGGCAACAGATCGACAAAATATGCAAACACTGTTGTCGTCACCGCCATCAACAAAGTGATGGCCAATATTATCAATACATTATAGATTTGGCCCACGGGCTATAACTTGGCAGTCAAGCTTTAGGCATTTTAATGTTAGTCTTTTATTGCAATTGCTGGCAGAATAGTGACAAATTACTTTCTCCAAGGGAGGTCTTGCATGCCCAGCCTCTTGTTGGCAAGCCTAGCTGTCACAAAGAGAAGATCAGATAGCCTGTTAAGGTAGACTATTATTGCAGGGTTTAGTGGCTGGCTCTTTGAGAGCGATACGACAGATCTCTCTGCCCTGCGTGCAACTCCCCTACTAAGATGCAAAAGTGATGCTTCTATGCTTCCTCCAGGCAGGATAAAAAATGTGATCGATTCAAGCTCCGACTCGATCCTGTCAATGATTGGCTCTAGCGCAGACGCCATTTTTTCGCTAGTGCGCGGCGTCTTGCTATTGGCCAGTGGCCAGGAAGGATCGGCAAGATCTGAGCCGAGAACAAAAAGGTCATTCTGCACTTGCTCTAAGATACCTGCTACATCCGAAAGTAGATCCTGTCTTGAGCGCAGAAATGAAATTGCCAGACCGATACTAGAATTCAGCTCGTCAACTTCCCCATAAGCAGTTATGCGCGGATCAGCCTTGTTCACGCGCTTGCCACCGCTAAGCCTAGTCTCACCCCTGTCGCCTGTCTTGGTGTAGATCTTCACTATCCTTTACAGCAAAGAGGAGACAGTTTAAGAATATATCTATTGGATAAAAAAAAGGAACCATTGAATTAAAATAGTGCCTCCAAAAATTTTATGTATTCATGAAAAGGATAGCCGTAGTGGATGACGAACCTGACATTACGAATGTCCTTAAGAAGGGCCTTGAGCGTCATGGCTTCACAGTCGATACTTTCAACGATCCGCGGGCCGCCATTGCAAGCTTCCAACCTATGTATTATGACCTTATGGTAATTGATATCCGAATGCCTAGGATAAACGGCTTTGACCTATACAGACAGTTGAAGAAAAGGGACACAGGCGTTAAGGTCTGCTTTCTGACCGCGTTTCAGATCTATTATGAAGAGTTCAGAAAGATGTTTCCCACAATAGATGTCAAGGCGTTTATCAGAAAGCCTGTCAGCATATCAAACCTCGTCAATCAGATAAATGCAGCTATCGCGTCGAAATAGTATTAGCAGAGTTGTAGGTAGAGTCGTAGCGCTCCCTAAGGTATTTTACAAGTCTTATTGCATCCATTTCCTTGAGGCTCTTTCTATTTGACCTAATATAGCTGCCAAAAGAGTTGATCTCGCTTTCAAGCATAGGATACCTGTTCTTTGCTTCCTCGAGAATATACGTATATTTTCGGTGGGGAAAGTAAATCTCTTTTGCCAGTTGGACAAGCACGCTTTTTGCCTTTTCGCTGATGACTTCTTTTTTGTGTGCAAGGTAGAGGTTATATCGTATGTCTATCATAGCCTCAGATTGTAGCTGGTAGTCACCCTCCTCCGAGGCAAATGTGACTGCCACTTCGTCGTCTGCATTAAGCTTGCCCATCTTGTAGAGTTGAAATATCTTGCCAATTCCCACCATGCCAAACTTTTCAAGCTCGACTGCCCTCAATGCACCTAGACTTGCTGCACCGGCTAATAGCACACCATTCTTTCTTGCCAGATGGTACACTTCAATCGGAGTGGGGGGATAGTCCTGCAGGAACACACCATCGACAAACCCAACCGTCATCTCTACTGCATCAAAATCTGCGGCCAGCCGCAAAAAGTCTCCTTTTCTTGCAGGTGGCCTGTAGTCTGCGTCAAAGATTTTCCTTGCCTTTTCATGGCTCAGCGATGGTCCTAGAAATATTATCGGCTTGCCCATTGCTTAAAACACGCCCTTGCTCGCATGCCCATAACTGACTTTGTTATCTTGAAGGTCTCAAGGCCTGGCACTATTGCCCTGACCACAGGAATTCCAATATCAGGATTTGTTAAATTGACGATTATTACCTGATTCAATCCCACACTCTTTAGGCGTAAGAGGATCAAATTGATATCGTCGAGAATATCTTCGTTAAAGAATGTCTTTACTTCTGGGAATTTGATCTTTTTTGTTGAGGGCATAAACTGCCAAGCGCGTCTATCATCGGTGTTCTCATCGCTATACTTGATCTTCCGCAGATCATCTCTTGCGCCCTGAATGTTTGCAGCCCTTGTCTGTGATACTTCAGTGATTGCGCGGAGGAGGGCTATCCTCGCATCAGGATGTGTCCCATGTCCCTCTGCAAGGTAGCCGTAGTCGTGGCTGATCCACTCTACGCTGCTTGCATTAAATGTCGGAATGCCAATGTCGGAGGTAATATCCTTTACCATAAGCGAAATGCCCGCCTGTTTGAACTTTTCGATCAAGTTCTTGACAGGCCCAAAGTCAATTTCTGAAATGTCGACATCAGGGAATATGCTTGGGTCATCTACAAATTTGTTGGCTAAAATAGGTGACACTGAAAATGCCACGGCATTTAGGGAATGTACAATTGTGCGCAAGATGTGGAATGGGATAGCGCTTGTACGTAGGTCTGCCAGGCTCATTGCATCTCGCTCTATTACCTCGCATAGGGCATGACAGACTGCCTCTTCCATTACATTGCCGGATGCAAGTCCATTTGTATGAAAGTATGCAAACGGATTGACAGCTGGCGGAGGCGGCGTGTATCGAAACAATGCAATGGATGCAGGCACCATTATTTCCTCGCCATTTACAAGGTCATAGCCAGGTAGCCAGTCCATTATCATGTCGGTATGGTACAGAAACCTTACTGGTTCTACTATCTTGTCAGGATGCAACACCTTGTAGGTCTGAGACAGCTCAGAATAGCTTGACCTGACAAATTTGCCCCGCCAGCCTGATGGCAGTGAAGAGTAGCGTTCAATACTTTCCATTAGTGCGCTTGCCATTGCGTGCTCCTTTGTTGGGCCCTTGCCGCTGTAGACCCAGATATAGTCCTCAGTGCCAGGTAATACCGCAGAATAATTTGGAATACGCAGGACATCCATGTCAGTAATGTCAGCAAGTCTGGTGACGCCTATCTTTTTTGATACAGGCATCACCTTTTTCAAAGTCTCTTGGGCTGGCTTAATTCTTGACGTGCCGTTGACTGTCCACTTTTTCCTGCTTTGCAGCTGCACTACACTTAGAGGACCTTGCTGAAGTTCATATCAAGCTTTCTAGACCCTCGCACCCTTAGTCCTACATGAGTGAATCAAAAAAATT
>Ga0126310_10000106_pt1 | contig 23363 bp, 23 predicted proteins | sample Plot60_FD_92540 | JGI IMG/M metagenome (GOLD analysis project Ga0126310, IMG submission 92540) | Serpentine soil microbial communities from UC McLaughlin Reserve, CA, USA - Plot60 | ecosystem: Environmental > Terrestrial > Soil > Grasslands | place: USA: UC McLaughlin Reserve, Lake County... | reverse complement strand
CTTCGCGGCGCCTTGGGCCGCGGGTCCCGGAGGCCGCGCGGGAGTTCAGCTTCGACCGGTGAAATGGGCGACCGGGTGGCCGCCCGTGGACTTCGCCTCGATGTCCGCGAGCTGGTCGTCGACCCAGTCGCCCGGATGCCGATGGGTGACGATCTTCTTCAGGCCCTCGGCGCGCCACGAGCGCTCCTCGCTCGACATGGTCAGCGCGCGATACATCGCGTCGGCCTGCTCCTGCACGTCGAAGGGGTTGACCGAGAGCGAGAACTCGCCGAGCTCCTCATGCGCGCCCGTGTTCTCGGACAGGAGGGAAACGCCGTGGCGCTCGTTCACCAGCGGGCCCTCCTTGGCGACCAGGTTCATCCCGTCGAACATCGCGTTCACGATCAGGAGGTCGTAGTGCTTGTAGTAGGCAATCGCCTGGTCGAGGTTCTCCTCCAGGCGAAGGTCGATCGGCATCCAGTCGGTCGTGCCGTGGCGATGGTTCACCACAGCCACAAGTGCCTCGATCTTCTCCAGGTACTCGGCGTATTCGGGCACGTCCTGCCGCGAGGGCATCAGCTGCGCGATGAACGTGACCCGTTCGCGGAACTCGGGATGCTGGTCGAGGAAGAGGTCGAACGCGGTGAACCCGCGCAGGACGTTCTTCGACAGGTCGGCGCGGTCGACACGCAGAATCAGGTGGTCGCGGCGGCGGCGCAGGATCTCGTTCTCGTAGGCGTGCACCTCCGCTCGCTGCGCCTTGCGGAAGAAGCTCTCCGCGGAGATCGGGAGCGGATACGCGCGCACCCACACGTCACGGCCCTCGAACGACACGACGCCCGCCTCCTCGTCCACCGGCAAGTCGAACAGCTCGCGGCAGCAGAGCAGGAAGTTGCGCCGGTACGCGCGCGTGTGGAAGCCCACGATGTCGTTGGAGAGCAGCCCCTCGAAGATGTCCTCGCGCATGTCACGGGGAAGCACGCGCCAGGCGTCGGGCTGCGTCCACGGGATGTGGATGAAGTGATGGAGGAACAGCTCAGGCCGCTGCCGGCGGATCTCCCGCGGGGCGCTGTACAGGTGATAGTCGTGCAGCATCACGACGGCCTCGTCGCTGCCTTCCAGCTCCTCGAGCACGGCGTTCGCGAGGTCGGCGTTGACGACGCGGTAGCCCTGCTCATAGGCCTCGACCTCGTCGCGGCGGACGTCCGGTGCGTTCGAGAGGTCCCACAGGTAGTGCTGGATGAACCAGAGCATCGGATTCGCGACCACGTTGTAGAACTGGTCGTACGCGATCGGGTCGCTCTCGACGAGGCGCACCCTGTATGTCGTGTCGTCGACCTCGCAGTCGAACGAGCCCCCGCCGTGCTTGCGGCTGATCTCGGCGTCGGCGGGCCCCATCGCGGACGCGACCCAGACGGCCTCGCGATGCTCCACGAGGCCCGTCAAGGCAGTGACGAGGCCGCCACCTCCCCGGCTTGCGACGAGGTCGCCGGCCTCGTTTCGCTCGAAGGTGGCGGGGCCGCGATTCGAGACGAGTACGAGCGGGCGTTCTCCGTTCATTTCAGGTCTTTGAAGATACGCAGCCAGTCACGCAGCAGACGGGGAGTGAGGAAATGCGACCTCACATGCTCTTTCCCGGCGCGGCCGAGGCGACGCCCCAGTTCCGGGTCGCGCAGGTAATCGAGCGCTCGCTGGGCGCACTCCTGCGGCGAGGAGACGAGATATCCCGTCTCGCCCTGGCTCACCTGAAGCGGGATCCCGCCCACGTCGCCGCCGATGAACGGCCGCGCCTTCCATAGCGCCTCGGACACGGTCAGGCCGAAGCCCTCGCGGGTCGACTTCTGGATCACGACGTCCGCCTGCGACTGGAAAGCGTTCACCTCGATCGCGCCGACGTTGTTCAGGTTGTTGAGGATCTTGATGTCCGGATCGCCCTGCGCGTGCTCCATCGTGGAGTTGAAGAAGTCCCAGCCCTCGGGGTCGTCCGTCGCCATCGAGCCGATCAGGGCGAGCTGGACGTCGGGCAACTCGGTCGTGACCTCGCGGTAGGCGTCGATCACGCCGATCGGGTCCTTCCACGGGTCGAACCGCGACACCTGGCAGATGAGCGGGCGGTCGACGTCGATGCCGAACTGGTCGCACACGAAGGCGGCGTCCTCGGGCGAGAGGGCCATGTTCTTCGGCGAGAGCGGATCGATCGCGGGCGGGACGATGTAGGGCGGCCGCTTGCCATTCAGCCCGGCCGGCACGTACCGGTCCATGTGGAAGAGGAACGCGTCGTGCTCCTGCACGAGCGGCGTGAGGCGCTTGATCGTGCCCGGGTTCGGCGTCGAGAGGTCGATGTGGCAGCGCCAGACCCAGCTCTGCGCCTTCTCGGGGACGTGCTGGTGCACGCCCGCCGGCTGCGGGTCGTGGACGATGATCACGTCCCAGCCGGCCTGCAGCTGCTTCGCGTTCATCTCGTTGTAGCGCTCCCACGTGTCCCACTCTCCGGACGACAGGTCCTGCGGGTTCCCCTGTAGCGCGTTGTGCATCAACTTCGTCGCGTTGAAGAACTCCTCGCGCCCGAAGATGATCTGCCAGTCCGCGTCGATGCCGACGTCGCGCATGAGCGGCACGAGCGTGTAGAGGATCTCCGACACGCCGCCCCCGAAAGCCGTTGCGGAGAGGTGCAGGACCTTCAGCCCGCGCAGGTCCTCCGCCATCTCGCGGATCTCCTCGATGAGCGGCCGGCCCGCGAGATGTGTGTAGTCGGCAAGCGCCTTGTGTCCGACCCCGACCGGCTGAAGCACGGGTTTCGGCTCTCCTACGCTTCCGGCTCGCTGTCGGGCAGGCGCTTGACCAGCCGGACGGACGACTCGTTGTAGGTCACCTCGTCGACGGTCGCCTCGACGATCGCGCGGCTCAGCTCGTCCTCGCTGCCGCTTGGTGCCGATGCCGCGTGCACGTCCACGACGAGCCGGTCGTCCTCCAGCTCGAACTCGAGCCTCACGGACTCCTCGGAGGCCCCGGTGAGCCGCTCGGTCGCTACCTCGCTGACCGCCAGCTTCAGGTCGGCCACGTCGTCTGGCTGCAGCGGCGTGAGGCGGCAGATCGCCGACAGGGCGAGGCGCGCCAGGACGATGTAGTCCGGCTTTGGAGGAATCGCCAGCGAGACGCTGCGTGCTGAGGCCTCGGTCACCGCGGCGGAAGCCTACTCCCGCGTCGCTCGCAGGCGCGAGATGCCCGCGCCAACCTGCTCGAGGATCGCCTCGTGAAGTGCGGAATTCGCCGACGCGACGAACGAGGTCTGGTGCTGCGGGCCCGACCCGAGCAGCGGCCGGTCGTCGAGTGGCTCGCCGCGCGCGTCCGTCACGACCGCACCCGCCTCCTTCGCGAGGATCCACGATCCGGCGAGGTCATACGGCGGATTGGTCAGCACCGCGCCGCCACCGATGCGCTCGAACTCGGCCTGCAGCTCCGGGACCGCTTCGAAGATCAGCGGGCTCGGCTCGATCACGGCATCGAGTTGGCCGGTGATCACACGCGTCATGAAGAAGGCCGACGAGCCGAGGTCGAAGACGGCGCCGCCCACCGACGACGTGTCGATCAGCTCCGCGAGGACCTCGATCAGCTCGCGCGCCGGCCGGCCGCGAAAGCCGAAGCCCCAGAACATCCGGTCGAGGCGCTCGTTCCGCGACAGCTGCGGGTCGAGCTCTCCGCTCAGGAAGACGCGCCCGGACTTGATCTCGACGACGCACCCGTGCGTGATGTCACGAAACCGCGGCTCACCGTCGAGCGGGGCGGCGGCGACCGAGACGCAGCACGATTCGAGGCCGGCGAGCGCCGGCCGGGTGCCGTCGATCGGGTCGACGATCAGCACGGTGTGCGAGCCATCGGCGCCCACCAGGCCGCGGTCCTCCGAGTAGAACGCGACGCCGGGGGCGCGCTCCTCGACGAACTGCTCGAGCAGCTCCTCGGCGGCCGCGTCGATCGCGAACGTCACATCACCGCTCTCGCCGGCGCCGGAGTGGGCGCGCTGCGCATGCGCGCCGAGCAGCGGGTGCACGCGCTCCCGCAACGCGAGCGCGAGCTCGCGGATCAGTTCGAGCATCAGCGCTCGAGGCGCCGCGGGCGCTCGCCGAGCTCGACCTTGATCGTGCGCTTCTCCCCGTCGCGCAACACGCCCAGCTCGACCGTGTCGCCCGGCTCGAGCAGGCTGATCAGGTCGGCGAGGTCGGCGGTCTGCGTCAGATCGTCACCGTTCACGGCGACGATCACATCGCCGTCCGCGGCGATGTCGGTCTGGCCCTGGAAGTCGATCAGGCGATCGCCCGCCGTCAGCCCCGCGTCGTCGGCCGGGCTGTCGTCGACGACCTCGGAGACGAGCGCTCCGACATCCACATCGAGCCCGAGCCGGTCCGCCAGCTGCGGGTAGATCTCCTGCGTCGACACGCCGAGATACCCGTACTCGGCCTCGCCGTCATCGCGCAGGAGCTCGAGCGAGCGCTTGACCGCGTCGACCGGGATCGCGAACCCGACCCCGGCGCCCTCGCCCGTCTCGGTCTTGATCTGGGCGTTGATCCCGATCACGCGCCCGTGCCCGTCGAGCAGCGGTCCGCCGGAGTTCCCGCGATTGATGGCCGCGTCCGTCTGGATGGCGTCGCCGATGCCGAAGTCGGTGAGCGACTCGATGTTGCGGTCGAGCGCCGAGATGACCCCGACCGAGAGCGACTGCTCCTCGCCGAACGGGCTGCCGATCGCGGCGACGGGATCGCCGACGCTGAGATGGTCGACGTCCCCGAGCTCGAGCGGCGTCAGGGACAGGCCCTTGGGCTCGATCTTGAGCAGCGCGACGTCCGCGTTCGGGTCGATACCCACGATCCGTGCGGGCACCCGATTGCCGTCGGCGAAGTCGACGTACACCTGGCCCGCGCGGCGCAACCCCTGTCCGCTCGTGACCACGTGCGTGTTCGTGGCGATGTAGCCATCCCCGTCCAGCACGAAGCCGGAGCCGAGCCCGCCCGCCTGGCTGCCGAGCGGCCCATCGGCCTCGCCGAACAGCGAGATCACGGTGACGACGCCAGGCGCGAGCCGGTCGTATATCGCGCTCGCGTCGAAGCCGTTCTTGGAGCCGATCCCCTCGACAACCTGGACGCGCGTGGTCTCGACCTGCTCGGACGAGTCCGAGGAGGCCGAGCTCTGGTCGTCGTCATCGCCGAGCGAGCAGCCGGCAGCCGCGAGTGCGCAGGCGCAGAGGGCGCCCGCGAGGGCGGACCTCACTCCTCGCTCACCGGCAGGTCGACGCTGAAGACCGTGCGGCCGGGCTGCGAGGTCAGCGTGATGCCGCCGTCCATCCGCTCGGCGAGCTCCTTCGCGATCGCCAGGCCGAGCCCGGAGCCACTCGCTCCGTCGGCCGTGAAGAAGCGGTCGAAAGCATGACGCCGCGTCGCGTCCTCGAGCCCCGGCCCGGCGTCCGCGACCGCGATCCGGACCTGTCCGTCCTCGCGGCCGGCGCTGATCTCGACGTCGGTGCCGGGCGGGGTGTGCCGAAGTGCGTTGTCGAGGAGGATGCGCATGATCTGAGCGACGCGGTCAGGATCGCAGACGGCCTCCACACGGCCGATGCCGATCTCGACGGCGAGCTTCGAGCCGTGCGCGTCGAGCGCAGGCACGAATTCCTTCGCGACCGAGTCAGCGAGTGCTGCCAGGTCCACGCTCTCGGTCGTCAGGTCGAGTGAGCCGGCGTCGAGCCGCGACAGGTCGAGCAGGTCGGTGGCCAGCTTCTGGAGCCGCTCCACCTGCTCGGCGACCGCCTGGAGGAACTCCGCGCGGGCCTCGTCGTCGAGCTCCTCGTCCTGCAGCAGCTCGACGAACCCGCCCAGCGAGAAGATCGGCGTGCGCAGCTCGTGCGACGCGTTGGCGATGAACTCGCGCCGCGCGCGGTCGACCCGCTCGAGCTTGCCCTGCATCTCGTTGAACGCGCGCGTCAGCTGCCCGAGCTCGTCCTCGGAGTCCACCGGGAGCGGCGCGACGAACCGGCCGGCGGCGACTTGCTCCGCGGCACCCTCGAGGCGTTGGACGCGGCGCGCGAGCCGGCCGGCGATCAGATAGCCGCCGAGCAGGGCGATGAACAGCGCACCGGCACCCGCGACGAGCACGCGCCGCCGGATCAGGTCGACGGTCTCCGTGACGTCGTCGAGGCTGCGCGAGTAGACCGCGATCCACGGGCGCAGGCCGGGCAGCGGACGGGCGATCTGAGCGGTGTCGACGCCGGCGAATTCAGTGATGACTCGGACCGGCTTGCGCGTCCCGAACGCCTCCGTCGCACCCTCGTCGGGCAGCTCGGAGAGGCGCTGGGCCTGCGAGTCGGAGATCGGATAGAAGAGGACGTCGTCGCCCTCCTGCACGCCGAGCAGCGTGACCTGCGCCCCGGCCGCGTCCGCGACCGCGCGGACGAGCTCGTCGAGCTGGGCCGCCGGTATCGCCCGCTCCTGCGCGCGCTCCAGCTGGCCGGCGGTCGCGCGGCTCGCGCGTTCGAGGTCGTCGAGCTGCTGGTCCTCGAGGCTCTCACGCAGCTGCGGCACGACGAGGAAGAAGACGAGGCCGAACGCCAGGGCGACGATCCCGAAGAACAGGAGCGCGAGCTTGTTTCGAAGCGACCGGAGTCGCGCGCGGTTCATGCCTCGCGGAAGTGGTAGACGACCCCGCGATCCGTCAGGAGGTACTCCGGTTCGCGTGGGTCGGTCTCGATCTTCTCCCTGAGATGTCGAATGTGGACGTCGATCGTGCGCAGGTCGCGATAGGCCGAGCTGTCCCACAGGTGCTCGAGCAGCTCCTCGCGGCGGAAGACCTGTCCGGGGCTCTCGGCAAGGCAGAAGAGGATCTCGAATTCGACCTTGGTCAGCCGGATCGGCTCGCCGTTCTTCGTGACCGTCCGCTTCGAGCTGTCCATCCGCAGGTCGCCCGCCTCGATGACGCGCTGGCTGCCGCCGCCGGTGCGCCGCAGGAGCGCTCGGATCCGGCTGCGCAGCTCGAGCGGCGAGAACGGCTTCGTGATGTAGTCGTCAGCGCCGAGCTCGAGGCCGTAGATCTTGTCCGACTCGTCGGCCTTGGCGGTCAGCATGATGATCGGAACGCTGCTCGACTCGCGCAGCTCGCGACAGACGTCAAGGCCGTTCTTCTTGGGGAGCATGAGATCGAGGAGGATCAAGTCGAAGTCGCCCTGCCGGAAGCGCACGAGCGCCTCCTCACCGTCGAAGGCCGGCACGACCTGGAAGTCCTTCTCGAGGTGCGCCGCGAGCATCTTCACGACCGACGGCTCGTCGTCGACGAGCAGGATGCGCGGTCTTGTGGCAGCCATCTCCACTTTCGTTAACCCATCAAATTGTAGGTTGGCCCGGTGATCGAGCCCCGGATCTACCGCGCGGCGTTCATCCCGGCGGTGCTCGCGGTCGTGCTGGTGATGTTCTCGCTGGAGAACAAGCCGAAGCCGCTGCCGCAGGGACTCGCCGCCGACGTGCTCTTCGACGGCGACGTCGCGTTCCGCGAGCTGCACCGGATCGTGGTGCGGCATCCCGACCGGCGTCCGGGGGCGCTCTCGAGCGCGGCGCTCGCCCGCGACCTGGCCGAGCGCTTCCGCGCGCTGGAGCCCGAGGGGTTCGAGACGACTACCGACTCCTGGAGCGAGAACGGCGAGACGCTCGTGAACGTGATCTCGCGCCGGCCCGGCGAGAGTCGCGACCAAATCGTGATCATGGCTCCGCGCGACTCGGAGTCCGTCCCTGACGCGACCGGGAGCGCGGCCGACACCGCCGCGCTGCTCGAGCTCGCGCGCGTGATCAGTGGCCGGCCGTCCCGGAAGACGCTGGTGTTCGCCTCGGTCGATGGCAGCACGCTCGGCGACGCGGGCGCGCGCCGGTTCGCCAACACCGCCGAGGACCGCGACCGCATCGAGGCGGTCATCACGCTGTCGAACCTCGGCGCCGGCTCTTCGAAAGGTCCGGTCCTGGTCGCCTGGTCGAACGACGACCACCGCGGCAACGTGGGGCTGTACCGGACGGCGGCGGCGTCGGTGCGTGAGGAGCTCGGGGCGGAGCCGTCCGAGGAGGGCGCGCTGGGGCAGCTCGTCCGGCTCGGATATCCGCTCGGGCTCGGTGCACAAGGGCCGCTGCTGGCAGACGGGGTCGAGGCGATCCGGATATCGGGCAGCGGCGAGCTGCCGCCGCCCGAGGATCAGCGCAAGCTCGAGGATGTGAGCGAAGACCGGCTTGGCCAGCTCGGCCGCGCGACGCTACGACTCGTCAGCGCTCTCGACGGCGCGGCGGAGCCGCCGGACCACGGCCCGCAGTCCTATGTCGAGGTCAGCCGCAAGGTGTTGCCGGGCTGGGTCCTCGCGGTGCTCGCTGGGACATTCCTGCTGCCGGCGCTGATCGCCTCGATCGACGCGTTTGCACGCGCCCGCCGGCGACGCGAAGCCGCACCGCGCTGGTGGCGCACCATCGCGCTCTGGTCGTTGCCGTTCCTCGCCGCGTTCGCGATGGCGGAGCTCCTTGTCCTGCTCGACCAGGCGCCGGACGCCGGTGCCGCGCCCTCGGAGCCGGCGCTGTATCCGCTCGACGGCCAGGCGGTGGCCGCGCTGGGCGCGTGCGCGGCGACGGCCCTGCTCGTTTGGCTGCTCGCACGGCCACGCCTCAGACACGGGGCGGAGGTTGCCCAGACGGGTGGTGCGGCGGCCACGACCGCGCTGGCGCTGTGCGTGGTTGGCCTGGCGGTCTGGATCCTGAACCCGTTCGCCGCGCTCTTCCTCCTGCCGGCGGTGCACGCCTGGATGCTCGCGATGCTGTCGGGCTTCCGGCTCAGCCGCCGCGGCGCCGGCCTCGTCGTCTTCGTCGGCCTCGTCGGCCCGCTGGTGGCGGCGATCGTCTACCTCGACCGGCTCAGCCTCGATCCGCTCGAGGGTGTCTGGTACCTGTGGGTGCTGGTCACCGGGCACGCGGTGAGCCCGATAACGACCTTGCTCGCGTGCATTTGCGCAGCCGTTGTCGCGACGACCTTCACCGTGATCGCTGCACGCGTCGGCTCACCGCCGCCGCTCGAGCCGGACGGGCCGCGCGTACGCGGACCGGGCGGCTACGCCGGGCCGGGCTCGCTCGGCGGAACGCCGTCGACGCTCAGCCGTCGCTAGCCACGTCGACGCCGCGACAGACGTCGCGAACCGTCATAAGCGCGATCTTCACGTCGAGCCAGAGCGACCAGTTCTCCACGTACCAGTCGTCCCACCGAACACGCTCGGCGAGCGGCGCATGCGCGGCCAGGCCGCGCAGCTGCGACCAACCTGTGATGCCCGGGCGGACTCGCCGCGGCTCATCAGGGCGGCGAAGGTTCCCGCCGAAGAGCTCGACGAACTCGGGCCGCTCCGGGCGCGGCCCGACGAAGCTCATCTCGCCGCGGAGGACGTTCACCAGCTGGGGCAGCTGATCGATCGCCCACCGCTCGAGTAGCGGAAGCGGCGAGAAGAGGAGCATCGTGAACGAGCGCCCGTCGCGCGCGATGCGCCGTTCGCGCGCGAGCACGGGCCCGTTTGTCCGGAGCTTCACCGCGACTGCGGCGACGAGCAGCACCGGGGCCACGACGACGAGCGCGATTGCCGCGCCGACTCGGTCGAGCGTGTGCTTCAGCGCAAAGCTGCGGTCGTGCGGGTCCCGAGAGGCCGCCACACGGGACTGCTCGACCGGCTGGAGCGGGGGGAAAGGCTGGTTGCGACCCGGAGAGGGCATCGTTCGCGATGTCGGCACGTGCCGCCGCGATGTTTAAGGTCGGGGGGGTGGCGCGGACGCTCCTGAGGCAGCTCTCGACCATCCTCATCCTGGCCGGGCTCATGCTGCTTGCCGACGTCGGCCTGACGCTCGCATGGCAGGAGCCGGTGTCGAAGCTGTACGCCGACTGGCGGCAGGACGCGCTCGCCGACGACCTCGAGGAGCTGAGCAACCCGCAGCTAGGGCCGGCCGAGATGAAGGCGCTCGACCGGCTGCCGCTCGACAGCGAGCGAGCCGCGTTCCTCGCGCGCGCTCTCAAGCGCCGCACAGACGTGGGCGACGCGATCGGCCGCATCCGCATCCCGGAGATCGGCGTCAACAAGGTGGTGGTCGAGGGAACGGACGGCGGTTCGCTGCGTAAAGGTCCGGGCCACTATCCGGAGACGCCTTTCCCCGGCATCCACGGGACCGTCGCGATCGCGGGCCATCGCACGACGTACGGCGCGCCGTTCAACGAGCTCGACAAGCTCGAGCGCGGCGACGAGATCGTCGTCGAGATGCCGTACGGCCGCTTCGTCTACGAAGTGGAGCGCGAGCAGATCGTCGAGCCAACAGCGACGTGGGTCACGCGCCGCGTGGGACACGACCGGCTCGTGCTCACCGCGTGCCATCCGAAATACAGCGCGGCGCAGCGCATCGTGGCCTTCGCGCGACTCGTTCGCACCGAACAGCTCTCCTAGACATCAGTACGAATTTGAGCCGTTTCCCCTCCCGTAGGCGGAGTGACGGCCCGATCTTCCAGGGAGTGAAGCGGGAGAGCGACCTCGGGTCGCGCGTTGCGCGCGGCGAATACGTGATCGACACCGAACGGGTCGCGGAGGCGATGCTGCGCCGTCGCGGAGCAGGCCTACTCGTGCTCATACCCGGAGACGGAAAGGGTGCCGCCGTCCGCGGTCCGGAGAACGATCCCGGCCCCGGCCTCAGCGCGGCCTAGCCGGCTGAGCGCGACGCCCGCCGCTGCGGCGGCGGCCTCGATGTCACCGGCCCTGTCGGCCGGCGCCGTGACGAGGAGCTCGTAGTCGTCACCGGCTCCGGCGGCCAGCTCGAGCGGATCCCGGCCGGCCGTCTCGGCGACCGCCTCGACTCCCGGCGCTAGCGGCACCTGGTCGGCGTCGATGACGAGCCGGCAGCCGCTGCGCGCGGCCACGTGCCGTGCGTCGGTCGCAAGGCCGTCGCTTAGATCGATCATCGCGCCGGCCCCCGCGTGCGCGAACGCCAGGCCCGCGGCGAGTCGCGGCTCGGGCCTCAGGTGGCGTCCGATCAGGTCCGAGGCCTCCGGCACCGGCGAGGCACCTTCCAGCAGCATGAGGCCGGCGGCGGAGCCGCCCAGCTCGCCCGTCACCCACACATCGTCTCCCGGCCGCGCGCCGTCGCGCCCGACGGCGAGAGTCTCGTCGTCCACCCAGCCCGTCACGCACACCGTGACGGTGAGGCAACTCGCGGTGATGACGTCGCCGCCGGCGATCGAGACACCGACCCGTGCCGCGAGATCCGCCATGCCGCCGACCAGCGCGCGTGCCGCATCCCGCTCGAAGCCGCCCGGCAGGGCGAGCGCGACGTGCGCCTCGCCCACCTCGGCGCCCATCGCCGCGAGATCGGAGAGCGCTGTCGCGAGCGCCTTGTGCCCGACGTCGGCGGGCGAGTGCGTGTCGAGGGTGAAGTGCGTGCCGTCGCTTACGGCGTCGATCGACATGACCGCGAACCCGCGCGCGCGAACGACGGACGCGTCGTCCCCGGGTCCGCGGACCACCCGCTTCCCGCTCGGGCCGAGCAGCTCCTCGAACGACGCGATCAGGTCGAGCTCGCCCATGGCTACAGTCTGAACGGATGCCGCTAGCGCCTGGCACGAGCCTTCTCGCCGCCGCCGTGGCCGGCGCGGTCCTCGTCGCGCCGGGCCAGGCGGCCGCCTCGCCCAAGCCGCTGCCCTTCAAGGCGACCGCCACGATCTCCGCCTGCCACGGGGAGAGCCTCAAGGTGGCGGCGAAGTTCGAGCCGGCGGCCGACGCGACGCGGCGTGCGCGGCGCAAGATCAGGCGCGCGAGCCTGCGGCTTCGGTTCGAGGCAGCCCCGCTGTACGGGCGGACCCACAAGAGCCGCGAGTTCAACCTCGGCCGGACGACCGAGGTGCGCCGGTCCGTCCGCTTCGCCGACCTCCCGGCGCAGGCTTACAGCGGGATCGTGCGCTACCGCTGGACGCGCGGTGAGCACACGGTGCTGTCCGGCCTGATCCGGACGCGCAAGGCGCGCGTCGCGGGCAAGGAGGGCAAGGCGTTCTGCTCTCTGCGTATCGGCAAGCGGCCTGTCGACACCACGCCGCCGTTCATCGTCCCGATCCCGAGCGACTCCGCGTGGTACCGCGGCCCGCTGGACGTCAGGTTCTTCGTCTTCGACGACCTCTCAGGCGTCGCGCTCGTCGTCTCGCGCATCGACGGCGGCCCGTTCGTACGCGGTCGCGCGACGACGGTGGAGGGCGAGGGGACGCACGAGCTCGAATACGTCGCGCGCGACGCCGCTGGAAACCAGACGCCGCTCAAGTCGACCACGCTGCGCGTGGACCAGGGCTCGCCCACGCGCCCGGTCGTGACGGCGCCGACGGGCTCGACGAGCGACAGCACGCCCGAGGTCACATGGAACGCGTCCAGCGACAGCGCGTCCGGCGTGGCGGGGTATGTCGTCCTCGTGCGCAACTCGAGCGGGGCGATCGCGTGGCTGCGTGACGTTCCAACCAGCTCGCCCCGGGCGATCAGCGTGACCGATCCGTTGCCGCCGGGTGACTACACGGCGGAGGTCGTGGCGTACGACGGCGCGTCGCCGAAGCCGTTCACCGCCACCGGAACGCTTGGCTTCACCGTCGTGCCGCCACCGCCGTGAGAGCCGCCGCCACCGCGGGACACGGATGGCGACACTGTTCTGGACGCCGCTGACAAGCCGTCGGTGTCCGGCCGTCTCGAACACGGACCAAGCTGACACTGACAACGATGATGTTCCGGACTCACAGGATGATTGCCCAACCTAACCCGGGTCGGCCGTCCTGAGAGGCTGTCCGCTCTAGAGCGGCACGGCGATAACGAGCATCCACGCGCACAGCGCGACGGTGGCGATCTCGAGACGGCGGTCGGCCGCGAGCGCGGCCAGCGGGAGCAGCCAGAGGGCGTACCACGGCACCAGCCACGCCGAGGCCACGAGCAGGGCGAGCGTCGCCCAGCCCGCCATGCGGATCGGATCAGCGCCGCGCCACGTCCGCGCGAGCAGCCACACCGCGATGCCCGCGAACGCGAGCGCGTAGGCGGCGCGCACCGCGTCGCGGTAGTCGAGCCGGTCGCCGGGCAGGATCGCGCCGAGCAACTCGGCGGTCTTGTAGGGGAAGGACCAGCGCGAGCTCCGCTCCTGGTTGTCCGACAGGAGCCCGAGCGCGTCGAGCGCGTCGGATCCGAAGCCCGCGTATGCCGCCACGATGATCGCGATCACCGCTGCCGCGGCGCCCGCCAGCACTCGCCGCAGCGGTCCCGCTGCCAGCAGGAACGGGACCACGAGCGCCGCCGACGCCTTGATCCCCGCGGCGAGTGTCGAGCCGAGGCCGGCCGCGAACGCGCGCCCGCCGGCCCACGCCATGACGCCGGCCATCGTGAGCAGCACGACGTACGCCTCGTTGTGCGCGCCGCCGACGACGTGCACCAGCGTGAGCGGGTTCAGGCCGACGAAGAGAGCAGGCATGCAGGGATCGCGGCCGAGCCGTTCGGCCGTTCGCCAGACGACTGCGGCGAGCGCAAGCGATGCCAGCGCCGCGAGCGCCTTCAGGATCCAGAAGGCCGTCGGCACGCCCAGGCCGGCGAGCGGGTAGGTCACGAGCGTGAAGAGGGGGCCGTACGCGGACGTGGCGCTCTTCGAGCCGGCGTACGGGTAGACCGCATCCGCGGCGGCATCGACGGGCGCGTGCTCGTACGGGTTCAGGTCGTGTTCGACACCCAGGCGCGCATAGGCGATGTACGAGAAGACGTCCTGCGACAGGAGCGGCGGGGCCAACAGGAAGATCGAGTGGGTCACCACGAGTGCCGCGATGACGGCGCGCGGGGTAAGGCCGTCCGCGCGCGTCACGACGACGGCCCAGAGCGCGAGCGCCACCCAGAGCCCGCCGTAGAAGAGCGGACCTCCGAGCGGGCCGTCCGTCCAATCGGCGCCGATGACGCGAAACGGCCCGAGGAGCCAGTCGGGCGATCCGCCGACCGTCGCGAGGACGAGGTTCGAGTCGTCCGCGGCGGGCAGCGCCGCGAGCGCTGTGTAGACGAGACAGAGTGCGATCAGCGCCGCGAGCGCGGCGCGGCCGCTACTACCCCTTGTCGTGCCCGTTGGCGTTGCCCTGGCCATTGCCGGGCGGGGCGACGCCGCCTCCGTCGGTGTCCGGGCCGGGGGTCTGCGGCGCATCCTGTGGCGGCGACTCGTACAGACGCGGGTCGTAGCCGCCGTTGTAGTTCTCGTTGCCGGCGGAGTTGTCGCCCGTCCCCGTCGGGGCTGGCGCGGTGTAGGTGGAGGTCGAGTCGTAGGTCGTGTCCGAGCTCGTGCCGGTCGATGCGTACTGGCCGTAGAACGGGGTGAACTCGGGAGTCTCTGTCGAGACGGGGAACGACTCGCACTGGCCCGCGTCCGCGGTGGACACGAACGAGTGCCAGATCTGCGCGGGGAACGTCCCGCCCGCGACGCTGATCCCGTGGACGCTCGTCATTTCTACGCGCGCATCCGGGTATCCGACCCAGACCGACGCCGCGAGGTTGGGAGTGAAGCCAACGAACCACGCGTCGGTGAAGTTGTCGGTCGTGCCCGTCTTGCCGGCGGCGTCACAGCCGAAGTTCGCGGCCGTGCCCGTGCCCGACAGCACATTCTGGTTCAAGATCTTGGTCGCCTCGTAGGCGACCCACTCCGGCAGGACGCGCTTGCGCTTCGGCTCACCGAGGTCGTCCGTCTTCCCGTCGGGGAACTCGACCTTGGTGATCGCGATCGGGTCGTTGTGGATTCCGTACGACGCGAGCGTCGCGTAGGCGTCCGCCATCTCGAGCGGCGACACGCCCAGGCGCAGGCCGCCTAGGCCCTCCGCGGGAAGGGCGTCGAGCGGGGTGGTGATGCCCATCATCTCCGCGGTCTCGCGCACGTTCTTCGGGCCGAGGTCGATGTCGAGCTGCGCGTACACGGTGTTGTCGGAGCGCAGCGTGGCCTGCGTGACGCTCATGTTGCCGCCGTAGCTGTCGTCGTACGTCGAGACCTTCCACGGGCCGTATTCCGGGACGACGAGGTCGAGCGGTTTCGACGTGTACGTAGTCGAGTCCGGGTCGACGCCCTGCCGCAGCGCTGTGACGAGGACGAAGGTCTTGAACGAAGATCCGGGCTGGCGGTGGCCCTGGGCGGCGAGGTTGAACTTGCGGTCCTGGTACGTGCCGCTCGATGCCATCGCCTTGATGTAGCCGTTGGCCGGGTCGATCGCGACGATCGCCGAGCTCGGGTCAGTCGAGTACGGCAGCGTGCCCCTGATCGCGGCACGGCCGGCGTCCTGCAGCTCCGGGTCGATCGTCGTGTGGATCTTGAGCCCGCCGCGCCGGTACACGCCGACGCCGTATTCCTCGATCAGCTGCTCCTCGACGTAGTCGAAGAAGTACGGCTCGCGGCGCGTCGTGTACCTGCGGATGCCGGCGTCCAGCCCGAGCGGCTCGGCGGCGGCGGCTTCCGCCTCCGGAACGGTGATGAAGCCGTTGTCGGCCATCTTCTGGAGCACCTCGTTGCGTCGTTCGAGCGCCGCGGTCGGGTTCCGGAACGGGTTGTACTCGGAGGGCGCCTGGGGGAGGCCGGCGAGCAGCGCGGACTCGGCGGGGGTGAGGTTCTTCGCGTGCTTCGAGAAGTAGGTCTGCGCGGCCGCCTCGATTCCGATCGCGGTCCGCCCGTAGTTCGTCCCGTACGGGACGGAGTTCAGGTACTCGCGCAGGATCCAGTTCTTGCCGGCGCGGCCGGGGTGCTCGTCCTCGAGCTCCTGCGCCAGCTTCGCCTCGCGGATCTTCCGTTCGAAGTTGCGCTGCGGGTCCTCGATGTAGAGCGCGCGCACGAGCTGCTGCGTGATCGTGGAGCCGCCCTGCACCGTGTCGCCCGACTCGAGGTTCTTGACACCCGCGCGGATGATCGCCGAGTAGTCGACGCCCTCGTGCTCGTAGAAGCGCTCGTCCTCGATCGCGATCGTCGCCTCGCGAGCGGCGGGCGGCATGTCGCTCCACGAGACGGGCGTCCGGATCTCGTCGGAGCGCACGTATCCGAGCCGCGAGCCGTCGGCCGCGTACACGACCGAGGTCGCGCCCTCGTCCCGCGGCTTCAGCTCGGAGAGCGGAGGCGTGTCCGCGGCGATCGCGATCACGTACCCGATCGCCGACACGAGCGCCACTCCGACGATGAGCAGCGGCACGAGGATGATCAGCAGCGCCGGGTTGCGCCGAGCGCCCCGCTTCCTACGGGCTTTCCGCTGGCGGTAGGTCATTCGGGAGTGAAGGCTAGACCTTCACTTCTGAGCTTTTCGAGGGTGGACGCCCGGACCCTCGCGGCGACCGCTCCGCGTTCGCGTGCGCTTGTCGCTCTGGTGGCCACGGTCAGCTTGATGCCGTCCTTCTCCACCAGCGCGATCTTGACCTCGAGATCCGGATCCTCGGCAAGGACCTGAAGCGCCCGCTTCGTGTCCGCGTGGGGCGGCAGCCAGATCTCCACCTCCACGCGTACGCGGGGGTCGACGATGGTGTGGTTCTCGATCGTGCTCTGCGCGAGCCGCTCGTTTGGCACGATCACGCGCGTGTCGTTCGCCTTGCGGATGAACGTGTACGTGAGCCGAACGTCCTCGACCGTTCCGCTCTCGCCCTCGAATGTGACCAGGTCGCCGATCCGAATCGGCTGCGTGATCGCGAGCAGAATGCCGGCGACGCCGTTGGCGAGCGTCTGGCGCGCCGCGAAGCCGACGACGAGGCCGAGGACCGCCGAGGACGCGAGGAGGCCGGTGCCGATCCGCTTGACCTCCTCGAACTGGCTCAGCGCGAGCATGATCCCGATGAGGACGATCGCCGCGAAGATAAGCCGGCGGACGAGGCGAAGGCGCGTGTTCGCCACCGGGGAGAGCCCCTCGGTGATCTTGGTTCCACGGCGCGCGAGCGCGCGGTCGATGACCTCCGCGATCGCGATCGCGACGACAACCGTGACGATCGCGGTGACAACATCCCCGTTCACTTGAAGCGGCAGGCTACAGCCGCGTTCGTCACGTCACGCCTGCTCGTCTACGTGGTGGCGCTGGTCGCGTCCGTGCTGCTGGACGCCGATGGCAGCGCGAACGCGGCCAAGTTCGACGACGAGTCGCTCACGCATCCGTTTACGGAATTCGGCGACACCCTGTTCTCGCCGCTCGCCCGCTGGGACTCGACCTGGTACCTCGGCATCGCGCATGACGGCTACTTCGGCGGCGCCGACACGGCGTTCTTCCCGCTGTACTCGTTGATCGTCAGGACAGTCGTGCTCCCGTACCCCTCCGAGGCCGCGCTGCTCTTCTCGGCCTATGTCGTGTCGCTTGCCTGCTTCGCGGGTGCGCTGTGGCTGCTCGAGCGTCTCGTAGCACTCGAGCGCGGCGAGCGGGTCGCCGCCGCCACGGTCTGGCTCCTCGCCCTCTTCCCCGCTGCGCTCTTCTTCGGCGCGCCTTATTCGGAGAGCCTCTTCCTGCTCGTCTCGATCGGTGCCTTCTACGCCGCTCGGACGGGCCACTGGGCGACCGCGGGGGCGCTCGCCGCGGGTGCGGCGGCAACGCGCAGCGCCGGGATCGTGCTGCTGCTTCCGCTGGCGCTGCTCTGGCTCGACGGCCAACCGAGGCGCCTGCGCGAGCTTGCGTGGCTCGCCCTTGCTCCGCTCGGCCTCGCCGCGTTCGCGCTCTATCTGGAGATGGACCAGGGAGACGCGTTCGCGTTCGTCGACGCCCAGAGCATCTGGTACCGCGAGTTCGCGGGGCCGTTCGCCGGCGTCTGGGACGGTGCTACAGCCGCTTGGGACGGTGTGCGACACCTCGCCAGCGGCTCGCGCGACGGCGCGTACAACCTGCTCCTGTTCGGCTTCCTCGCGTTCGCCGCGGTCGGGGTGGTGGGGGCGTTCCGGCGGCTGCCCCTCGCCTACGGCGCGTACGCGCTCATCGCGCTGGCGCTGCCGCTTTCGTACCCGGTCGATCCCCAACCGCTCATGTCGCTGCCGCGCTTCGTGGCCGTCCTGTTCCCACTCTTCATCTGGCTCGCCGTCTTCACGGAGGAGCGTCGGTGGACCGCACCGGTCGCCGTCGTCTCAGCGATCGGCCTCGTTCTGGCCACAGCGCGCTTCGCCGCATGGGACTGGGTTGCGTGAACGACGTCAAGGTCGTGCTCCTCGACGTCCTGGGCACGCTCGTCGAGCTCGAGTCACCGGCGCCCGCGCTGCGCGAAGAGCTCCAGCAGCGCACGGGCATCGACGTCGGCGAGGAGCGGTCGGCCGCCGCGTTCGCCGCGGAGATCGGCTACTACCTCGCGCACCACATCGAGGGCCGCGACATGAGCGCGGTCGATGACCTGCGCGATCGGTGCGCCGAGGAGATCCAGCGCGAGCTCGCCCTCGACGAGCTCGACCACTCGACGGCGCGTGAGGCGATGCTGGCGGCGCTCCGGTTCCGCGCGTTTCCGGACGCGTTGCCGCTGCTGCGCACGCTGAGGGAGCGCGGCGTGCGCGCCGTCGCGGCCAGTAACTGGGACGCGTCGCTCCCCGAGCGGCTCGAGCGGGCCGGGCTCGCGCCGTATCTCGACGGCGCCGTCTCCTCGGCGGTCGTGGGCGCGGCGAAGCCGGACCCGGCGGTGTTTCGCGCCGCCCTCGAGCAGGCGGGATGCGAGGCCGGCGAGGCGTTCCACGTCGGCGACTCGCTGCAGGGCGATGTCGAAGGGGCGCGCGCCGCGGGCATCCGGGTCGCGCTCCTCGACCGGCACGGCGTGATCGCGGAGTCGCCGCCGGGCGTCGCGAAGCTCTCGTCTCTGGACGAGGTCCCGTCCGTAATCTGGCCTGTTTGACCGCGCATTCGGAGACCTACGCGGTGCCGCACGGCGGCCCGCCGCCCGACCCGCCCGAGTTCCCCGACGGTGCCGACCCCGCGCCGCGGTGGCCGGTGTGGTTCGCGCCCGCTGGGTTCCTCGGGGGTTTCGCGATCACCCTCGTCGTCTCGGTGATCGCCGGCATCATCGCCGCCGCCGCAGGAACTGACATCGGGGACGAGATGCCGCCGGAACTCCTGCTCGCGCTGACGGTCCTGCAGGGACTGATCCTCTGCGGCACGGCCGTCTTCCTCGCGAGCCGCATCCAGCGCCCGAAGGCATGGCATTTCGGCCTGCGGAGGGCGCGGTTCTGGCGATCGGTCGGATGGGCGACGGTCGGGCTGCTGGCGTTCTTCGCCTTCGCGATTCTGTACTCGCAGCTCGTCACCCCCGATGGCGAGCAGAGCGTGACCGAGGACCTCGGCGCCGACGAGAGCACCGCCAAGATGATCCTCGCCGGGATAGTGGTGATCGTCGTCGCGCCGATCGGGGAGGAGTTCTTCTTCCGCGGGTTCTTCTACCGCGCGCTTCGCTCCCGCCTCGGGATCCTCACCGCGGCGGCGATCGACGGTGTCGTGTTCGGGCTGATCCATTTCTCGGGCTCGGAGACCCTCGACCTGATCCCGGTTCTCGCGTTCCTGGGCTTCGTGTTCTGCCTCGTCTACGAACGCACGAAAACGCTCTACACCGTGATCGCCCTCCATGCGTTCAACAACGCGATCGCGTACGGCGCCGAGGTCGACGCGGCCTGGGTCTCGCTCGTCCTCGGCCCGCTGATGTTGGCCGGCTGCGCCATCGCTCCGCGCCTGCTGCATCCCCGGAGCGCTGCGGCGCGGGTGTGAGCGGCACCCCGTCGAGAACCGCGGCTATCCTGCGCGTGCCGTGAGCCGCCTCCTGCTCCTGATCGCGCTCCTTGCGCTGCCCGGATTCGGGTCTACCGCGAGCGCGCAGCTGCCGGACACGGACCCGCCCACCGACGACGTCGCGCCCGCGCCCGTGCCGCAGCCGAAGGACGGCAAGATGAGCCTCACGTTCCGCAACGGCCTGCGCAAGGAGGGTCACGTCTTCCTCACGCGCGGCCAGCACCTGAGCGTCCGCGGCCGCGCGAAGCCGTTCGTCCGCGGCCAGTCGGTGCGGATCGAGTTGCGTCGCAACGGCAAGACGGTCGCGCGCAAGTCGCGCGAGCTGAAGAAGCACGGGCGCAAGGGCCAGTTCGCCGTCAAGTTCCGCCCACGCCGCAAGGGCCACTACACCGTCGCGGCGCTCCACAAGTCCACGCGGAAGCAGAAGCGCTTCTCGACGCGGAAGCCGGCGCGGGTGGTCGACAACACCGCGGGCGTCGGCTCGCGCGGCATCCGCGTGACGATGCTCCAGCGCGGGCTCAAGCGACTCGGCTACGCCGGCTTCCAGCCGAGCGGCTACTACGGCTCGGGGACCGCGCGCGCCGTCCTGGCGTTCCGCAAGGTCAACCACATGCCGCGCATCGGGTACGCCAGCGCAGAGGTCTTCCAGAAGGTGTTCGAACGCCGCGGCACGTTCCAGCTCAAGTACCCGCGCGCCGGCAAGCACGTCGAGGCCGACCTGTCGCGCCAGGTGCTCGTGCTCGCGAACCGGGGCAAGCCGCAGCGGATCTACCACATGTCCTCGGGCAAGCCCTCGACCCCGACGGTCCTCGGCTCGTTCCGCGTCTATCGCAAGAGCCCCGGCACGAACTCGCACGGCATGGTCCACTCGAGCTACTTCATCGGCGGGTATGCGATCCACGGCTATGCCTCCGTCCCGACGTACGCCGCGAGCCACGGCTGCCTGCGCGTGCCGATTCCGAGCGCCTGGAACATCTACCAATGGGTAGACATGGGCACTCGCGTCTTCGTCTACCGATGACTGCGAACCGGCGCCACGCGGCGTCCTCGCTCGCTCGCGTGCGGAGCCCGCGTCGCTCGCTGCGTCCTTGCGTGGCTTGGTTCTCGCCATCGGACCGCTGAGCGTATGGACGCGCGCGCGCGGCTGATCGCCGAGCTGCGCGAGCACGCGCTCGTCATCGGCGAGGTCACGTTGACCAGCGGCGCGACTGCGCGGTACTACGTCGATGCAAAGCGGGCGATTCTGCTGCCGAGAGGCTTCCGCGCGCTGGGTGAGCTCGTCGCCGAGGAGGCGCGCGAACGCGGTGCCACGGCGGTCGGCGGTATGACGATGGGCGCGGATCCCGTGGCCTGCGCCGCGCTCGCGGCGGACGCGGACGTGAAGGCGTTCTTCGTCCGCAAGGAGCGCAAGGAGCACGGGTTGCAACGGTGGGTCGAGGGTCCCCTGCTCGAGCCGGGCGAGCGCTGCCTGGTCGTCGAGGACGTCGTGACGACGGGCGGCTCGACCGTGAACGCGATCGAGCGGATCAAGGAGGAGGGCTTCGAGGTTGTCGGCGTCGTCAGCGTCCTGGACCGGCTCGCCGGTGGTGCGGAGGCGATCGAGAGCGCCGCGGAAGCGCCGTATCGCGCGCTCACAACGATCGACGACGTCTACCCGGACCGGCCGGACCGCTAGAGCGCGGGCCGCCGCGCGCGCAGGCTCGCGAGCATCAGGCCCAACTCGTTCGCGTATGCCGTCGCTCCGCCGGCGGAGAACGCGACGATCGTGTAGGTGACGCGGCGCGGGCGCTGGAACGCGGCGACCGTGATGTGCTGCCGCTGCCGTCTCTTGACGAGCGTTCCGGCTCCATCCACCTGAGCGCTCGCGTAGGGGCTGCGCTCGACCTTTCGAGTCGCCTCCTCGGGCCTCAGCCTCCGGAAGCCCGGCAACGCACGGAACGTCCTGAGCGCATAGCGCCTTGGCGGCAAGGTGCGCGCGGCTTCACTGCGGTCGGCGGCGACCGTGACCGCCACCAGGCGATCGGTCGAGCGGATCAGCGTGGCGCTGCCGCGAGCTCGCGCCGGCCAGCCGGGCGGGACCGACAGCGTGAAGCCAGCGCGCGGGTTCTTGAACGTCCGCCAGCCGGCGGGAGGCTTCGCCGGCGGGTCCGAGCGCTCCCCGGCGGGGTTGGGCGAGCCGGTGAACTCGTCCTCATCGCCGCAGCCTACGCCGACGGGCCCCGCGATCAGCGCCGCGACGAGCAATGCGGTCGCACGCACGGTGGGCGAGGTTACCCGCGCGTCCAGAGGTTGTAGCGCTTGCTACAGCGCCCCGGAGACGAGGCCGATAGCGCGAACGGGAGCAAAACCTTCCAAAAACGAGCCAATGAAACTCGCCCACCGCATCCGTCGTCGTGAGGACGGCTTGACCCTGCTCGAGGTCGTCTCGGTGATCGCGATCCTCGGGATCCTCGTCACGTCCGCGTACGCCGTCTTCGTGGACGGGGACGAGTCCGCGATGGACACCGAGGCGAAGTCGAACGCGCGCAGCCTGCTTTGGAAGGTGCACTCTTGCTTCACCTCGACCGAGGACTACACGCTCTGCGACGAGCCGACCGAGCAGGAGCCGCCGCCGGGCGTGGTCTGGGGCGAGAACCCCGGTGAGGTGTACGTCGACCGCGGCCCGGCGACGACGCGCTACACGGTCACCGTTCGCGGGGTGTCGAAGGCGGAGACCGACGGGCACAACCACGTCTTCACGATCGTCAAGGAAGCAAGCGGGCCGGAGGAGCGCAGCTGCCAGGCCGGCAACGAGAACGACGTCGGCGGCTGCAGCGACGGCGCCTGGTAGCGCGGTCTACGCTTGCCACTCCGCCCCCGTAGCTCAGGGGATAGAGCACAGGTTTCCTAAACCTGGTGTCGCGTGTTCGAATCACGCCGGGGGCACTACTCAGTCGTCTTCGTAGAGCGACTCGGCTGCCAGCTCCGCGCCGCGCTCGCCCCAGAGCTTGACCTCGATGTAGTCGCCCGTGTAGTTGTCGAGCGATAAGAGCGTGAAGCGGTCCTCGACGAGGACGCATTGGTCGGTCGTGGTCGGGCCGAGCTCCGTTGTCGCGACCGCGCCGTGCGGCACCAGCGCGACGCCCCACACGAGCGTCACGACGCCGCGGCGGCCCTCCGGTCCCCGCCACGGGCCGATCTCCTCGTCGGACAGGTCGAGCTTCCAGTCGGGGTTCGCCTCGGCGGTCTCGTCGGTGTAGTCGGCGACGGCGTAGAAGCCGGTTGCCTCAGCGCCCTCGTGCTCGCGCGTGAACGACACGTAGCCGAACACCTCGTACCCGGTCGTGGTCGTCGCGCTGGCGGGGAAGTACGTCCGTCCCTCCCAGCCGCGATCGGGATACCAGCGCACCTCGCCCAGGTCGCCGAGGTCGTCTTCGGGGTGGATGTCCCCGAACGCCGCGCGGAAGCGCGCACCGAGCGACTCGGCCCAGCGGCCGTAGGGGAGCGCCTCCTGCGGCGGCTCGGCGATGAACTGCGGAATCGGTCTCTCTGACGGCGGCACGGCGGCCGCAAGCTACACGGACGCGTCGCGCAGCCGCTGCGCGGCGACCTCGGGCGGGACGATGTTGAGGTTCAGCCCGGCG
>Ga0126310_10000104_pt1 | contig 23663 bp, 22 predicted proteins | sample Plot60_FD_92540 | JGI IMG/M metagenome (GOLD analysis project Ga0126310, IMG submission 92540) | Serpentine soil microbial communities from UC McLaughlin Reserve, CA, USA - Plot60 | ecosystem: Environmental > Terrestrial > Soil > Grasslands | place: USA: UC McLaughlin Reserve, Lake County... | reverse complement strand
TATTAACTATATCTGCATACATTTAGTGGCCTTTAGAAAGTCGTATCTTAATCACGATGCCTGAAAACTTAATATTCAAAGTTAATAGAAATAGAGGAATCAAAACAGGGAGTAGCAACAAACCTGATGATACCCTGGTACGCTTTTGCCCTAAGACTTATCACGTACTTCTATCCTCTATCATTAGTATAATAGTCGGGGTAATAATTAAATAATTTTTAGAATAAATCCCTAATGTTTTTAACTCATTTTGTTTATATAATGTTACAATAAATAAATTAATCATTTATCTTCTAGTTTTTTTAACCTTATGATATATAGACTATAATTAATAAATGGCACTAATGAATTATGATATAACATTATCCGTATATAGGTCGCCCATGTGAGTTTTAATCATAATCTAGATATTTGAGTCTGATAAATTAGAATGCTATTCCGTATTTAATTCGCTCTTAAGGAAGAATAATGGGATAAAATAGAAACTATACAAACTGTTCTGTAAAACCCTTTCTATCTCGAAAATTACATCTCTGGAAGGGTATGATGATGATTATTATTAACTGTCATCTTTTTCATAAGCATTTACAAACCATGTTTCTTAATCAATCTTTGACCATTTTCATGATTGAATTGATACATGATGTTGGAAAAATGGGCATTAGAAGTAACATATACGTAAGCCTATTATATGCACAACGTAAGATTGACGAGATTGACTTTCCGTTACCATATTACTTCAATACCAGCATCTCATTAAATTAGACTATCATTCTGCTAAATAAATACTATGTAAGATATCAAATTGGTCCAACCTAATTACAAAAATAAAATGACTGTATGTCTATCGAGATGACATTCATAAATAATACATTTAAGACTTCCATTAGGCATATGACTCCCGACCAAACTGTAGAATGTATCAGGGATATTGCCAAAGGTATACGTGAAACGTCTGCTAAAATAAGGGAGACGATAAAAACACTTCACCGCAGCGGCGCAATTGACGAATTTACGCAAGCAGTTCATGAAGCTACTTTAGCAACATCTAATACTACAAAAGAGATTAATGAAACACCCAAGGACTTGAAAGAACATGGCATAATAAACGGTAGAGCAAATGCTATGGAAGAACCAATTATGATAACACGTGGGACGTCAGGGATAGCAAGAAATACAACTTACGATATGGCTGAGGCGGTTCCAAAGTCTAGGGAAAGGTTACAGAAAGGATCTGAACCAGTAAAGCAAAAAATGAGGAAGAGGACATCCAAAATAAAAGCTAAAAGACGAGAATAATATAAAAATTCTTTAATTCTGCTGAATGCATGTTATTTCATATTTCCTTATGATAAAATCAAATTCACGGGCAGAAAATTAATTCTCTTACGAGATAGGACAAAAAGGCTATAATAAGAATTGAATGATGAAATTTATTAGAAGCAGATAATCTGTTCAACTTATGGGGATAACTAAAAAAAGGATCAGCGCAATGAAGTAACCGTGAGCTCCGTCAGTGAAATAATGTCGGAAAAAGAAGTTGTTACAATTATCCCAGGATTAGGCAAAACGGCTCAGGATATTGCAAACCTTATGACAAAGAAGAAGGTGGGTTCCATAATTGTAGTAGACAAAAAAAGTCAACCTCTTGGTATTATTACTGAACGCGATATGGTAAAGCGGGTATGTTTGAAGAATATTCCAGCAGGCAGAATTGAAGTAGAAGAAATTATGTCAACTCCACTCATAACAATAATGTCATACGATTCTGTAGAGTTGGCTTCAAGGATAATGACAAAGAACAAAATCAAGCGACTTGCAGTTTTAGAAGAAGATAATAGAATTACAGGATTAGTAAGTGTAACTGATATTACCAGGCATTTAGCAAAGATACTGCTTGACGATTATAAACGCTATCGATCATTACGTTTTGCAGTGGATCTATCCTGAATATTCTATACAGTTACTATTAGAACATGGAAACTTCTATTTATAGACAGTTCCAACTAATATTGTAAACACTGCTTACTTTTGAGTCCAAATTGAAAATAATATCATACCATATTTATCTACTGAACTTGAATCGGTGGGATACTTTGAAGCCACCTAATCTTAAGTCTTTATCAAACCTTCAATTATTGTGATAGTATATTTGATCTTATCTTCTCTTATCATGGTTGAAGCAGTATCGATGCTGATGATGCATTTTGTTATCTGTAGATCTATTATTTACTATTCTTTAATGGTGCCTCCTAACCAATCTGAATTTCATTATAAGTTTCAATTGTGTTAGTATTTTAATTGTCATAGATGGTAAGTTAGTTAATCAATTACAATTGAATGCAATGCTATTAGATATTTTGTTTCAACTTAAATATGAATATTTAATTTGAATTTGATGGTATTCTTAAATGCATTCTTTGTCGATTTAAGAAAGGAGCAAAAAAGAAATTCTTTAAAAGACTTTGCTTGTTGCTCATATAAACTATATGTGGAGGAAGGAAATTCATTATAAAAGATCTGTGGGGGAATGAAACGATAAATTTCTTAGGATGTTAATTGTTCTCCGACAATCAAAAATTACGACCAAATATTGTACTGTATACCAATTGATTTATGTAACCTTAATTATAACAGGAGATACAGAGCTAGGAATATGAATATCAAATCAGTGTCAGATATTGATTTCCCAAAAAGAAATGGATTGCTTCCTGTAGTAGTTCAAGATCAAAAAACAAAAGATATACTTATGCTTGCCTATGCTAACGAGGAAGCGCTTAATAATACTATTAAAACAGGAAATGCTTGGTTCTGGAGTACATCGCATAACAAGCTGTGGATGAAAGGTGAAGAGTCAGGTCATATCCAATATGTTAAAGAAATATTAGTTGACTGCGACTCGGATGCTTTGCTTTACTTAGTAGAATCACAAACTCCTGCATGCCATACAGGTAATCGCTCCTGTTTTCATAATCTTCTAGAAAAACAAAAAAATTGAAGATTATTTATGAATTTTTCATATCTTTGATATTAAGAGATGTTATTAGTAATTATCATAAAAAATTAGTTTTAATGATCATAATTATTTTAGTTGAAAAAATATAGTAATACTAAAATTGCTCTTAGAGAAACTTATCTATTACAATTCAAGATAGAGGATAGTCAAAAGTATGGGTAGTATACAATCATTAAAATGTAGAGAGTGCGGTAAAGAATATTCTCCACAATTTAGATATATATGTGAAGAATGTTTTGGTCCGCTGGATGTTATTTACAATTTTTCTTTCACTGTGAAGAGGAATACTTTTTCGTCAAGGGATGTAAAAACGTATTGGCGATATTTTGAATTGTTACCTATTGCTGATAAAAGCAATATTGTAGATCTAGGTGCTGGCTTCACTCCGTTACAAAAAGCAAGTGGACTTGGTAAACAAATAGGAGGGATAAAAAACTTATTTATCAAAAATGATTCTGTAAACCCCACATTTTCATTTAAGGATAGGCCTGCTGGTGTAGCTGTTTCGAGAGCCAAAGAAACCAAACTAAAAGCCGTGGGTTGTGCGTCTACAGGTAATCTAGCTTCTGCAACTGCAGCACATGCTGCAAAAGCAGAACTGCCCTGTTATATTTTTTCACCTGCCGACATTGAAAAGGTAAAGATAGCGCAAGCGTTATCATATGGAGCTGAATTCGTAGCAGTGGACGGAACTTATGATGATGCAAACAGGGTTGCATCTGTAATAGGCGACTCTAAAGGCATTGGTGTAGTCAATATTAATATGCGACCATATTATGTTGAAGGCTCTAAGACACTTGCCTACGAGGTAGCCGAACAACTAAATTGGGAGGTACCTGACAATCTGATAATTCCGGTTGGAAGTGGAGCAATGTTAAATGCAATTTGCAAAGGATTTGAAGAGTTGTATGATCTTGGTTTAGTTGATAGTCTAGCAAACCTAAAGATAACGGCTGCACAACCTCATGGATGTGCTCCAGTGGTAGATGCCTTTAAGAAAAAAATTGAAGTTATTCCAGTAGAAAGGCCTAAGACAATTGCAAAAAGTCTTGCAATAGGTGATCCTGGTGATGGACGATATGTTCTAAGAAGATTGAGCCAATATCATGGATTTGCAGAAGAAGCTACAGACGAAGAAATTGTCGATGGAATATTAATGCTTTCCAAAACAGAAGGCATATTCACAGAACCTGCCGGTGGTGTATGTGTAGCGGTACTTCGAAAGCTGATTGAAGAAGGTAAAATAGACAAAGACGAAAAAGTAGTTTGCTATATCACAGGTAATGGACTTAAGGCTACCGAGTCAATTATAGATGTTCTTCCGAAATTTAACACTGTAAAACCAGACGTACAAATAGTTTCAGCAATGATTAGATGATCATGTATAAAAATGGTGATAACACAGAAATGGCGAAAGTTGAATTCGTGATCCCATCAGTATTAAATAAAGGCTTAGGCGAGAAAAAAATTTCGTTGGAATCCAGTGATTTACAAGATGCATTTAACAAAGTTTCTGACCAGATGGGCGAAGATTTTAAACTTAAGGTATTTGATCTTAATGGCAAGCCGCGTGCTCTGATCAACATTTACATTAATGGCAAAAATATGCGCTTTAGTAACGATGGTATGACGACGTCGCTTAATGATGGTGATTCTATATATATACTACCTGCAGTGGCTGGTGGAGCAGAGCTGACAAGCAATGATATGCAACGGTATTCAAGACAGATAATGCTTGAAGAGATTGGATTTATTGGAATGGAAAAACTACGCAGTGCAAAAGTGTGCGTTGTTGGTGTTGGTGGGATTGGAAATCCTGTCGTTACTCAATTAGCCGCCATGGGAGTTAGTAAATTAAGAATAGTAGACAGAGATGTTATTGAAATCTCAAATTTACACAGGCAACACCTTTATGTAGAAGACGATATTGGCAAAGTCAAAGTTGAAGCGGCGGCACAACGATTAAAAAAAATGAATACTGGAGTTGAAATTGAAGCGTTTCCAATTTCTGTTACCAAATATACAGCAGAGAGCCTTGTAGAAGGATTTGACGTTGTTATAGATGCACTTGACAGCATTGATGCCAGATATGCTCTAAATGATGCATGTATAAAACATAATATACCATTTATCTATGCAGGTGCACTAGGAACGTTAGGTTCCGTATGTACTATATTGCCAAATAAATCTGCATGCCTGCGATGTATGTTTCCTGCATTAGTAGAGGATGATATGCCCACTTGTAGCACAGAGGGTATACATCCATCTATACTATATTTGGTTGGCGGCATACAAGTCTCAGAGGCAGTCAAGATTATTACAGGCCAAAAACCTGTGCTTGTAAATAATCTTCTCTATATAGACTTGAATGAACTTTCATTTGAGAAAATTCAAATGTTTAGGCATGAAGAGTGTCCTTCATGTGGATCGAAAAAAAGGATAGATACAGAAAAAGTCGCACGACGGCAACTGCTAATAGAAGAACTCTGCGGAAGAGATATGGGCAAGAGAACATACACTGTGACACCATCCGAGCTAGCTTCTGCAATTGATCTTGTGAAAATAATAGAAAATGCAGAATCGCTAGGATACCAGGTTAAAACTAGGGGTAGTCTAGGAATAACTGCAGAGAATAACAATTCTAGTAAATTGTCTGTAAGTTTTCTGACAAGCGGTGCTGCAACAATAGTGGGTGCAAAAGACGAAGAAGATGCTCTATACATATATAGGACCTTCATAAGGGGGATAATATGAAAAATTCTTATACTATTTTTATACTATAATTAAATATATAGAACTTATAACCTTTTAGGAGTATATTAGTTAAAGTAATAATGTTATTAACAGTCTGTAATCTTATGGGTTATAACATTTTTAAATAATTAATAAAATTAATTTAATTCAACTTTTTTATTCAAGAGTGTTGGAGCACACTGAAAAACAATTATTTGTTCTGTTTATTGGTAACGTTTTCGCTAGCGACAACGATTGGTATAGCACTATAGCCTACCATATGTGATAATATAATATTGGAAGGGATCACAAAAAAATTGTGAGTGGTTTACATGATTTCATCCATGGACATCCGTCCATGGACGCCCTTAATATTGCCCTCACTAAATATCGATACGATATATAACTTTAGATTTAAAATGAATTATTTCATCATATTTGCCTGTCATTCAGATATAAGCCACTTTAGTATGTAAAGCCATAGTGTCCTGGTATGTACGGCTGTTCAAGTCACTATGAATGTATGTGTGTTCAATATTTATTCATGTACATATACTGTGTTCATATAATAGCTTGTATGTACTGTTTATTACAGCTAAAGACAATATAGACTCTTAAGAGAGCTATTATAACTTAAATTACTATAGCAACATCTATCATTAAAGTATATAGTGATCACTATAAAGACCATATCTGCTATTCAGATGGATATACTTATAAATACAGATTAGAGCTAGACAGAGCCATCTATTTTCTATTTGTGTTCTATAGCATTAGAATCACCAAAATTGTGCTTTTCTTTTTTTATAAGAGGAATTATTTTTTCCATTATTGTGCTATCAAAATCTTTTACTTCTGCATCCAGCGCTATAAGCAGATAATAATTTTCATTTATTGGGATTGTAACTCTGTTAAGTTTTTGATATCTACCTAATGCATAAATAAGCTTGCCTATTTTTGATTCAAACTTTATCCTAGTTTTATGTCTCGTTATGGTACTTGAGGCATATTCTTCATTTTCTTCTTCAGTCAAAATTGGTATTAATCCTCCCCTATATTCTACATTAAGAAGGACACCAAAATTGTTTGCTATGCCAATCCATGTGATAGTTTTGTCCACCTTCAAAAGATCTTTAGTGAATGCATACAGAAACTCGTAATCTATACTCATATTCTGCTAATCTAGCTATATATCCGTGTATTTAATAAGTTATTTTAATACTAATCTCTGCACATGTAAGTTTACTTTTAATTAAAACAGGTTTGTTGCTACAATTATAGAGTCTGTGGGGCAAATCTTCAGAGGATCATTCCTCTCTGTAGGGCTATTAGAAAGTAATTATGTTTTAGATCCTAGTAAGATAAGAATCTGAGAACAGCAGATAATGAAATTGAAAGCCTATGCCACACAGTAAGTTAGAAATATTATCATATGTTAATATTCAAAGTTAATTTGGAGTATATAACCGGGTTTTTTGACGGGCCCAGCATCATATACTTTAAATCATATATTCTAATCATAAACTATAATGACTAAACGGAATCATGATAATATCAATATTAAGGATAGCAACAATTATACCTTAGAAAAAAAAGGAGGAAGATATCTGTTTGGTGATTATACTGTATTTGATGAGAATAAGAATTTTATCAATATGCTAAAGGATTTTATTTCTATTTCAAGTAACATTATTCAGATACACAAGAATGTTGAAAAATTACGCTTTGTATTGAATAATGCTGAAATATTAGAAAACGAAATGATTGCAAAAATTAAGCAATTTAATGATTATGCCGATACATCAATGGATACCTTTTACAAGAATTATCATGAGGATATAATAAATACATTGTTTCCTACGCCAACGGGTACCGACTTATTTTTTCAAATAAAAAACGCATTGATCCATCAATTGACTGATAGCGCGAAAGAATATTCCACGCATTCAGAAGAATACAAGAAGTATATACAGTCCAAAATAACAGATTCTTATAGGAATGCGGCTATACTTTTACAAGCCTGGCTATCGAAAGATTATGTTAACCTACCATTCATATTAACATCAAATATATTGAATATTGTAGAAGTCTCTCTTGATCAAACTGAAGATAACTCTTATAGAATTTCCCGAACGAGTAATATACCACTGCAGATGGAAAAAGCAGTAAAGTCTTCTGATACTACTACTACTATTGACGATCGTGCCTCTTATCTTTCCTATTCATTTATGATTGAGGATTCTTCTGTAGATTTTTGGAGTCATAAAAGAAAAGTTTCTGATCTTGGCATAGAAGATACACTAATACCTGTTGGCTTTAAAACTCCAATATCTGAAAAATTGAAGAGGTCATTTCGATTTGTGTCTGGTGGTGATGACACCCAATCCCATATGGAAAAAGAGCCAGAATTCGTTTCCGCTGATGATTATTATATATCTTACTCAAAATTAGTAAGTGACAAGACACTTTCTTTGATACTTGCTGATGATGCTTCAAAACTAGATGACAAAGTCTTGAAGGTCGAATATGATTTAACTTATTTGTATCAGAATAACTATGATGTTAAAGTTGATGTTGCGGTAAATGCTGATTTTTGTAAGAGATTAATATCTGAAGGAAAAGTGCCTAGAATTGATTATATTCAGGATAAGGAAATCCGAAAGCTAAATTTATTCCAAAAAGAATTTTTACAATTTACCGATATGCCTAAAATTCTGCTCCTTGGTAAATTATTAACAGATAAAATGAATAGCCTTTTAAATCCACAATCGATCACTTTCCATATAAAACTTGAATCTATCAAGATAGATGATAAAGATGCAATAAAGGTTAATCGGGATTCTCCACAATCGCGATCATTATCTTATAGTGAAGAATTGATAATATCATTTTTAGAATTAGTAGCCACAGGATTTGCTCCTTTAATACTGAAATTGAAAGATAGGAGTCCAGTTGAAGGAGAATTAATTCTTCGATATGAAACAGATGATAGACAGAGGGAAGAATATGTAGTAAGAACTGAGGAATTAAATTTGCAGCTATCTTCTACAGATGAGGGTAAAAGGATATCGAGTATACTTGGACTTTCTGGTAACGTTTAGTCAGATATGTCAAGATCATCATCAAAGTCCACTACCCCATCAACTACCTCTCCAAAGAGCTGATAGTAAGACAAATACTGAATAAAACTAACTCGATCAATATCTTTATGTGAAAAAATCAAATCTTAAACAATAGTAAGGACAATTAATAGTTCTAAATGTGTAATATGATATTACTAGCTTGTAAATGTAATTGATCGCATTCTCGGTTCGAGCAATTATTATTATTCAAGACAATATAATGAATAATACAATGTCAACAGAAAACCAGAACAGCAATCGAAACCAAATTAAAAAAGACTTGAAGCAAAAGAAAGAAGAAGAAAAAGAGGAATTGGAAGCTCTTGACTTAGAATCAACAGGCGGTGGAAAAGGAGGAGGTGGTGGTTAAAGATGCTATTTCATTCACACAACCTAATGTGGATCTACACGAGAATACACGTAAATGATGTCTAAGGATATCTGATCTTCGAAACTTTTTTAAAATATTACCTTTATCTGGTTTAACTTATGGTATTAATTGCTTTAGTTCTCTTTATCTTTCTTTATATTTGCCATCTGCACTACTTATGTTCTTGAGTTAAAATATTATCTCCTATCATTTCGGGATATCATTTCAGCTACAGTATTAATACTCATGATATATCGTGGTTGGAATGTTTTACTATGTGATTTGTTTTTAATAATATCTCTAAGCTGTTCTTTTTTGTACTCTTGTGAAGATAAACAAACTTGTCAGATCGATTATGCACATGAGTGTCAATTTTGTTGTTGATGAACGGTTAAGTGAGAGAGAATCTCTCGTATGAAATCTCACAGCATGAAATTATTCAATAATTAAGTAGAGAAATAAGAGTGAGAGATTTTTAAATAATATAAATATTCTAACTATTAAATAAAGTTCTAAGAATATATCATCATATTACTAAATTACAGTAATGAAATACATAATTATTTTACATAACTTCTAAAAAGAGACTTGAATATTATCTGACGGCCGTAAAGTGATTGAAATTTCAAGTCATCGATAAGATACCTAGATGTCCGCTTCATGATTGATAAAAGAGGTACTTCATTATAAGAAAAATTAAAGCTTTATACTTTCTTGTTGAAAATATCGATGCATTAATATTAATGCTTATCTTCCCAAAGATCTCAATTACAATAACCCAAAAATAGAATGATTAGTAGAATGTTTAATAAAGAATCTTGTAGAGCATGTGGAACGTTTCTAACACCTATTTCTGTATGTAATTTTTGCAAGGAGTATATTTCGTGGTTATGTGGCAAATGTGAAAAAATGGAAGATGTTACTCATTTGCATGATTATTGCAGAGTTGTTTACAAAAAGGCGAGTCAAGAAATTAGACATAAGCAAAAATAAATAGCTAATAATTACATGCTTATTTATAATACCTCGAGATTAAAACAAAGGAAATTCAAAGTAGCATACATCGATAATATACATATGGATGATTAATTATGCTGTGTATTACAAGAGGAGAAATCTTATTACTTCCGATCCTTTTCTTATAATGCATTATCCTATTGCAGTATTTCTCAAATCTGATCGGGTGGCAAACTGTTACTTAATTCACGATTTGTATTTCTTCAATCAGTAGATTCTAACTAATGTTTTGTTGAGTGCATAATCATATAGGTAAGCTTTTAATAAAGAAGTAAATCAATCAGATCAGCCAGACCTTGTAACTTTACAATTGTAGATTGGCTTCATATATCTAAGATTTTCTAAATTGTAGTCCCAAAAATTACGGGACTATTCTTGACGTACATATTTATTTCGCTCAAAAATGAATGGCTTTAACTCCTCTTAGCAAATTACATGTACGTAAACGACTATAATCTGTTGGATTCAGTAATTTGCTTGATCGCTTTTGATCCATCACGTAAAGATGAAGTCACCTTACAAGAATAAAGAAGTGGTTCTAAGAACATAAGTCAGTATATTAGTGGCATAGAAAATTCTTAATTGTTCTTTTGCATTTTATAAATTGCCATCTTGTAATCTATCATATTGTAGCTTATATAGCTGAATATTTTGAATCAAATCTTATGAAGCGTCATAATCCAACTATCTATAATTGGTATCATAAGTTGTATAACTTTGAGAATAAAACTAATAATGCTATAGTTAGACCTCGCATTCTGTGCAATATTCAGATTAATAATATAATTTCATTACTTACCTCCATTTGTATATGTCTATATTAATCGCGAAATCAATGATGGATAGAAAGGATCGTCAAAACGCCTTGTGATAGTAGAACACGCATTGAAAGTGGACTTGAAAAAGTTATTACAGAGCTAATACATGCGAATAATACTTACGGATTATTTTTCCAAATTTAGTAATCATTATAAAAATTTAACTTTATTGTTCAATAAAATATTAATCTTTGAATTGTTTTTAGTCAATACAAAAATTTCTCTCAGCATCTTTTTATTATTGTTGATTTGCATTTCATTGCATTGGAAAAAGGCAAGATTATAGTAATAGAAGGAACAGACAAAGCTGGCAAAGGAACACAGTCTAGGCTACTTATAGATACTCTCAAACTTTCTGGAAGAATTTGTGTAATGTTAGATTTTCCTGATTATACTACACCTATCGGAGCAGAGATTCGCGCTTTTTTAGATGGTAAACGTGATTATCCTAATGAACTGAAACATATTCTTCTTTCTGCTAATAGGTGGGAGAAGAAGAAGGAAATAGAAAGCATGATAGACAATGGCACTATATTGATAATGAATCGATATTATCCATCAAATCTTGTTTATGGTATTGCAAATGGTCTTAATATCAACTGGCTCATAAACTTAGACAAGGGTCTACCAAAAGGAGATATAGTCATAGTCATTGAAGTTAGTCCCAAGACTTCTTACCAGCGAGCAGTAGAGAACCGTGATCTATTTGAAAAGGACCAGAAATTGCTGACAGAGGTTCATAAAAACTATCGCAAACTTGCAAGACAATATAAATGGAAGATGATAAATGGTGAAAAAAGTAAAGATCAAGTTCATGAAGAAATAATGAAAATTGTTAGAAAAAATCTTAAAGTTTAATTTCTGCTATTACATACAATGACCATCCATAATTATGAAGTTTACCGGTGAAATTACTGATCCAGTACATCGATATATACGATTTTCTGATGTGGAGAGAGAACTTGTAGATACGCCAGTTTTTCAGCGTTTAAGAAGAATCAGGCAACTTGCTGGAGCGCATCTAGTTTATCCTAGTGCACAACATTCTAGATTCGAGCATTCTCTTGGTACTATGCATGTTGCGGGCTATGCAGGAGAGACTCTTCTTACTAAAGGATATCTTGATGATGAAGACTTAGTTCAGGAGTTACGATTGGCAGCATTGCTTCATGACATAGGTCATGGACCGTTTTCCCATCTATTTGAAGAGGTATTGGAGGCAAGATGCAAGAGAAGCCATGAAGATATGGGAAGGAAGATAATATCCCATAGTGAGGTTAGCGACATTGTAAGAAAATACGGTTACAATTCGTCAGATATATGTAAGTTATCATTTGGCGAATCTAATGTAAAGTTTTTCAATGAGATAATTGCTGGCGGACTATCTGCGGATAGTATGGATTATTTGTCTAGAGATGGATTCTTTACAGGTGTAGAGTATGGTAAGATCGATTATCACCGGCTGATAAGTTCCTTTGAGATAGTATCTAATGGACATTTAGCTATTAACAGATCCGCACTATATTCATTCGAATCTATGTTGATTTCTAGATATGAAATGTTCAAGGCTGTTTATTTTCATAAAACAGTAAGGTCTGCAGAAGTTATGTTATTACATTCTATGACACTAGCTGACAAAGAGATGGGTTTGACGGATGCCTCTTTGAAAAATTACCTTGATCTAACAGATGAAGCAACTCTTGAACGTATTTGCTCACTTCAGAATGGAAATAAAATAGCAGTCAAATTGGCAGTAGATTACAAATCTAGGAAACTATTAAAATGTGTTTATGAAAAATTTCTACACAAACGCGATAAGTTATATAGAAAAATGAATAGACAAGCACTTCACGATCTTGGCACACAGATAGCAGATGCTGCAGAAGTAAATGAAAGTTCTGTTTTTGTTGATGCTTCAAGAGCGCCATCAATGCCGCTAACTCCTACAAAGAAAGAGATAAGATCAGTATTTCTTGTCGACAAAGAACGGGCTTATGAAACTCCTATCTCTGAAATTCCACTTATTGATTCTATAACTGGTTTTCTTGATATGTTAAGAGTATATACAACTGCTGAAAATAGAAATGTAGTAGAACGCTCTACTAGAAAGGTGCTTGGTGAAGAATTTTTATCGGAGAGAAGCATATATGAACAACGGTAATAGAATAATCAAAAAAAGGGTAGCTATCAAATTAAGCGGTAGCATTTTTAGTGAAGAAAGAAACCAAGATACTATTAAAAAATATGCTGAAATGCTCACTGATATTAGTATTGATGTACAACCAATAGTTATTGCTGGCGGAGGAAAGATCGCACGTCACTATATAAATCTTGCACGCTGTCTTGGCTCCGATGAAGCGAGTTTAGATATCATGGGAATCGAAGTGTCAAGGTTGAATGCAAAATTGTTGATAGTAGCTCTTGGAGAACAGGCGTATTCCCAAGTTCCAAAAAATCTCGAAGAAGTGACAATAGCAGCAGAAAGTGGTAAAATAGTGATTGTGGGTGGTTTACATCCAGGTCAAAGTACCAATGCTACTTCAGCATTAATAGCAGAAAAAGTAAGAGCCACAAGATTCTTAAATGCTACTGATGTGGATGGTATTTATGACTTAGATCCGAATACCAACAGGAATGCAAAATTATTAAATGAAATTACAGTAAGTGAGTGTATGGAAATTCTTAAGGACGGAAGCTCAATGGCAGGCACATATGACCTTATGGATATTGTGGCATTGAAAGTTATAGAACGTTCAAAAATACCTACTAGAGTCTTACGGTCAGATATAACTAATATTAGGGACGCGGTTATTGGCATACATCATATGGGTACCGAGATCGTGATAGTCAAGAAACAGTCTTGATAGAGCCTATAAATTCTGAAATTCCATCTTTTATCATTTTTTGGTAAATTTCTTCACCTTGTTGTATAGTTATAGGTTTTGATTGCGCCTTTGCATATCCATCTTTATCGCAGATAAATAGCATTGCTTCGTTATCCCTAGTGATTTTACCAACAAGCATTTCTTCACCAACAGGCTCAAATCCCTTTTTATCCTGTTTTATAGTATAAGTTAGCATTGCAAATCCAGTATAATCAAATAGCTTCATCTGAGCTTTTCTTGATCTCTCCTGTCCAAGAAAAGCGGCTTTATGATATTGCATTTATGATAATTTTTGGTTTATAATTATGTATAAGCCTTACTTTTTGTTTAGAAAATTCTACATTTAATGAGAGCCTTCTGGAACTATTAAGAAGTCCTTCCTATAAAGATACGATGAGTTTCATTCTATTAGGTTCTTTCTAGTAATCTCTTCTAGTAATCTCGATAAAGTCTAAAACTAAATGCATCTATTACTATAAAATCGATACTAACTATATGAGAAGATATCTAGTTGACTTAAATTATGATACATATGATTTGCCGCCATTTTGATTTCTTGGCAAGATTGGTAGAGTCAAAGCATCTCTTGTGAGGTATATTTGTAATATAAATATATATAATAGGTAACTTACTGAAGACGGTATTATTTCAGCATATAATAATTCTTCCTAACCACAAATTAAATGATGTAATCAATTATCATAAATCTACTAAAACTTAATTTCAATGATATCTCCTCAATTCTCTACTGAGTAATTACTATTTTCCTTTCCAAGTAATGTTATTACTCTTCAATGGCGTATTATGAAACTAACAATAACACTTGTTACAATATATTACTGATCTTCGGTTTACTTCAATGAACTTTATCCCCTATATCTTTGAGTAAATTATTATGTTATATCTCTCGCCAAAGAGCTTTTGTCTTTGCCAGTACCATAAATCCTATTAGATACGCAAGCTGTACTCCAAAACCAAGAGCAATGGACCATTCTTTTGGTGTAGGAAATCCCATAGTGTATTGCAACATTAATGAGGCATGGGTGGTCGGTACAAGGTAAGCAATATATTGTAATTCCAGCGGCAAACGTTCTATTGAGTAAAAGACAGGAGGTAATACTGCAAGAAATACATTAACAAACGAAATTACTTGTGTTGCATTTCGCATATGCAGCATATGTGATGATAAGAAAAATCCAATTGCTGACATGGTTCCCCATATTAATAATATTGTTGATATCAAGAGAGGAACATAAATAATTGAAGTTCCAAAGTATGCTGCGAGGATTGTAAGAATAGTCAATGCCGGCAAACCAAACAGAAGCTGAGATAATGCCAAGCCTGTCATGTAAACAAGCGGAGAAACCGGTGAAGCGACGAAGACATCCTGAATCTTATACTCGGTCTTGTAGTATGAAATATCCTGTCCCAATGCGAGTCCATAACCCACTAGTGCCATCACAAGGCTACCTGCAACTGCAAATTCAATGTATTTGCCATTGCTCACTATGAATAAAACAAACAACAGCGAAAAAGGACTCATTGCAGAAAAAACTACAGAAATAGGATTTCTACGAAGCCATAAAATTCCAGTCATATAGGCTATCAAAAATATCTGTCTGATAGCTAGCAGCGCTGCTCGCTTGGAAAATAGCGATGTCGGTGATGACAAGGGCAATGGCATAATAATTCTTCTTAGATAATATATATATTTTATAAAAAGCCTCTATCTGTAGTAATACAAGGCATATTTCATCTACATTGCTTTTATATTCGATAGAGTAGGGCCTAACTTAATTTTTGGGAGTATGCGGATAATCCATTCACAAAACAGCGTTCTTCATTTGAGATCATACTGCTTTTTTAAAGACAAGTTGAAGTCTTGACGAATATTATTTTTTTGTATCTGATTTTTACCATTGAACTTTTTGATTCCTTCAATAAAACTTAAGTTATGTATCAAGTGTCTAGTTGGTATTTCTAGTGTTGATGAATGTTATTCTCAGTGACTGGTACAGAATTCTATTGGAATATTATCTTCAAATTAGAACACAATTCTAGTTTGAAGTTTTTAAATATCATCTTAAATTGTATTATTGTAATATATAGTATAATATAGTTTAATCAATAGATACATATATAGTGGATTATAGGATTATTAAAAAATGCTATACACAACTATTTTACTATTAGTTTATTTTTATTGTTGTTTATTCGCATGAATAGTTTGAATTTCAGTATATGAATGCTACATACAATAAATTATCTATTGTAACAGATGCCATTTAATCATGACAAGATGTTAGATCCAAATATAATTTCAAAGTATGGACTAAAATAAATAAATAGTGACTGAAATTAGTATTACTAAAATATGAAAAATAAGTGCCGATTATTATTGCAAAGATTAAACCTTTTCTATTGAAGAAATAAAAGCACAGAATGGTTGAAGGGTTTTGTTATTCATGCTGTTGACTTTCTGCTTGAGCTGGAGAATTTAACCTAGCAAGTTTAGCTTTGGAAGCCACATATTCGCTGATCTCATTTTCAATCGCCACACCTGGTTCTCCTTTCTTTGATATAAATCCAATAACTGTTGGTTCGAAATTATGCTTCCGTAACTCTTCTAGAATGTAATTTGCTACATCCTTTGTTACGATGATCAGGTGACATCCGTTTGTAGAGACAGTCGCATTATCAATTAAAAATTCTCTTGTTGCAAATTTTGCAACTTCTTCATACTTAATTGGAAGTTCGTTAATTACAATATGGGAATTTGTCAATTCTGCAAGTCTTCCCACAGCAAATATGCCATCTGTTGTAACAGGGTGAACAGCAGTTATATGGGTGTGTTTATCAAACTCTGTTCCAAAGTCTGGACAATATTTTGAAATTATTTTACCAAGAGCGAAATGAGGTTCACTTAGGCGTTTCATTGCCTCATCTTTTGCAGCAGAAAGAACATCTAATCCAATACCATTCTGCTCGAATTTAGTTATGTTATTATGATCCATTTTAGTCAACATGTAAAGACTTGCAGCTGTTAATGAACCCAATTTATTCGAAAGAATGATTTGCATTCCTTCTTCTGATTGGTCATATCGTGTAGGTAATTCTTTAAGCGTATTTGCAATTGCAGTAGCACCAAAGAATAACTTGCCAACCTTAAGAGAGCTATAATCTTCCATGGCTAAGTTATAACGAGAAGTAAATCGATCAAGATTTTCTCTAATCTTATCCATAATATTTTCATTTGGAGCATCATATACAGGAAATACTTTGAAGCCCGAAGTACACCCTAGAAGATTTAGATATTCCATTGCAGCTGTCAACGAGATATTACTATGGATTTCAGAATCTGGACTATGAGTTGGATCAGTTATGTGTGTAACAGAATTATTAGCAGATACGTATCCTACCTTGTCACCTCTATGTAATTCTATGTAGTCTAGTAACGCAAATTGAGCTTCAGGATATGCCGTTAAAGAAGTAGTTACTTTTTTTACTATTATTTTCGAATGGAAACTTTTCATAAATCTCTGAATTGCTTCTGATAATAATGTTGAATTTTCACCAGTATTCATATGAATGCGAAATATAGAAAGTGCCCGTTTGATTTCCACTTCTTTTTCAATTTTCGGGTTATCGAAACTATATACTCTTCTAGTAAGTTCAATACCCTTGCCTTCTGCATAATGAAAAGCATCAAACCAATTGGGATTTATCTTTATATCGCTTCTCTTGATATTTTTCAATGAGGACTGGAAGAGATAGGTATCAACCTCATTTGAGCAAGTTGGAATCCATCGTAGGGGATCAAAACCTAGCTGTCTGTATTCCTCTATAAGTCCCCAAAAATTCTCGGACAATCATAACCTCCCCTAACAATCACAATCCTGGTTAATTAATATTATATATAAGAAAACACTATTTAATAAACACAACTTTATTTGATAATATAATAATTTCAGGGCTCGTCTTAACAAATCACCTTTTTATTATAATAGTCACCAAAACCAGATGGATAAACTAACTAGCTGATAATAACAGCATGCTTTGGTACATTTATTTATTTATTTTTTAGTAAATAGAAAGGAGTCACCAACAATAAACATTCAGCTCTATCTTAAGTACTGAATTGTTCTTTCTATAGTGCTTTTTCTTCTTTTCTATATAATAATAATGAAAGAAGGAGATGTGTAATGATGATGATGATCATTGAGAATGATGTTACTTAAATCCCACAAGCATACTTTCAGGCTTGGGATTAACGAATTACTAAACCATCTTCCATCAAACTTATAGGATGCTTTCCCTACTTATTAAAATTAAAAGAACGCAGAAACTGTTCAGCGTAAACAAAAAAACAAATATTTTGTTCCTATTGAAATAGGATTCATCAATAGGATTATTACTATTATCGGGTTTAGTTGCAATCTATAGGTGCAGAAGCAATCTAATCTAATCTTTTTCTTCTGTAATTGTGTATATTATTAATATTTCCTTAAGTTAACAGCCAATTTTAGAGTTGATATCTTATAAATACAGTTTTTTGTCCACTTATGCTTTGGAGTCTGATCTTTAATTTAAAGCAGTGATTAGATAAGTGTGGAAATTATATCAATATATGACAATGAATATAACTCTATTCCACTGAATATTAAATATGTCTGGAACAAATATTGATATATTAAAGCCAACTGAATTGCAGATCAATAAAATTGCAAAGGAAATGGAAGACAAATCTGCAATGGAAGTCCTGAAATGGGCTATTGATACTTATGCGCCGAAGATAGCTTTGGCATCAAGTTTTGGTGCTGAAGATGTAATTATTATACATATGATGGTAAAAATCAACAAAGAAAAAACCAGAGTTTTCACATTGGATACTGGTCGACTCAACCAAGAAACCTATGACGTAATGGATGCGATACGAAAAAAATACGATATACAAATTGAAGTATATTTTCCTGAACAGCGAGAAACCGAAGAAATGGTCAAAATAAAAGGTTTGAATTTGATGTATGAAAGTGTTGAAAATAGAAAGCTTTGCTGCGAAATTAGAAAAGTACATCCGCTTAATAGAGCGTTAAGCAAGCTTGACGGATGGATTACGGGACTCAGAAGGGAGCAGGCAATAACAAGGGCTAATATTAATAAACTTGAAATTGATTCTTCACATGGCAGTATTGCTAAGATTAATCCTTTAGCAAACTGGACTAATGAAATGATCTGGGATTATATTCATAAAAATAATGTTCCATATAATAAGTTACATGATGTTGGTTATCCAAGTATAGGTTGTGAGCCATGTACACGAGCTATTCATTCTGGAGAAGATCCACGAGCAGGTAGATGGTGGTGGGAAAATGCGACACAAAAAGAATGTGGTCTACATTGGGATCCCACGAAGAAATACCAAAAGTAGGAAATTATATGGAATACACATGTAGCACTAGTATGCCACCTCCCCATGGAGGCAGATTGATAAACAGATTTACCACTAAAAATATTGACGGAATGTTTTCAATTAATGTCAATCATAATCTTCAAAATGACATTGAAAATATTGCTGATGGTGTCTTCAGCCCCCTGGACGGATTTGTAGGTGAGGATGACTTCAAAAGCATTATAAAATCTGGTTATTTGAAGAATGGCTTAGCCTGGACTATTCCTATAATCTTGGATGTAGACGAGCAAACAGCGATTAAGATGAAGGACGCCAGGGAAGTTTGTTTAAGTAGTAATGAAAACTTTGGAATTCTTCATGTTGAAAATATTTATACATTTGATAAACTTGCTGCAGCAAAAGCAATCTACCAGACAGATGATCTAAACCATCCTGGAGTTTCAAATATGTTAAGAATGAAAGATCTATCTGTAGAAGGCAAGATTGATGTTGTTAAGAGAATACAAAAGTCACCTTTAAGAAAATATAGAATGACTCCCTTTGAAACTAGGTCCCAAATTCAAAAGAGAGGTTGGAAAACTGTAGTAGGATTTCAGACGAGAAATATTCCACATGTTGCTCATGAAATGTTGCAGAAGGCAGCCTTGAATATTTATGATGGATTATTTATAAATCCGTTAATCGGCAAAAAAAAGTCTGGTGATTTTAAGGATGAAGTAATTCTTGAAGCATATGAGAAATTGATAGAAAATTACTATCCCAAGAATAGATCTATGTTTGTAACTCTTCATACAGAAATGAGATATGCTGGACCAAAAGAGGCAATTCATCATGCAATTATGAGAAAGAATTTCGGATGTTCACACTTTATAGTTGGAAGAGATCATGCAGGTGTTGGAAACTATTATCATCCTTTTGCAGCCCAAGAGATCTTCAAAGATTATCCTGATCTCGGAATTGCACCACTTTTCTTTCCAGCATTTTATTACTGCAAGAAATGTTTGAGCTATGCAAATGAAAGAAACTGTCCACATTTACCGGAATTTAGAGAAGAACTAAGTGGCACAAAGATGAGAAAAATGGTTAGCTCTGGTGAGATTCCAGCCGAACACTTGATGAGACCAGAAATTGCAAAATTGATTATGTCATCGATTGATCCATTTATTAAGTAATATATTAATATCTATAATCAATCTAAGTTGATTCATTTTGTTCTTTTATCTTGATTGCAATTAATATCTTGTTAATTCTAGAAGACGCATTATGGAATAACAAAATTTATACAAACCATATAGACTGTAGCAATTATTGTTTGAAAATAAAGAATAAAGTATCTTTAAGCTTTTTCATAAAACAAGTCTGTTTATATAATCACTTGTAAAATTACAAGATCAATATATGATATATATTTTTAAAACAATCGTAAGCAATAGTTACAGAATAATAAAATGTAATTAGATACAATGATTGTTAATGACTGAACAAGATAGAGTAAGGATTAATTAATATTACTATATCATAGACTCTATGTCATATGCGGCTGCCGATTATGTCATTTTTGTTAGTGGCTATGATGCTTATGCCTGAACTGACCTTTGGTCAAAGCCAACAACAATTACTGAATCCTACTCAAGGCGAATATAGTGTAATCAAATCAAAAAATAGTGAACAATTTGTTTTTCCTTATTCTTCGTCAAATAGTGATAGGGTGCATCCATTTGTTTATACTTTCGACACGCCTAAAGTTACAAACTGGATTTTGACAATACAAAATAATATGTCATATAGTGAAATGCAGAATGCGAAAACTATTGTAAAATTGCAGGAACCCACACAAAGCGACAAGTTCATTGAAATTGCAATGTTTGGAGATGCTTCTAAGAAATTCTGGGTTGCAGTAAATACACGGGAGTCTGGCTATATAAGAGTCTACGAACAAGATAATGATGGATGGTCTAGAGATGAGCCATTAATCGTAGCACATGCAAATAATCAAGGACTGACTATTACAAATGGCAAAAGGATTATTATTGATAGATTATCAATAAACGATTTTTCCCTTGCTTCTATTGCAGTATACGGTAAAGAGGATCTAGATTCTGCTGTTAACACCTATAAAGGAAATATATCATTTAATGTGATTTACGGAAGTCCTGCAGATTCTCCTCTTTATTATTTTCCACTTGCTATGATAGTCGGTATTGGTGGGCTTGTTGCTGGTCTTCTAGTATTTAAGAAAAGGAAGACTTCTTCGGAGGAGCAGACGCAGCATCAGTAATATTATTATGATAAAATTTACAAACACTCTTTAATTCACATACTTTGCAATTTGGTTTTATTGGAAGACAGACATTTTGACCATACATTACAAAAGTCGAGTTTACTTTTAGCCAATACTTTTTATCAATAACACGGCTTAGCTCAATTTCAGTATTTTCTGGAGTTCGAGTATTAACAAGACCCAGTCTGTTTGATATTCTGTGAACATGAATATCAACTGGAATTGCAGGTTTATTAAAAGCATATACTAAAACACAATTTGCCGTCTTTATGCCTACACCTGGTAGACCCAGTAGTCCTTCTAAATCATCGGGAACTTTTCCGTTAAATCTTTCAATTATTAATTGTGAAACTTCTTTAATCCTCTTAGCTTTGATATTGTAAAAACCACTGCCATGGATTATTGCTTTTATTTCTTCTATATCTGCCTCTGCCAATTCCTTGGTATTTTTGAATCTATTAAATAATTTATTGATAATTTTTTTGGTATTTTCATCTCTACTACGGGCTGATAAAATGGTAGCAATAAGTATTTTAAATGCATCACTTCCTTGTTCGATTTGCAATTCTGTAAGAGCAGTAAGTCTTGGTAATTTTTTATTATAAAGCACTTTTTCCATTTTATTAATTATACTACCCATAGCTTTAGTAGTCAATCAATGAAGCCTCTGAGAATATAATTTGTGCTAAAAGACCTATATGTTTATGTCTAAATACTATCACTTGCTTTTTGGATCAGAATATATTGTTACGTTGTATGTATTCTCCATAGCCACTTCAATCTAATTTCAATATATTCACTATGAAAGAAAATATATTAAAAATTTAATATTATAGAAATAATATAACAACAGAATAACATTCTTATCAATATGGATAGCCATAGGGAAATTAAAATAAAAGAGGTTCTGATCTTCGTAAAGAAATAAAATGTAGCTTATTATTTTCGCTCCTTTATTCTACCACGGCCTGTCTTTCTTGGTGATATGTTTCCAACTTTACGTCCTGGTGGTGTAGTTCTGCCAACCGATGATTGACGGCCAATATGCTGATGCCTTCCACCACCATGTGGATGATAAACTGCAGCTTGTGCAATACCTCTAACTGTAGGATATAATCTTCCATGAGCTTGCATATACTTTGCCCTATTGCCTGCCTTTAGAAATGGCTTTTCTTTCCTACCTGCGCCTGCAATTGTTCCAATCATTGCTCGACATTTTGGATTAACTGTAAGAAACTTACCAGAAGGAAACTTTAATGTTACGCCCTCAGTACCATGAGCAAAAACAAGAGCAGAAGAACCTGCAGATTTAATCAACTTACCACCATCACCAGCGTTCTTTTCAATGTTGCAAATTAAAGTACCGTCAGGTATTGATTCTAAAGACAAAATATTTCTTGCAGTTGCAGTTGCTCCGATACCAACTTCAATTTTACTTCCAACAGTTATACCATTAGGAGCTGGAACATAGGAATAGATGTTGTCATCAAAGTGAATCCTCGCTAGCGGAGCATCCCTTCCACGTTCATGTACAATATCAACAACGGTACCAGAGTGATGTTCATCTAACTTAAAATTAGGATATTTAGCTGGTGCAATCTTTCCAACGATAATTGCTCTGAATTGCTTGCCTCCCCGACCTCTTCTACGTACTAATGTTCGCTTGCCCAAACTTACTCAAAAGATACGCACAAATAGGTGATTTTAAGTTTATGTTAATTTAAGACTGATAACTAACAACAATTACCGTCTTGAATAAGTAAATACTAAACACATTATTTTATCTACAAAAGAATTAATAAATTAAAGATAATAACACCAAGATTTGGGAGAAAGGTTGTAAAGGTATAAAGATGAGTAAAGTACTAGGTGTCATCGTGAGCCAGAATACTCTATCTCTAAAGGTACTTGAAGCTTACACTAGAGATGTAGGCCGTGGAGTTGCTCGAATTGACTATGATTCTATGGATTCTTTGAGTGCATCTACAGGTGATGTAATCGAGATTAGAGG
>Ga0126310_10000103_pt1 | contig 23728 bp, 21 predicted proteins | sample Plot60_FD_92540 | JGI IMG/M metagenome (GOLD analysis project Ga0126310, IMG submission 92540) | Serpentine soil microbial communities from UC McLaughlin Reserve, CA, USA - Plot60 | ecosystem: Environmental > Terrestrial > Soil > Grasslands | place: USA: UC McLaughlin Reserve, Lake County... | reverse complement strand
AGTTCCTTTTCTGAATTAGCTCAGTAATACACACGGCTCTCTGTTCGAGGTTATACCATGATGGTATTGCGTTGTTACTAACTGTAGGTGCTCTAATCAATTCTAACTCATGACACTCTAGCATATGCAACGTCATGAAGGAAGAGTCTATAACTCGATAGGGATTCTTGCCAGTACAGAACCACACGAAATATATTTTGCAGTTGAGTCTTCTCTGAGATATACAAATCTGATGCTGGGCTCTTATTGTGGTAGTAGTGGTAGTAGTATGAGGAGCAATCTATTGGAGTTGAGCAAAGGCTTGTGTCTGCGAGATATATGTCTATACGCGGTATAAGGCCACTTTGTACTTCATAGTTTTCCCGTTACCGTGCGTTACATTTACCTGACACAATAGAAAATTGGTCTATCAAGTATATATTAAAATTATATAGCTATAGGATTCTAAAAAAGAGTTAAGAACTTTTGTGAATAAACCTTCTAATTATCTCTTTCATTTTTGGAGTCATATTCTCTGCTTTCATACCATGTTGTTTGATAGCGTGTTCTGTAATATTTCTTATAACTTCTTCTTCTGTCCCGGCTTTGACAACATGATTACAATCAAATCCTACATCTTTACATGATAATGTTAGCATGTCTTCTTTGTTAATAGGTTGCGCATAAGAACATAGTTGGAAACTTTATGTTTGCTACAAGTAAACTCTGGGGTTTGAAGAAGAAGAAGACTCTAAAAGAATATTTTGCAAACCTACTGACACCTTTCGAAACTTCGCTGTAGACTGGCGTCAAGAAATTACCACAGCTTTACAAAGAAAATAATGAAAATAATACTATCTTTATCGATCCTAAATGGTTTCATTGTTGTACATCATCTATTTGCATTAGCGAAAATGAGAATGTTATTGCTGTTATCACTACTGCTATGTGCAGAAGAAGATATCTCTTTTTTCCTCTTCTATATTCATATACATTCCACATAGACTGAATCACATAAAACTTGGAGAGAATCTGTCTGGGTTTTAACCTTTATTAATTCCTCCTCATCAAATCAGTAATTAATGAATTATCAAAAACTGCAGACAGATATTATGAATATTGACCCAAAGATTCGATTAGTCACTATTTGTGATACCAATGGTAAGGTAATGTTCTCTGATCACCGCCAAGGTGTAAAGAATTTGCTCAGTATAGAGGAAAGCAAAGAATCACTTGAGTTAGCTGTTAATTCATGGAAAATACGCAGCAAACTTGCACCAAAGATTGGAAAAGGAAAATACGTATTGGCTGAATATGAAAAGATTAAACGCATTACTATGCCACTAGGCGACAACCATATTCTCTACGTAACCACAGAACCGGAAGCTGATCATTCAAATATAATCAATAGGGTTCATAGCTTAGGGACTGAGTTAAAGTAATAGTATTTACGACAATCAGAGGTTTTCTACAGTAGTAGCAATAAAATAAAATAAAATAAAGTTATTGAATAGTTTAGACAAAGGAAAGAAATAATTGTTATATTATAGCAATTTGTTTCTCCCTCTGCATGAATATCTAAACGATGTCTGTCTGCATCGTTCATCTTCCTCTCTCTAGCTCTCTTTTCAGCACCTTAATTCTTATGTTGCACATGAATTTGTAGGACTTTATCAGCAAATAAAATGAATGATGCATCCGCAAACGAAAAAGAAAGAGCAGCATCACCCGCAGCTTTGCCGCTAAAAATAATCGAGGACGTGCTCTATAATAGAATCACACAAAAGAAAGAAGAGGTGCATAATAAAACCAAGAATATAGCGGAGAATGACAAATTATGTTTGTTACGGCTTTAGAAGGAATATAACAAACAAACAAACTAACAATGATGCTAATAGTAGTATTAGTAATAATGGACTATGCACCTGCTCATTATACACTTATAATGGAATTAACCAATAGTGTGGGCGTTCATTGACTGAATGTGACAAAGAAATAGTAATAAAAACAGCAAAGACAGATTTTCCCATAAATGATATAATAGCAAGAAGATGGAGTGCAAGAGCATTTTCTACAAGACCTGTAGAAAAATCAAAATTGTTGTCTATTCTTGAGGCTGCTAGATGGGCTCCATCTTCACGTAACGAACAACCATGGCGCTACCTTGTCTTTACAAATGATAATCTAGAAAAATTGAATCTAGCTCAATCAGTTTTAAACGAAATAAATGATTATGCCAAAAGAGCTCCAATACTTATTTGTGCAATAACAAGAAAGGTCTATTATGATAATGGAAATCATAATCGACTTCATTTTCATGACTTAGGAGCAGCAAATGAGAATATGTTTCTTGAAGCGTTTAATCAGGGTCTAATCATGCATGAGATGGGTGGATTTAATGTACAAAAAGCAAGGGAACTTTTTAATATACCTGAAGAATTTGAAGTGGGGGTCATGATAGCGATAGGATATCAGGATTCACATCTCGTATTACCAGTAAGATTAAGAGAGAAGGCATTTGCACCTCGGCAAAGAAAACGGTTGTCAGAAATTGCATTTCTTGAAGAGTTAGGAAAGGGAATAATTGAATAAAGAATAATATTATAAAGCTTTTGGATAATAATCTTGTGGAGGGCTGTATGTTACCAAGACATTAAGACAATGAATGGAGCTTGGAGTCATATTGGAGCTAATCAAAACACACAGGTCAGCAGTAAGGGTTATGAAGAGTGCAAATAACGTATCTTGTCCCAGGAGGAATTTACTATTTTTTAATCTGCAGTCACATTCTGTTACTCCAAAGAATATGGTCTGAACCTATGCTTTAAAACTATAGAAGGATAGAACTTTTTGATAGGCAGTTAATTCTAGGAAGAGTGCGCATACATTTTTCACGCTGTCTTCTTCCCTCATAGATACTGTATCTAATGAACTGTTGCAATTTCATTGTAAAATTTCTGGCTAGTCTTCGAAAGTATTACTTGATTTGTAACCTTGAAATCAACTGATTGTTAGATTATTACGTTCCTGTTGAGTGGTAATGTCTTCAGTAGGTCTACTCATCAGTTTTGTTCTCTGATTACTATGAATATATCATAACTTATGATTGCATCTATATCTCGTTGAACTAGCAGTTGTATGCAAACCGATACAAATATGATCAGTGTGTAATTTGTGTTTTTTACGGCACCAAACTGCGCAGCTTTTCATGACCTTGAAGTTATCATCTCTCCATCACTTTATCCTAATTTGATTTGATCTTTATCTTTCGCACTTGAATGCATGTGGATAAACTAAGAAGATCAATTAGGAGAAAATATGTATTATCAATCTGGATAAATTCTTTACAGATCTTTATTATTGATCACTAATATAAAAAATAAATAAAAACGAAAATTTAGTTATATTGGACTTCTCGTATTATTCTATAATAGTCTTTGTAAAGAGTCTAAAGAGTTATATCTTTTTTTATATATCTGATGAAGGAATGAAACAATTTTGTAGGACTTTATATTCAGTTAAAATAAAATCTTAAGAAAATTACGATCCATTGATATAACATAAGTTGAAAATTAAAATTATCTGGTAAAATACCTTTATTAATAACAATAATAAAAATAATAGTAATATTTGACTATCAATGCTCAATTGTCATTTCTCCTAATGATATATATACATGGTAAAGAAATAGATATTTTCGTTTGCGATTAGGAACATAGGTATATGTTATTATAGCAGCTGAAACGGCTGAGAGAAAGTTTGCTTATCGTGTTCTGATATTGAGTTGGCGTTTGACGTTTCAACACTCATAACGGGGCAGGTGATATTCAGATTCTTGCTATCAATGGATGGTGCAATGGCCCTAATCACATTTTTTATGTCTCGTATGCTATCAGTTCTATTTAGAAGATTTGAAACTCAATATAAAGGCTATTTGAAAGAAATAGTAATCTTGCTAAAAATTGGATTCAAACGCTTGTAGTTTTTCTCTCTCTATTCAAGCGTGCCATCATTGTCATATTTTTGCTCAACGCATATTGTGAATCCAACGTGTGCACAGTCGTCCGTATGACATGTCTTACATTGTGGTATTCCAGCATGCGTTTGAACAATTACATCATCGGCAAGATTATTATCATATAGTATGGCATATTTATTGTTAACAAATTCTTTTAAAATAATGGGATTATTTGTAGATTGTTTCTCTTCAGAACTTAACCAGTGCATAAACGCTGTAGTACCTTGATCTAACGAATTACAGGGGAGTATTAGTTTAGAATTATTACGATTTCTTTTTATTTTTGCTATTTTGTTTTTACCAAACAACTTTTATCTGATCTTTTTGAAGCTGATCGGGCTTTTCGTCGATGAACCTTAGTCTAACCCCCTAATAAATATATCACTAATTACGAAATAAAATGCATCTTCTTCTGCTACATTGTTAGCTAAATATATAGATATATATACAAATTCAGGTGACGTCTTATTTGAAACTAGCGAATAAACTATTCTTTATATTCCTATATTTTTTCTTGCGATCCATCTGTTTGAGATATAGTGATTATGAACCTTTGACAAAGTAATCTCAATCATGTGTTGAGAAATTAAGAAGTTACCTGCTACGTCATCACCATTGCTTGTAATCTACTACCGAATATATTTAGTGTGGTCTCAGCTCCAATTATACACGTAAATACTGTATGGAACCGGCTTGTGCTTTGTTGTATGGTAATAGGTAGCCTTTTGATACTAATGATAAATTTTAGATCTATGGCTTTTGCCTCTTGTCTTTGGGAATGAGACATCTAGTGTCATTACTGAATCGTGTTGAAAGGTTTTGTAATCGAAGATACTTGCTGTCAAAACTAAACGAACGATCCTATAATATGAGATTAAATCATGTATTTTATATAACTTGAGTTTCCTGATATTGTTAGTAACTTATCCGTTCTATGAGAGACGCTTCTTCAACAGGTTTGCAGCTTCTGTTTTCTGATTTAGAATCTATTCTATTCTGCTCTGCTAACGTCATAATGTGCCTTTCATAGTAGTAATTGTTTTTCTCTTCTGATATCAATGGATGATAATAATTTTTTAATTAGTTCAAATATTATGTTTTTCTATCATATGTAGTTGAGCTCCATACTATTCTTATTGTGCTTTATCATATTATTTTCTTCATTTTCTAGCGTACGTATTCTATATTTTGTGTACGCGGCGGCCGCAGCAGGAGAAGAAAAAGAACAAGAAGGACAGGCATCTAGTAAAATTGGTCCATTTGATTTTGCGGCTAATACTTATCGCTATTTTGTAAAACAGTTAAAGAATTTTGAATTCACAGTTGACCTTGATGCTAATCAAATTTTTCCAAGTGAGGAAATAAAGCAAGATATAGTTAGCAAATACAAGCCGGCTGAATACAATATTGCCAATTTAAAGTATGATTTATTAGGTTTTAATATCATTGCTTCAGATATCAAAATTCATGTCGATCCCACAAAAATAGACATAACAAAGACGAGAATCGATATTCCAGTGATGTTAGCAAAGAATGTCAAAGTAAGCAATGGAGTAATTAACTTATCTTTTAATGAAATTGACCTTGGATCAATTTATGCTATTTATGATAGAAATTCAGATAAAATCACCGTTCATGTTCCTATCAGTATTGCATACAAGTATCTTCAGCAATCATGAGAATCTCAATACTAATAGTTGTTATGTTCATTTTATGCATAAAGATTCGTATTTAAAAATCAATAACTAGACAAAGTGTTAATTAAATAACTGAATCAAAATATGATGTAAATAGTAGCAGTAAATCGGAAAGTTACATATTTACATTCTAAAATTCTAAGCTAGTTTTTCTTCAATTAAATTTAGCAATTTTTCTCTATGAGGGCTTGAATTTGTCAAAACAATTTCTGTGAATCCCAAATCTGTATATTTCTTCACTTTCCTTATTCCTTCTTCTTCATTTGAAATTACTAGCAACATATCCTCCAATGTATCATCCCCAATGACCTTTGCCATTCTCTTCAATTATCCTTGGATCGTGTATTTCTACTTCAAAGAACGCTTTTATCATGGCGCCTCTCCAAAATCTAACTGATTATATTACCTTTTCTTTATCCTCATCATATTTAGCAGGAATAAATAGTATTTTTTCTATATAATCTAATCTTTCCTGATCTTTTTACGCCTTTTTTAACTGCAGGTAATAATTTATTTTTTATAGATTCGATATCAAGTTAGTTGGTAACAAATCCGTTGCCTTCTTCCTCGGCTAGTTGGGCAGATAGCGGTCGAAGCCAACAATATATAATGAAATTGGACTGTCAGCTTTAGTGTAAAGATTAGAATCCCTTACCCAAAAAATATTGCCCTTTGAAAGAAAGTCACCCAATTTTGAGTCCATAATTTTTGAATTAAATGTATTGCTTCTTTTACTCTTTAAAATCTTTCAATATTATATTAGATGGCCAGGGATTACCAGCTGGTACCTCATTATTCGCTTCACCTCTTCCGACTCCTAGAAATACTCTATTTTTAAACATAAAACCTAATGTGGCAAATACTTGTGCAACTTTAGATGGATGGTATCTCAATATGGGAGTTGTTAGCCCGGTGCCTACAATTATTTTACTAGTCTTGGCTAGAGCAGCTCCAATCCAAGGCCAAGCAGCACCTCCAGACGAACCAGTATGCCACCAAGGCATGTGATGATCGCTACACCAGCACTTTTCAAATGCGCTTTTAATCCCTTCTTATAACATCGTTTAACAGATCCACAGGATTAGGTTGTTCATGAGCTGCTTGCTTGAATACTGATTCTTACCATTTAACACAGTTATTCTCATTGCCTTATCTATCTATATGTTATAAGATAATTGCAAGACTAGGATAAAGCAATCTTAGCTAAACGCAGTATTGTCATGATTTAGCTAATCGTAATATGATGAACTTCTATTGCTAATTTTTCAAAAGACGACTAATCAAATAGTTATTTAATGCTTTTTCATTAACGTTTGCAGCCACCAAAATATTATTAGAAGAGCCATTATCTTCAATAAACTGTGAATGTCCACGCATTTTACCATTCAAACTTACTTTAATGTGTCCTTTTTTTAACTCAAATAAAGATGGTTTTTCTAACATTGCTACAGCAAAAACATCATGCAAATGACAAATTTTACGTGTCGAAATAGCGAAATCTAGTAATGTAGCTATTATTTTTATTCGTGACGTTGTACATTTAATATTTTTTATCTTTCTGACCAATTCTGGTCCCACTGCGCACAAAGGATTAGTAGTAACATCTAATCCAACGATCTTTCGATTTACATTTACATTTTGATTAATTACTATTTTTGCTGCTTCTGGATCACAATAAAAGTTAAAATCTGCATACTTGGTAAAGCTACCAAAAATTATATTATGTGATCTAAATGCGCCTCCCATGATAGAAATTTCTCCCAGGTTCTTCATTATAGAGTAAGAGTTCTTATTCATGAACAGCCTTGCAATATTAGTTAGAGGTCCAGTTGCAATTATTGAAACTTCCCGTTTTCTATAATTCTTTAAAGTAAGTTCGATAAAATCAGATAATTGTACTTTTGAAAGTATTTTTTTATCTTTTGGCAATTCTAACTGTAATCCTCCAAGGCCTCCTTTACCATGGAAATGTTCAGGACGTACTATTCTTCTTTTGATAATAGGTTTTGTTGCTCCCTGTAAAACGGGGATATTAGACTTGCCTAGAGCATGTAATATTCTTAAGGTATTAAGTGCACCAGATCCTGAATCAATATTTCCATTTACGGTGGATATTCCTAAAACTTCAATATCTATAGATTGTAATGCTATGATAATAGCTATTGCATCATCTACTCCAGGGTCAACGTCTAGTATAACTTTGTGACTAACCATTATTGCTTATATATTACAAAATGTCTAATCTCACGTATTTTTACTTTTTATATTTACTTTGGTATTTAGGTTCCTTTCTAGAATCCGTAAACATATTGATATTATAGTAGAGAGATTTATAAAACAGTTCTAGTTTCAATTAGTAAGATACACAGTATTACATTGAAGTTCAGATTTGCAAAAAAATCAGACAAAGAAGTAATTTTAAAATTCTGCATTAATACATTTGATTGGGGAGATTATATAGATCAAGTTTGGGAAATGTGGTTTTCTGAATCAAACGGAGCTTTATTCGTAGCAGAGAATGGAAAAAGTAATAACAAAGGATCCGCAATAGCATTTTCACATGCCTCTTTGTGTCCTTACAGAAGAAACGTATGGCTTGAGGGCATTAGAGTAAATCCAGATTACAGACAAAGATCTATTGCAACACAATTAATAAGAAAAATGTTGTTGTATGGAAAACGACAAGGAGCAAGAGAAGCATCTGCAATTGTAGCCGTCAATAATCTTCCCTCACAATTAATGATGAAGAAAAGCGGCTTTAACGTGATATCTAAATGGATCTATTATAGTGTTGATAAAGCTCAAGAATTTAGAAATGTAAAGGCTAGAATAGCTACCTTTAATGACATGAAAAAAGTAACGAATTATTTAAAACAATCACAAATCTATAAATCGTCGGGAAAACGCTATGTCAATTCATGGCGATGGTATCCATTTGATTCTAAGACTTTATCAAATATCATTAAAAACCAAAAATTGGTTATAGCAGGAAATGATATTATCGAAGGAATGGCAATTATCAACCGAGATGGATATTGGAATAAGAACAATGTCTTCCAAATAGTTTATCTTGACTCTGATAGTGTTTCTTCACTATATGATCTGATAAGCTTTGTTATAACGTTAGTACATTCATCTCATGACAGGTATAAGAGGATACAAATATTCAGTCCTCAAACAAGACAGATATCATCAGTTATGGAAGACTTAAATTCAGTCAACTCAGAAGAATTTTTACTTTATAGAAAGAAAATCTAATCCCTTTATAATGGCGTTCTGCTAGCACCAATGGATGTGAATGGAAGAAAGATAAACGTAGCAGAACACCATAGATACTAGTACTATTATGCTATTTTATTTGAAGTTGTTATCACTTGAGAATGCTCAAGGAACCCAACTAATATTCTGTTCTTGAAGAATTTGGATTAGTTGGATACGCCTAGTTGCATTTTAGATTGCTATGCATTCAGAATGTGATGCTAGTGAATATAATACTAATGAATGTATTATAAATAATAGAATAAGATGCTTAAACTAATGTAAAACTTGTCTAAACCTTTAAATTGCATAGTCAAAATTGTCTTATTATAGAGCATGGCAGATATTATATCATGGGATAAAGCCATTGACAGAAAGGTGAAGTCAAGTGATAACCAAGATATAGGCAAAGTTCAAAGTATTACAAAGGAATACATTCAGGCAAAAGAAGGAACGGTATCAAAAAAATATTATTTTATTCCCAAGTATTATTTTCAAGGATATGACGGTGATAGTTTATGGGTTTCATTAACCAAAGATGAAATAAAAGCTAAATTTGAAAAAGAAAAGGAACCTGAACCTGCTGAGTTAGAAACACCCGAGTATGCAGAGAGGAGGACAACAATAACTAAACAGTATCCTGATTTTGATAACAATATTCCACAATATGCTTCTACTACTTCTGCTGCTACTACTACCGCTACTACTGCTACATCGCCTACAACCCACTCGTCTGTTGATGCAGAAGACAGTGTTGGTATGCCTTGGGAGAAAATTCTTGATAAAAAAGTCAAATCAAGTGACGGCGAAGATTTGGGTAAGGTGCAAAGTGTTGCTGCTAATTATATTGAAGCACAAGAAGGCCATGTAAGCAAGAAACGCTACTATATACCTAAATTTTACATTCAGGGATTCGACGGCGAGAACCTTCATACGGCGTTGACTAAGGATGAAATAAAAAGTCGTTATGAAAGAGATTCTCCTCCATCAGAATCAGAATTTCTGAATCAACTGAAAACTGAACAAAAGGGTCGAGAGGAGTTTGCTACTCCAAAGTCTGTTGAGGGAATACCATTGATGGCTAAGGAGCCAGGCCTTGAACTTCGTGGAGATTATTCTGGCACTTCATTAAATATTCCTTGGGAGGAGGTTATTCACAAGCATGTACTTACAAGTGATAGCGTTGATATAGGTGAGGTCGACAGAGTAGGAAATGAATTTATCGTAGTTAGAGAAGGGGTGGTAAAGATTCATATCTACTACATTCCAAAAGTTTACATCAACAATTATGATGGTAGTACTCTGTGGATAAATGCGGCCAGTGGATTAGTAAGTGCTAAATTTGAAAGAGACACTGAACCTACACAAGAAGAAATTAGAAGGCTTGCTGACGAGGCAAAATCCAAGGCCGGATCTACGGAGAAATTTTAAACATGATAAACATTCCAAAAGTACATATCACTATCTTTTCTATAATTGATATATGTCTAGGGTTATAATTATAGTTCATTACTATAGGCTTTAATCTTCTATTGAGTAAGATCAATAATGCTTTTTCTGATAATCAATTTTGCTTCTGGCGAAATATTGTACTGCTCCAGTACTTTGGTAGGTTCCTTAACAAGTACGTTTCTAAATTCTGGCTCACTAGCGGCTTTTAGCAGAATTTCGCTAATGACCTCAGCGTCCTTCTGTCGATTATCCAACTAATAAAACATTTACAAAATCTACTATATAATCCTAATGTATAATTCGGAAACTTGATATGAACTAATTTATGGTTTTTATTCATGACTATAGAGCGGTTGGATCTTCAATCGAGACAGAAGTGGAGCGTTAATGGTACATCCAGAATAACGCCTGCTCAAGAAACATTGAAGAGAGTAACTTTCATATCGCAAAAGATAGGAGTCACCAGACTTGCTGATATCACTAATATGGATATACTAGGGATTCCGAATTATTCTGCGGTTCTGCCTGGGACAGAAGATTACATATGGGTTTATAGTGGCAAAGGACCTACTAAGGCTCATGCTAGAGCTAGTGCTTTAATGGAGTCTATAGAGCGATATTCCTCGCTTCCCAGCGGAGGCCCTAAAAATTTTATTCAAGGCAGCTATGACCAATTATCAAAGTCATTTAATGTTCTTCATCCAGACGAAATCGTAGAACCACTAAGATTTCAATATAATAACGAGATGTCGATGGATTTTCTCAGTGGTTTTGATCTATTTTCAGAAGAACCGATATTGGTTCCGGCTTCAGTGGCATTATTTCGTTATTCTCCTGTCCCTCCTTTTGTTGATCCCTTTGCATTTCATCATACAAATGGACTTGCATCTGGTAACGTAATGGAGGAAGCGATTTGTCATTCATTATGTGAAGTAATAGAGCGGGACGCAACGAGTTTAGCCGAATTACGTGCCAGTGCTATCCCATTTCATTTTTTACGACACATTACAAATGCACTGAGGGAAAAGGGCTATGCATTAAACTCTATTCCTACAGATAAATACGTAGACGATCCCGGTATATTCTCTGATGTAGATATTTCACAAGTTGAATTTCAACCAGTTAAGGCTTTAGGTGAGAAATTTTTACAAGTGAAAATTCCTTTGATTATTAAGGATATTACATCAGACATTGGAATTCCTACATTTAATGCTAGTAGTATAGAATGGATAAGTCATGATTACGGTTATCTTGCCGAAGGTCATGGTACCCATCCTGATGCACGTGTTGCATTAATGCGTGCTATAACAGAGGTATCACAAACTAGAGCAGCTAACATTCAAGGAGCAAGAGATGATCTCAGAAAAGTCAGATATGGCCAAAACAATACAGATGACAAACGTGCATGGCAGTTTATGCCGTCAAGTAAAAAAGTAAAGTTTTCAGAGGTCACGTCTTATTTTAACCAAGATATTCTCAATGATATCAAGCTAATTTTAGAACATCTAAAACAGACTGGATTAAACAGAGCCATCATCGTAAATTTGACTAATGATAGCATTGGAATACCTGTTGTACGGGCCATAGTACCTGGTCTTGAGACTTTCAAAATTACAAAATCTGTCATGGGTTGGCGAGCAAGAAGGTACTTTAAAAAGTGAAAAAGCCAATAATATTTTTAGGTCCTAGCCTAAGCCACGAGAAGGCAAGAAAAATCTTCCAAGCAGATTTTAGAGGACCTGCAAAAAAAGGCGATCTCCTGAGAGCATCAGGTGATATAGATGATAGTACCATCGTCTGTCTAGTAGATGCATTATTTCTCCAGGATTATCCACCTTCTCCAATAGAAGTATATCAATTGATGTTAAATAAAAATATCAAACTATATGGAGCAGCAAGTCTTGGCGCATTGCGCGCAGTAGAGCTTGAAAAATTTGGAATGATTGGAATGGGAAAAATTTTTGAACTTTACAAGAAAGGCAAACTAACTGCTGATGACGAAATAGCAGTTACCTTCGTAGAAGGCGAGCACCAACTCCAGTCTGAGGCAATGATCGATATTCGATTTAATTTGTTTCTGGCACATAGAATGGGAATAATTAATGAAATCACAAAAAAAACAATAGCTAAAGTTGCCAAAAACATCTATTTTCCATACAGGAATTATACCGATATCCTTGACCAAACACAAAAGCAATATCCTGCGATATCCAAGGATTTGAAATCATTTCGCACTTATATTATCAAAAACAGACAAAGTCTTAAGGAGCGTGATACGATAAAACTAATTAATTATGTAAAGCACCTTGTAACAGAATCTAATCATAACGAATTTAGATAAATAAGAGTCTACAATGAGTAATAGTGCTCAGCTTGTCCTCTGTAGAAGGGCACAAGTTCTGATTTTGCTTATGACAAGTAGTAGATATATGACATAATACTTATTCAGGAATGGTTATTCTAAGTTTTGCGAAATTAAAAACACTTTGCATGACATTATTAGAATGCAATAACCAAGTCGTGGCCAGCTTTGATTTAAGGAGCAAAACAATAATTATATATCAATGCAAATATTTATCATTAATCTGAAGGGTTCTGAAATATCGTTTCTCTAATATTTTAATTATAAAGTCTGAGGCTGTTCTGCGCAGATGTTCTAAGGATCAATAGTCATGAAATAGTATAATTAGACGAGGTCCGGCTAGGAAGAGAATGATGGTAATTGAAAGGTCAACGATGATAATAATAAAACAAAATCAGATAAGTATTGTAATACATATTTTCTATCGTTTCTTCTACAGTGTAGCCAGGTAAGACAACGAAACGAACGTCATTATAAAATGCTTATAATGTGCAGCATAAAGAATAGTCAAACCCCTATCTGAGGACAATCTAATTTTTCAAAATAGTAAGTATGCCTATAATAAATTAGCAAATTGCTATTGGTATTTAATTAGTGAACTTTATTTCATTAAATTGATATTGACTCTTGTCATAGACAAAATTCGCCATATTTTTTTATATATATATAGATATTCAATCAATAGAAGGATTTACAACGCTATCTGTTCTTATAATTATCTGATCTTTTCCAATATGACCCTAGACATGTTAGTATTGTAACCCACTACACTCTTGATAGTAAAACCTTCTTGTAGTATCTTATCGATTTTAGCCCACGGTTCATCTTGTTTGAAGCCCGGAATAATTACAACCTTTATTAATTCTCCATCGTACTGAATTGACTGGTCATTCGACATTATATTTAATAGCAAGAAACAATGTTTAATGAATATTATGATCCCTTCTTAGCACACAAAGATTGCTACCATAACTATTATTATTAATTTTTTTCCTGAACCTGACATTATCATTGTATTATCTACCCGTGACGTTCTAATTATGGTTTATTTTATAACCATAACGTATTCTGTGTAAGAGGAAAAATTCTAGCTCTTCCAATACTATCGACCTCCTATTCAGGTCTCGATATCACTTGTCATTTGGCTAATTACAATATAATTTTCTATGCATTGCTTTCTAAATCACATAATCTTAAATCTTAGAGAATGTATATCACAAATGAGAATCTGAATTGAGTAATAATAGGCAATTTCTCTTGCAACAGTTAATGTGGATTGCTATATATTTTGCTATCAGTCTCGCTATTTCAATCATAATTCCATTTCCGTTTTCTCTAGTTGCTATAATAGGTGTTGTCTTGTTGCTAAGCTTTTATGTAAGAAAAAGGATGATGAAAAGAGTGGGATTTGGAATGGGAAACTTCTCTATGTTTGGTTCGAGTTCAATAAATTACTATTGTATGAGCTGTGGAACTAAACATAATGAAGTAGCCTGCCCAAAATGTGGATCTAAGATGAAGAGAGTTGGATAGTTGAAACTAACGCTTTGAATTATTCTCAGTTATGATATTGGTATGTGTATGCATCCTATCGATCTGCTTTATTTAATCAGCCGGCTATCTGATAAATTGTAAAAATAATTATGGGATTGCGTATTATTGAAATTTCTCGAACTAATTTTAGTTAAGCGCATAGTTGTACCCCTGTAGATATTTAACTCGACAAGATACAATATAGATGCAGCTATAGTTAATGCACAAATAATTCATCTCCAAATCTAAAAATATCTTCTAATAACTAGATATGATTTTGCAATCCCCTTTTTGATCCTATAAAATAGCAATAGTAAAATATTTATAAACCAAATACTCCATGCTAATATGTTTCTTATAATATTAATGAAATACTGATTCATATCTTTGTCCATATCTCTTTTAGGTTCTCTAAAGATGTATAGGACATTGACTTTGTTCTTTTCTAATCGTAATACATCAATAATATTTCAAAACGACAAAAATGAAAACATGGACAGTCAAGTTATCCACTTTGAGTTTTTCTTTCTTTAATATGGCAAACTATTCAGAATATAATATAACAGCTAATGAAAAGAAGCGCAGGATACCCCTGAAATAAATTGGAAGAAAGTCTATTTGTGTACAGCATAATGTAAAATTCAATTCGACCAAAATCCTCACAAATACTGATCCATTTATTTCTGAGTAATCCTCGCATATTCAGCTTAGCAAACTATGAGCTGCTTTTCTGCTGCACAGAATGCAGTTCGAATACAAGACAAAACGTCCTGGTAGGATAGATGCTACTAAAAAAAAGCTTGAGGAATGAAGAAGATAATGGTCTTTCAATTTGGCTTTATCGCTCCCAATAAATAGCTTCTGTACTGCTAATCAGGATCTTTACAAAATTTGCAATCTAACTTGATTTTATACCTTTTAATCTTAGGTCTGACATGTTGTTGCTTTATTCATATTTGCTTCACTTATTGTTAATTTAGAAGCTCCATTGTTTTTCTTATAATTTCTTTGTCAAAATTTTCTTGCACTGTATTAAAATCAAGAATTGGAGACAGAGGCTATATAATTGCCGCATCGACAAGCCTACTAAACTTGCCTGAACAGTTGGTGTTTGTTACATTAGTTTTACGGCGCGTCTCACGAAATGATTTACTACCATTTTTAATAGTAATATTAGAATAGCTATATGTAATTTAAAAGCCACTGAATCTCAGAAATAGAAGAGAAGATAAGCAGAAAAACGAAATGATATCTCCTTATCATAATACTGTGAACTTTTTATATGAAGTTATATTGCAACTAATTATATCATATTTTTGATGGTTAGGTGATTAAAAATATAATAACTAATGTAAACACCAATAGTAACAAAACATTACTTTAATATACAAATTTAGAACTAGGATCGTTCGATGGACGCTAGGAACATTGGATTACGAAATATCGAAGTTGCTGATACGCGTATTTGTTCCATTGATGGAGAAAACGGTAAATTGATTTACCGCGGCTATGATATCTTGGATTTAGTTAATCATTCTTCATTTGAAGAAACAGCTTATCTTTTATTATTTGGAGAATTACCAAGTCCAGAGGGGCTAGAAGATTTTTCCAGGAGATTAAGAGAAGCCCGTAGTATACCTGAGCCAATTATTAGAAATTTAAAAACCCGCCCACAGAGAGCACGTCCAATGGACGTGCTTCAATCATGTGTCTCAGAATTAGCAGACTATGATCTAAATATGGAAGACGATTCAAAAGAATCCAACATTAGACGAGCAATCATCCTTATCGCAAAGCTTCCTGCAATTGTCTCAGCATGGAATCGAATTCGCAAAGGTAATAATATTGTAGATCCATTGGAGGAAGGTTCCCATGCTTGTAATTTTCTTTATATGCTTCGCGGAACATTGCCAACTCCAGAAGAAGCAAAGGTCTTTGACATCTGCCTCATTTTGCATGCGGAGCATAGCTTCAATGCATCAACTTTTGCAGCTAGAGAAATAGCCTCTACAAGAGCGCATATGTACGCTTGCATAGGCGGTGCTGTCGGTGCTTTATCCGGCGAATTACATGGAGGCGCAAATATACAAGTCATGAAAATGTTGCTTGAAATTGATGACGTGTCTAATGTAGAGAAATGGGTAGAGACTAGGTTGCAACATGGTGGGAGAATTATGGGAATGGGCCACGCTGTGTACAGGACTACAGATCCAAGAGCTGAAATACTTTCAAGACTCTCAAGCGCAATGTCAAAGCAAACAGGCACAAAATGGTTTGAGATTACAGAACGGATTGAAAATTTCACAAGGAAATACATGCTTGAAAATAAGAGACAAGCTATTTACCCCAACGTAGACCTATATAGCGCTTCACTTTATTATAGCATGGGCATTCCTATGGATCTCAATACTCCGATCTTTGCAATTTCAAGGATTTCAGGTTGGTGTGCTCATATAATTGAAGAGAAGTTCGCTGAAGCGGCTCCGAAGCCTGCCCTGTATAGGCCCAAAGCTGTTTATGTAGGAAAATACTGTGGACCTATGGGTTGCGAATATACACCCATACAAAACAGAGAATAATGTCATAATTTGTTTAATTGTATACGAAAGTCTGTTCTTCTCCCTATTCTTGAACTTGTAGTATTTTTCCGTATGATGTGTGTAGCGAGCCGATCGTTAACATTGAGCTACTTGATTACATTCGACATGTTAATACAAACAAATGAACTGATTACATAATATGTTAGCAAAAATTAAACTATTTCATATGCCGGCAGCAAATCCTCCTGCGGAAAGGTCAAACACACGAGTATTGTTATAGCATAATATCTAAATATCTGTCATTATTCAACAGCGAATCAATAGAAATTTAGATACTCTCTACCTATTGATATATGAAGTGCTTAACAATATGATTGCTATAGTCGTCATTTCTTTTATAATAGTCGGCACATTGTGGGGAGTAAGCAATATAATTAACCAGTCGGAGGGACCATCAATAAAAAATGTTTCAGGCATCTTGTTAATAGCTCAAAATAATGCATTCAATAAAACAAATCCTGATATCTATGCTACCGTAAATGTTCCAATGAAACTTGTCGTAGTCAATAAGGATTTTGTAAGACATGATCTTATTGTAGATCAATTAAAAATTAATACAGCTTATTTATCTTCTGAGCAGGATTTTACTACTGCAATTGCATCAAAAAAGTCTGGCATATTTGAATACTACTGTTCCTTACATCCTACAACAATGCGGGGGGAAATAATAGTCAAGTAAAGTTTACATTCAGCAGGCAGGTGTAATCCCATTCATCCAGAATAGTAAGATGGTATCCTTTTTTTAAGTACATTTCAAATTCTGCCATGAGAGGATAACTTATAAGTTCATAAAATATCTCCTTCTATTCCTATTTCGATTTTCAATAAATAATATACACATATATGAATTGATTCTTATCGATTTATTCTATGTGAGAAGACGATCAGAATCGAATCTTTTTATTGGCAAAGACACGTGACACATTGATCTATGCATTACTTATGTATTATCTATTTTCTATCCAACATAACTCCTTATTCATTCATCCATCCATTCACTAAAATTACCTAACGAAGATTACACCTACCTATATTCATAATTAGGGCGATATTTCTATTAGTATGCATGTTCTTATTCCTCTAGCTCTCTCAATATAGAGGATTATTAATTAATAACTAAGAAACAATTTTCATAAAGAATAGAAATTATAAACAGGAAGATATTCTAGAGTTATAGAGAATATTGAAAGTATATGTTCTTTCTAAGAGCGATAGCTCTTATTTGATTCAAATGATTCAAAAAAAATGGCCTAAAGATGTACTGCCTAAAATAAAATGTTTCAAGGTCTATGAAATAGAACATGACAAGCGCATACTTGAATATGAAGATTTTACGGCAGTTCAGGTAAACCATGATACTATCCTACCGTTTCTAGCAAGGACTGAAATAATTGACAAGTTCCCTTCTGTAAAAATAGATATGGGCGCTGTTAGTTTTGTTTGCAACGGAGCAAAAATAATGAGGCCAGGAATAACAAAGTTTGATACCTTTTTCAAGGGCGATATTGTCGTTGTAAAAGATGAGATACATGAAAAAACATTGGCAGTTGGAATCGCTCTCGAGGACAGCCAAATAGCCAGAAATAGCTTAAAAGGTTATGTAATAGATAATTTACATTATATAAGCGACAAATTCTGGAAGTCACATAAAGAAATAAATTATTAAATACAACTAGTATCCCTAATGAAAAGTTAGGTTTAATGGTATTTTCCATCAGAAGGATATAAAAAACAATAGAAATATGGGAATTATCGCCTTAAAATTCAGGCTATAGCCTTAATGATTCTTCTCGCTGACCATTACTAGTTATCATTAATAGATCTATACCATCTCCGCTTGATGAATCTCTTTGTATAGATGATTTTATCGCTTTTACTGCCAGCTCTTTAGCTTGATCTTCGGAAAATTCTCTTTTGTATTCTGCATCCATGATACCTAGAGCCATTTCAGCTCCTGTTCCGACAGCCGCGTATTCGTCAGGAAGAAGTGATCCAAGGGGGTCTAGTGTATAGATCTGAGGTTTACCTTCAACTCCTCCAACGATCACCTGCGTTAATAATGGAAAGAATCTTCTTTCAAACATTATCACCGACATTAACTTTGCAACCGAATTTGGTGCAACATTTCGTCTGGTCTCAAGTTTCCTAATCTTTGCAAGAGCGCCCACTTGTCTTACCAGTACTTGCATATCAGCAATCATTCCTGCACATGCAGCACCAACAAAGTCAGTAACAGGAAAAGTCTTCTTTGTATTCTTGTTTACAACAAAGTTACCGAATGAAACGCGCTTTTCAGCGGCTAAGACGACGCCTCCTTGATAAGAAATTCCGACAGCCGTTGCACCCGGCATAAATTGAAACGCCATAGATTTTCAGAATATATCCGATAGTAGTTAGATTTAGTCGTTTCTATTCTTTAATCTCTCAATCGGTCTATCATTGAGAATATACAAGAACCGATGTATTAAAAAAGTTTGTTTCAGAGTAATTATGGTTGTTGGCAGGAAGTCACTTTTTTATCACAGAATAATCATGTATTCTAATTGCTTCCGCCACCAGTCTATTTTGAAGTTCTAAGGCATTCTTTCCCTCCGGGTGTTTAGATTCGGCTATGGTCTCTGCTACAATGCTAATTATATGTCTTAACAGAAATTCGTCTCCCCTAGCAGCTTCTGCTAGGTAAGTCGAATTCGCCTTATTCACGAAAACAACATTTTCATTTGTAAAACTGTATCTTGAATCTGAATCATCCTCATAAGGAATTACCTTATATCCAATCTTTTTTAATGCAAACGTCTTTTTGACTATCGGTTTTCTAACTTTTCTTGTCCGTATCACCATTCCATTTATATCCTTTTCATCCACAACTTCTACTAATTCTGCTTGCTGAGAAATAGTGGTCGTTGAGGGTTGTTCAAATATTTCTTCTGAGGATGTTTGCTGGTATGCCTGTTGCTTTTGTTGTTGTGGTTGTACAAAATTGATTTGGGATACATTTGAAGAATTCTCATGTGCTACTGCTTGGTTTAGCTCGCCCAAATCTTGGTCTTCTCCAAATGTATTTGATAGTCTATAATTAGGGGGTTCATCTTTCGACGAAGTTATAATTTCAGAAGGGATTTCTTCGACATAGTTGATATTGGAAGTGAGAACATCTTCTGGTTTTATGATTTCTTTCATATTCAGCGTCTCATAGCCTTGGACTTCTTCTTGAGATTCAAGGTTTTCAATAATGGCCTGTCCTAGTACTTTGTCGATCTCTCTATAGATTTTGGATTCTTCGCGAGTGATCAAAACATCTTCATATTCTGTCAAACCTGGAAGCACTATGTCTATTATAAATGTCTTCATTGCTTGATTGAACCTTAAGTATTCCTCATCCTCTATTAAAGCAGATTTATCTGCAAACCTTGATGTTAATGTATCACATCTTATATATCCAGTTACCCTGTTAAATTTAGTGTCAAAGCCAAAGTTATTCCGTGTAACTATATGGTTTCCTACCATTATGGCTATTCCTCTTTCATCCTCAGATAACGGCCTCCGTGCAATTACTATTTCTCCGATTATGCGACCATTATCTATATTCACTGGAACCTTGTGACCCTGTATTTCGGGCGCTTTAATTATCTGAGCACCGTCAAAGTTCCATTCTCTAAAGTTCTCATCTTCTTTGACATACACCTCAAACATAGGATGTCTCAAAATCGCCAGCTTACGAATTTCTTTTGTCAATCTAGAAATGTCAATAGCGATTTTTGAATTCTTCATAGTTAATTCAGTACCATTACGGTCGAGCGTCGGTTCATTAATATCGTCCAATTCGACATTCCCTCTGAAAAGTTTATCGAGAGTATTACCGTCTATTAAAATAGATTTACTGAAATCATCCAGTCTTGTTCTTATTTTCATATTATCAAAAGAGGTAAGGAATGATAATCTACCAGTACCGTACCTACCTGTCCTAATTCGCTTTAACTTCGGAGAAATAGAGTCTTGTTTTTTATGTGGAGACCCTAAAATCAAAAATTTTTCCATCGCATCTGGATTCATCCCAGCATCGTCTTCAACGATAACTATGCCATTTTTTAAAAGAGTTACAAGAACCTTTGTGGCATCTTCATCAAAAGCGTTTTCTATTAACTCCTTGACAATTTCATTTGGAGAAATCCAGGTTTTAGTTGCGAATTCTCTAAAAAAGGATGGATGTATCTTTAATTCGGGAGCCATTTATTAAGTGATGGGTACTTGCCTCCCTTTATTTATTACTTGTCAAATCAATTTTGACAATTTAGTCAGGAGCATTAAGGTATAAAAATTATAATCCGTCAAAGTAATGATTAATAACTACTGTATTTTATCCCATATCTTTGCTATAAATATATCGTAATATCTGTGAAGTGATATAAAGGAATTTAAGACCGTATGCCTTAAATTTAAAATTCGTATTTATTATTTATAAGTTTTGTAAGAAAAACATAAGGGTATCAATATAGCTGAACGAGAAAAAATGATATAAAATTAAGAGTGATTAAAAGATGGAAAATTCATCTCACTTGTTGACACCTGAAATTAGCCTCATTGAATTTTTTTATGTTCGTCGCTAATAAAGAATACCAGATGCATTGCATTTCTTAGGATATAGAGAATTAATACTTTCATTGCATTGTTGGAAGAATCCAAAGCTATTCAAATAATTGTACTTCTTCTTTCTCTATGAATAATTTCATTAACGTTATTTTTTATGCTGCAATACATTGATAAACACAGTACTACTACAAATTGTATTTTTCGTAATAGCTAATTGAGAAAGGATATGTCGTCTGAAAATAGGGCAATTGTTTCTTTTTTAATGCGTTTCACTAGTTTCGTGAGGTAGCAAAAATTGTACAAATAGACTAATGATGTACATTCCGGCTAGCATAACGCCAACTTTGAGACCGATTTCCTTTTTGAACATAGGTATCAATGCTATTATTGTAACTACCGTTACAAGTACAACCTGATAAGCTAGAAGATTATTCAAACTAATTGATGTATAAAAGCCACCATGATACATAGCTCCAAATACCGCGACCGCTAGTAGTAGCGTATTATTCAATATCTTTGATCCTAAGACGTTTGCCACAGCTATTGCTGCACCTGTTGCGCCTTTCCTCGCTAAAACCATCATAGAAATTTTTTCAGGCATCTCTCCTGCTATTGGGCTTATGATGATCGCTAGTATGACAGCTGAAATTCCAATCTCTGTAGAAAAGCCCACTAGTGAATGAATAAAGGGTTCAGCACCTACCACGATGCCAACCGTCCCTGCTAGAAATGCTAGACTCGCTTTTAGCATTTGCTTGTCAAATCGATTAGAAGGATTATGTTCTTCTTTTACTTCTACAATCTCGTGGTCTCCGATACTATGAAGGAAATCTGTTGACTTACTTTTTGATTTTTCTGCCTTCATTTCAAATAGAGCCATTGCTAGATAGGCAACAAACATAACAGCAAAAATAATTCCATCGATATAGTTATAGCCGTCTATGAACAAGACAGCACTTACTATAGCCGTGATGATGAGAAATATTTTGTCTAATTTGAATGTGCTAACATCTATACCCATTAGAGGAGCTTTTGAAAGACGTGTTGTGGCAATAAGCAACATTATAGCTAATCCTAAGGTCATCATCAAAAGATTGCTGCCTAGCCCTGCACCTATGGCCACCCCATAGGATCCTCCAGCCGCTGCATAAATGACTATCGCTATCTCGGGAAGTGTAGTAGCAATACTAAGTAGAGTTCTGCCAACAAATTTTCCGCCATATTTTTTTGAAAGATGCTCTGCACCATAAGAAAGGACCCAACTTGCCATTGTTAATTCACCAAGCCAGAGTAACATCATAGGCAGATTATTTTCAGCCAAGCATCAGTTATCCTTAAAAAGGACAATATAAATTACATTCTACATCTCAAAATTATAGACAGATGGATTATCAGATATAATCAATAAAAAATTATATTCCGTCGACAGCATTAGCACTACTAGAGGTATATTCTTTGCACAAAGGATTCACTTTGTAAATGGGATAGATACTAAGTTTTTGCTAACATTTTCCATGCCGATCAAGACTTTTGCAGCAGGTGTTGTAGTTAACATGATCATTAGTGCAGGGACAGCAGCGCATACTATCATAGTGAGAATTATCAGCACCACTGCAGTCATCTTTTCAGCCATAAGGTAATCACTTCAAATTGGTTATATAAATTTTAAACAAAATCCTTATTATTATAAGATAAACTACGTCAAGGGATAAATTTTTATCTTACATATAGTTGCGAAGAACATTCGTACGGTAGAGTTAGACCTATTCACAGTTCTAAAAGCTGTTAGACTAAAGCACCGCAGTTCCTTTTCTTTGTAGTGCTATGATATGAGTATATAACAAAACCATAGGGGACACCGAATAAAAACGCGATACGAAAAGCTATGTAAAATTTTAATTTAGTCCTATGAGAAATCAATGGTCATATGCGAAAACGTATCCTCATGTTAGATAATCCGCCAAGCATTATCTTCAAATTATTGGATATTTTACGATAGTTGATATGAAAAGATACTACATGAATTCAAACATGTATAAGAAGGTTGATGGCTTAATCCCTCATCTTCAGCCATGACAGAATAACTCGTTACTGTCAGACAGCTTCTTGTTTTTATTTTACGTTATCTTATATGCTAGTCTAGTGTATGTATATATTAGGTATTATTTTTGACACAAAACAGTTTTCCGATGAGGGAATGGCATGTTGAACACATGGAGAAAATAATTGTAAAGTACGT
>Ga0126310_10000102_pt1 | contig 23790 bp, 21 predicted proteins | sample Plot60_FD_92540 | JGI IMG/M metagenome (GOLD analysis project Ga0126310, IMG submission 92540) | Serpentine soil microbial communities from UC McLaughlin Reserve, CA, USA - Plot60 | ecosystem: Environmental > Terrestrial > Soil > Grasslands | place: USA: UC McLaughlin Reserve, Lake County... | reverse complement strand
TGGTTCATATAATCTTCAAGAGAAAAGCCTTCATAAACAGTTGGATCCTTGCTAACTAGTACTTGAGGTAATCTATTACATGGTAATGATGAACATTCAGATTCAGGACCATAAAGAAAAGAGTCTTCTCTAACCCAATCGTTAGGATATTCAAACTTTACTCCTATTTCAGGATCTTCAAAAATTAGAGAATCAGCATTAGGTTGAGGAGTAGAATAAGCTATAGTATTAGTATTAAATATCATTAGCACAATAGTTGTCATGAGCATAATTTTTGTTGTTATTATATTAGATGTAAGATAGTGAAATCTCATTATAACTAAAAGGGTATAATTTTTATAAATATATTTGATATTGAAGGTATTTGAAATAACTATTAAATTATAAATACTTGAAAGCATTATTAGACTTAATATTTGCTTTTGTAAATACGCGTTCCTCATACAATTTAACACCTTCTTATAGATATCAATTATTAAATATCATATAAGTTGATTATACAAATTGTCTAACAAATACCTAGTCTTCCCGAATCATTTTAAATCAGGTCTATAGTAATGCCTTACAAAAACTGACTTTGGTATGCGTCCCTGCAACAAATCAATAATTTCCTGTTCTATTCCTTTGTTTCGTAAATATGTAGCAAAAATTTTTCTACAGTATTTGGTATGAATATAATAATTCGGATTATCCCGTTTAATTCCTGATACTAATGACATATACGAATTTAGTGTAGCAGAATTTTTTGCTATGTTTAAAATAGATTCATTGACAATACTGATGTATGCTTTCTTTGTTCTTCGAATAAAAAAGTGAGGAAAGCGAAAGTGTTCTAATAGCATTGTATTTTTATTAATGTAGTATTGACTGTCACCTTTTATCATTTTGATACTTTTTAATGCTTCTAATTGTCTTAGTCCAATTAATGTAGTAAACAATAGAATATTTCTATAATCTTTTTTAAGATTGGGTAAATTAATAATAATCTTTAACCATTCAACCATTGAATCATAACTTTTATCATGATCTAGTATGATATTTTTGAAAATATCTAGACTATTTTCGTTTGACCACTTCAACTGATAATTTGTTATTATATTTCTCCATCTGTCATAACATCCAGTAAATTTCGAAACTCAAGATAAAGCCTTCATTATATGAATTCGTTTCTCATTAGGAAGCGAAAGTATCTCTTGAGCATTTCCACTATTCAAAATGTGGCTATATTTCTTTGCATAGTTAATTCTGTCTAGTGTAGTTCCTTTGCTTGTAGTTTTTTGAAGGAATTCTTTATACCGTAACCAAAAATTATTATCATTAGAGTTAGAAGTAGAATCAACAATTGTTTTCGTGTCCACTTGATTGGCCATGTCAAGGCGGTATCCTAACCCGACTAGACCACAGGCTCTCCCATCCTTATCTGTATTGTTATTTTTATAAGTGTTATTTTTGTTAATGTCTTCTTAATTGAAAAATGAGTTCAAAAATTAGTTTTTGGATAAATATATTACATGTACTGAAAAGTGGTAATCTATTCTTCAAATAAAAAATTATAGATAGTTCAGAGCTTATTGTAAATTTTGTTTTTTAGAGTTTTTCAATAAAAATTAAAAAACTCATTCTTCTTTTATTTTAAGTCAAAAAGGTTTCTATTTCTAGAAATCGTTCTTTAAACCCTTCTTTATCGCGTAAATCTTTAAAAGATGAATCCGACCCGATTTTTTGTAAAAATAACTGAATTTCCTCATTAGTTACACCGTGTTTAAGATCATGATTTAATCGTCGTTGAACACAAAATATATTGTTATATTTTTTGTTTTGTCTTTTTTCCCATCTAGATGGGTTATCAGATAATCCTGTTACAAATTTTACAACTGTTTTTTGCATATGTTCAAGATGCCAATCTCTTAACGGAAAAATAGTATGTGTTAACACAATATATATGTTATAATCTACTATTTAAGTTAGTCTATTATGTTTGACTTCAATTAGTAAAATATTTTATATTTGAAGATATCTATTCAGCGAACAAATAATATTATTGTATCCGTCTCTACATTCCATTATTGTTATTTTCACGTTGTATATAGTTTAATGTAATTTACATTAGTTGCTATTAGTTGGAAAACTTTAACCATAAATATTTTTATAGATATTGATAGCACAGCATAAACCGAGATAACTATCATGAAAATATTAAAATTAGGAAAGAGATTATTCATTTATTGAACAAAACACTAAGATACCTTTATAAGATAAAAATAAAATTCCTTTGCAATGATCTATAAATTGCCAAATATTTAGATTCTATTTATCCCCTTTTTAAATTTTATATTCAAATTTTATATAAATACATAATCTAGAATCAAATTATTAAGGATTAAAATCTAATACTTCTCATCAGAATATCAATTAGAATTTACCTTGCTTAATTATGAATTGAATTGGAATTTAAATTTTCTGAATATTTTCATTTTTAGTATATTGTTATTATTATTATAGTTAACTTTTGCTGCATTTATTCCTAATTAATAATATTAAATATCTAGAAACATATTTAAGGAATCTACAATATCAAAACCTTTATCTTATATTAACCATAACCAATTTTGAAAAATACTTACTCTAATCATAAATGTTAGGGAGTAGAAGATAGGAGAAGAATGATTTATACCAGAGATCCATAATTAACCTGGAAAATTAGTTTTAGTTTTAAAATATTTGATCATACTAAATGAATGAGCAAGAGGAGAATAATCTCAGAAGTAATTAGATATTAATAATTCCAAATATGAAATATATACAAAAAGAATGGTAACTATTTTTTTCCCCTAAAGAAGTAATTGATAAAATTTTAAAGACTTTTTCGCGTAAGTAGCATTAGTAAATAAATTAAAAGTTTTAATGAAAGGTTAAACTGTCAAATTGTAATGATCATGGATATCTTCCTCCATTATGGTCGGAAGCATTTGTTTTAGTTTCTCAAAATTAAACAAAAATTTATTTCCACTTTCAGTTATGGAATAATATCGTTTCTCACCATTAGTCATTTCCTTAATTAATCCACATTTTAATAAGAATTGTATATATAATTTACATTGATCGTTACTAAGCATAGCTTTATACATGATTTTTGTGCGTGTTTCCATTCTAATGCACGAAGTTAGTATAGCTGCAATTACCTCATATCTACTGCGATTTTTCATCTTTATATAATAAAGTTGTTATTTAATATAATGAGTACGATACTATTAAATAGAAGATTATCTTGCAGTAAACATAAACAATTTATTTCCTTTTCTAATTTGAAATGATTTATATAAAAAAAAAATAGTACTTATTTCACTTTATAAATTTTATAGTTTCAAATTAGTTACACTAATGATAAGTACTGATGCACTAATACTTCTTGAGTTTTATCAATCATATTATGTTATATGTTTTAATTTGTTGTTTCGATGAAACCATTTAACAAATTTGTCTAAAGCAATTTTTCTATGAGATACTTCATTTTTTTTATTACTTTGACTTAATGTAGCAAATGTTTTACTATAATTAATATTATCATTATGCAATGGAATAAAAATAGGATCGTATCCCCATCCACCATCTGTTATTGTTGATGATATTTTTCCATTTACCTGACCAGTAAAGACTTTTGTAATAATTCCATTATAGTAGACAAAAATAGATTTAAAAAAGGCAGATCTATCTTTACTGCATTCTAAAAGATGGAGAATTCCTTTATTGCCTAGAGCCTTAAATACAAACGAAGAGTATTGTCCTGGAAATCCATTTAAAGAGTTAATGAATAATCCATCATCTTCTATTATTATTGGTCTTTTGACAGTATTATACGCAGATTTTGCCTTCTCTATAGCAATTTTTTCTATTTTATCGTCTTGTATTTCGATAATTTTTTGTTTATAAAAATTTAAGGTAATATCTGTTGTTCTATCATGTAAGATGGATTTTATTTCAGAGTATTTATGAATATTATTACTTACAAAAAATATTATATTCATTTAAATTGTATTATAATAAAGCTTAATATATTACAGTCATGAAAAAAAAATTTGTATCTGCTGTAATAAAATATATTAAATAACTCTTGCATATCTTCCCCGTGCTTCAATATCTTTGACTACATTTAAAATTCGATTAAAATTATAATTAGTAGTTAATTCATATCCTTTCAAAAATCTTTCATAGGTTTGGTAAAAAATTTGTATATGAGCACTACTTAAAATTTCTTTTATTATCCTAATATCCATAGCCATATCTTCAATTCGCTGAGAGTAAGAAGAAAGACCAAAATCAATTATGTAAAGTTCATCCTTACGTTTTATAAAATTGGAAGTGGTTAAATCTCCATGTATTATATTCTTATTATGAAGAATAGAAACATATTTACCCATTTCAAATCCGATTTCAGGTGAAAGGATTTCCTTCACATTTTCTCCCTCAATATATTCCATTATAATTTCCGCTCGTTTTGGATCAAGAAAATATATGAAAGGAGTTTTTATTCCTGTTGTCTTTACATCATTTAACATAGTTGCTTCATGAATAGTCCTTCTCACTCTGATTAAATTGTCCAAAGTTATATTCCTATATTTTTTAGGATTTCTTAGTTTTGAAATCGCCATAGTTTTATGCCAAGGTATTAAATAGACATCTGCTTCTGCTCCTCTTTTTATAATTTTATAATGCAATAGTAATATATCGATTTATTAAGAATAAAAATGTGAGTTCTATACAACCGAAAAAAGGGGAAAAACTAGTTCTTCAAGAAGATTGTTATGAAGACCATTTAAAGAATGGATTATTAACATTGACAAATCAAAGGTTACTTTTTGAAAAAACTGAAGGAACGCTAGCCACTCTTTCCAAAAGAACAGAAGAGTTACTACTTGATATTCCATTGGTAGAAATTAAAGCATCAAAAGCAGAAGGATTTCTATTAAAAAAAGTAGTGGTTATTACAATTCAAAATAATATCTACAAATTCGGTGTTCTCAATAATTCTAAATGGGCAAAAGAGATAGAAAAATCCAAATCCAGTATATAAGAAACAATTTCATAACTATATTATAAGAACTTTTGTTCTATCTCCAGTTTACCTCTACTTTGTCTAATCTCCATGACTGTTTTATCAATGCATTTCGAACTTGGATTGTTGTACCTGAAGAAATATTATCACAGATTGCTGTCCAGGCTATTTGAGCTCCATTATCACCTGAATAGTATAGAGGGCAAATATACAATGTTGCTTTTTGTCTTTTTGTAGCTATTTTTAACATCGTAGAAAGACGCTTATTTGCAGATACTCCTCCTACTATCAAAACTTCCTTTTTTTCTGTAAAAGATAGTGCTCTTTCTACAACTTCAGTTAACATTGCAAATGCAGTTTCTTGAATGGAAAAACAGATGTTAAATTTATCATACCCATTATCTATCAATTTTTTTGTAGCAGTTAGGATACCAGAAAATGAAACATCATTGCCTTTTACAATATATGGTAAATGATAATATTTTTTTGTAGACTGGTTTGCATATTGTTCAATTTTATTTCCACAAGGGGAAGCAAAACCAATATATCTCCCAAATTGGTCTAATAACTGTCCAATTGTGATATCTTGTGTTTCACCAAATACTCTCCATTTTTTATTTGAAAATGCTAATACCATGGTATGACCTCCCGATACTAATAAAACCAGAGGATCTTGACATTCTGTAAGCATCATACCTAATTCTATATGTCCTAATGCATGATTAACTGGTATTAATGGTATATGGTAAAATGATGAAAGCGCTCTGGCAATTACTGCTCCAACTCTAAGACAAGGTCCTAAACCGGGTCCAGCAGAATAAGAGATTAAGTCTATTTCTTTAGGTTTGAGATTTGCTTGAATTAATACTTCCCTCAAAATATTTGGAGACTTTTCCAAATGATGTCTAGAAGCTTCTCTAGGGTGTATACCTGCTCCATCCGGTGCTTGATATATACTCCGCAAATCTGATATTATTTTCCCTTTTTTTTTAACTAGATCATATTCAATTACTGAACATCCAAAAGTATGAGCTGTACTTTCTATTCCAAGACAACAAAAACGATCCTTTTTTATTCTATTTTTCATTATTATCCTCTACTAGTAGTAGAGACTATTTTTATTACATCATTATGTTTCAATTCGTAATCTGATCCAATTCTTTGTTTATTTCTCACATCAATAGCGAACATAAACCCTTTTGCTAAATCTTCATGAATGTTTGTGGCTAAATCTTTCGCTGTTGATCCTTTGGGTAATAAAAGTGCATTCGGAAGGATATTTCCCTTTTTATCAGATAATTTTATTTCATCTTCCACAGGATAAACAATGATCAGATTTAGTAATTTAAAACATACTGTGTTTATAGCTTCCTGAACCCCAGTAGATCCATATTTGTCTAATACAGACCTTATTATTAACAATGCCTTTTTTTGTTGTTCATTTAACAGATCTTTATCTTTTAACTCAAAATTTGCGTCTCCTGGAAGATAATACCATAAACCTTTTTTTGCCCCTTTTCTAAGAACTAATTCTCCTTCGGATGCGCAAGGAATTACTATATTGTTTTGCTGTTTTATTTTTTTTATATTCTCTTGGGAAGAAGAAATATCCGCTTTATTAGCTAATATTAGTAAAGGCTTTGAATTTTTTCTTATTAATCTTACAAATTCTAATAAATCTTTTTGTGTCCATTTATCAGGATTTTTATTAATCAATCCCAAAGAAGACAATGCGTTTGAAATTGTATCAATAGTAACAGATAATCCAGACAATCTTTTTTTTAGTATTTGTTCAATTTTTAGTTTTTGATTTGACATGTCTCTGGAAGTTTTACTCCAATCTCTGTTAATAATTGAAAGCACCCATTGATCAAATTCCTCTTCGACAAATTTAATATCGAAGAGAGGATCCCCCTGAGACTTTTCAACAACCTTACCTTCTGGATCTGTTGAGCCTGAGGCGTCTACTACATGGATTAATGCATCTGCTTGTCTTGCATCATCTAAAAATTTATTTCCTAAACCTTTTCCTAAATGAGCTCCAGGAACAAGTCCTGCAATGTCTATTAATTTTATAGGTACAAATCTATTTCCATCTATACAGATAGAATGTAGCGGATTATCTATTACTCCAAATTCCCTACATACACATTTTTCCCTTACAAAGCTTATGCCTATATTTGGATGGATAGTTGTAAAAGGATAGTTTGCGGAAGGAACAGATTGATCAGTAGCAGAATTAAAAAAAGTAGATTTTCCAACATTAGCTTTTCCAATAACTCCTATAATCATAATAATAATCAATTATAATAGCGTTATTAGTATTTTTTATTTTTCTATTTTAATTAAGAATTACTGTTCGCAACCAATAAATTTTAATTATTATATTTTCATTTTCTAAAATTTTTATATATTTAATACAACCTCTTTATAGACGTTAAAGGATCTTGGCCGGAATAGTGGCAATTTATAATTTCAATACAAAAAGAGAATCTTCTGCTGAGGTCCTTTATTACCTTGTGAGCGCGATGCGAATGGTTCAACATAGAGGCAAGGCATACTGGAAGATGATGGTTGGAGAAAGAGTGTTAGAAAGTGAAGGTTCTATTCCGTCAAACGAAGTTCTTTCAAGATTAATAAAAAAAAAAAGGTTAATTGGATCCAATGCTATTGGTTACCTTTCGAAACGTTCACCATTATTTCCCAGTATGAATTCTATTAAAATTGCGTTAGATGGTTTTCTGGTTGATACAGAAAAATTATATCTTCATCCCTATATAGGATCTGCCAAAGATCGAGATCCTTTGTTTCAGATATATTCAATATTTATCAGATTAATAGAAGTGAAAAAAGATAGTAGTAGAGCAGCAGAATTTTTGGATAGACATCTACGAGGGAATCTCATTTTAAAAATAAGAGATTCCATTTTTGTATTTCGAAATAGTACTGGATTTAAACCATTGATAATGGCATTGGCACCAGACAATGGTTTAGTAATATTTTCCTCAGAAAATTCTTTACAAAGTTCTTTTTCTAACTTTATCTATACTGATGTAAAAATGGGACAGTTGCTTAAAATTACAGGCCAGGATTTCATACAAGAATTAACGATTCTTGATAACAATAAAATGTTAATGGATCCTTTTGAATTTATTAGAGAATCTCACGTCACTTCCACCTTTAACAATAAGAGTATATATACAATAAGAAGTAATATCGGAAAAGCTCAAGCCAATTATCTATCAAAATATATTGATCTAGATACTGTATATGCTGAACCAGATTATACTAGGCCTATGGCTCTTGGAATAGGAAGAGAATTACAAAAATCAATTTTAAATTTTGAAATATCCGAAGGAGTGATCAAGGATAGGTATGATGATTCTGATCATATGATTGATTTTTCTGAGGAAGTAAGTAAAAATAAATTGCTTACTACAGGAAAATCCCTGAAATTTATTTTAGAAAATATAACGAAAGATAAAAAGGTGGCTTCCATTCAAGGAACTATTCAAACAGGAAGTACTGCAAGAGAAACAATTTATTATCTAAATAAAAGCGGAGTAAAAAAATTATATGTGATAGTTAGTTATGTTCCTACTATTGATGGACGACAAGTAGGGTTATACACTTCTAATAGAGACTTCATTGCTAATAAGTATATGGGAAAAGTTACTTCATTAGAGAGACTTAATAGTTATATAGCTGATGAACTTGTATGTGAAAAAACATTTTATAATTCTCCCTATTTATTAGCGAAAGGAATAGGTATTTCAGAAAATAATTTATGGTTTCCAGAATGGATTAGGTTTCTTGACTATGAATAATAAGATAGTTACTTTGGATCTTGAAAGTACCAAATTATTACAAAAACCTCCTGATAAGTCCAAAATCATTTTAAGTAATATTATGTATGATCGTATATATTTCATAAAAAAACTAGAATTATCGATATATACTACAAATAATCATGAAATACTTGGGTCTTATTCAATTTTAGTTATTTTCATCGAAACAAATAAGGGAACTGTGATAATGAAATATGATGAAGGATATCGTGGTAAAGATGCTTTTTATAATGCAGTAGAAATGTTAACACAATATAATGGGCTGTCATCAGTAATTAATAGAGCATTAATTGAATTAGAGAACATTTAGTTTTTTAAACTGTTCTTCTAAAACTCATGAAAGATATTAAACAAATCTGATAACTTGTTTATTCTAATGGGCCAATTAAAATTTCTATTCCAAGGCTGATTAAATAAAATACCTTTTTTTGGATACTTTATATCAATTATATTTTGAGGAGCATCATCAATTAAAATATCAAATGGATATATACTTTTTGGATTAGAATCAAAAACGCAGATTAGATCATCACAGTCTATATTATAAGTTTCTAACCAACTATATACATAAGGAATAGTTTTTCTATCCCTTCTTGTTAAAATAGATATTCTATAATTTTGTGTTTTTAGTCTTTCTATTATTTTTCCAATCCTAGTTTGAGTCGGGGGAATATCTTTCCATCTATATATCCAAATATCTGAAAATAATGAATTACTTTCGGTTTCAGTTATTGGTAAAAGAGTATGAATATCCCAAGCAACGATATCTTCTTTTACTATATTAGATTCTTTTAGTCTATTATATTCATTAACCCATGTCACTACAACATCTGCTAAAACCGAGTCTAAATCAATAGCAAGAGTTTTATTCAATCTAATAATATCAGTGTTAAAATGCCTATATGTAAAAGTAATTATATTTTTTTCTCATATAATAATTACATTAGTTCATACATGTTAATCAAAATATAAATAAGTTGAATACATATTCCAGTTAATGAGTTGTTCGGATGAATATGTTTATCATGATACCCAAAATAATTTGATAAATATTACTCCAAGTCTACAAGCAAAACTTCGTAAGGCAAAGTATGGTGTATTTAATCATTCTGCAGTAGAATTGTGCCATTGGACCAAAAAATCGTTTTATGATGAAGGTAATTGCTATAAACACAAATTTTATGGTATATCCACTCATAGGTGTATGGAAATGACACCTACTGCAATGAATTGTGAAAATAGGTGTATATATTGTTGGCGTCCAACAGAATTCTATGATACATTACAAATGCCTGAACATTTAGTTGACGAACCTGATGCAATTATACATCAACTATTGAAAGAAAGAGAAAGATTAATTATGGGATTTTACGGTAATTCTAAATCTAATAAGAAAAAACTCGATGAGTCATTATTTCCGGCGCATTATGCAATTTCTTTATCGGGGGAACCAACAATGTATCCTAAACTGCCAAATTTAATTAAATATCTTAAATCTTTAAAGAATACAAAGTCTATATTTTTAGTGACAAATGGTCAGGAACCCGAAATGATTAATCGTCTAATAAAGGAAGATGCTTTACCAACTCAATTATATTTGTCTACCAATGCATCAAATAAAAAAATGTTTTATCAAATAAATAGACCTAAATATAAAGATGCTTGGGATAGGTGGCTTAATACCTTAAATATTCTTGCAGAAATTAATACAAGAACTGTTTTAAGAATGACCCTTATCCGTAACTATAATTCTGATTTACGAAATATACCTGAATTTGTAAACCTAATTAATAAAGCTAATCCACATTTTATTGAAGTTAAATCCTATATGCATATAGGAATGTCAACCAATAGACTAGAACATAATAATATGCTTGAAGTAAAAGAGGTAAGAGAATTTACTAATAATCTTCAAAAATATTTGCAACATTATAATATCATGGATGAAAGTGAAATTTCTCGAATAGTAGTTCTGCAAAATCAAAATAGATATACTAATCGATGGATAAAAGAATATTTCGAATCTACTATGGTTCAAGAGCCAATGTTGACTTAAATCTTTTTAGCTAGTCACATTATATTGATCGAGTTATATTCTTATTTCCTCTGACAATTTATATACACTGTATAATTCTCTGGGTTCTTTTTTTATTTTTCTTTTTTTTTGATTCTTTTTAAAAGATCATAAATTACAGGAAGTTCTAGATAGTCTATTAGGATTGCAATCCAGGCAAAATACTCTGGCATATATATCAGATCTGTTCCTACAAAAGTTGTATAAACAACGTCGTCGGTAATCCAAAAGATATGGATGGATTGGATTGCCAAGAGAATTAATAAGATGGTATTTTTAATCCTTCTTTCTTTTTCTTTTTTATCATAAATTATAGTAAAGAAGTAATATATTAGACCGGAAACTAAAGCGGGAATTTCTATATAGTCAATTATAATAAATAATAAAAGAAAATCAGATAAGTCTCCAAAATAATCGGTTCCTGTAAGCCGATATATTACAACGTCTGTTGTAAGCCAATAAAGATGTAATAGTTGTAATGAGATTAAGATAAAGGAGATTTTTAAATTAATATTTTGGTATCGAAGATAAAAATTCATAATTTTTGTAAACACAATAAATCAATTTTTTTATAGTTTTTATTATTATTATTTTTTACCTATAACACATAATATATTATGGGTTCTAAACCACTAATTAATTATATTTAAATTAAAAAAAGTATGGGTATAATTAAAAGTAAATATTCTACAATAATCATGATGTTATAGTATATTGGAAGAATTGAATACAGCTGAACTAATGAAAATTGGACTCGATTTAGCTGGATGGAAAAAAATACCATCTGATAGTGCAGTTCATGTAAAGGGTACTAATATCAAAAAGGTTTTTGTTTCCATTGATGTGAGTCCATTTGATATTTATTTCGCTAAAAATCTAGGTTGTGATTGTGTATTAACACATCATCCAATAGGAAAGTCTGCGGTTTCGTTTCATGAAGTTTTTGATAGACATGTGGAATATATGATAGAAAAAGGAATAAAAAAAAAATTAGCAATTTCATTGGTTAAAGATTTAAAATATAAGGCTTATTTAAAATCTCATTCTTTGATTTACAATGATGTGATTAGTACCGCAAAAAGTCTCCAAATGCCCTTATTGAATATACATCAGCCACTTGATGAATATATGAGAAAGGTAATTTTATTCAAACTTCATAAATCTAAATTAAAATCTGTCTCTGATTTAATAGAAGCAATAGAAGAGATAACAGAATTCAAAAAAGCCTTAACACGCGTTATAATTTGCAATGGAAAGGCAAGTAATGAAATAGGCAAGTGGGTTCTTGTTATAGCAGCTGGATCAAATGGTGGATATGATATTGCACGCACGTATTATGAAAATAATGTTTCCACAGTAATATATCTCCATATTGATTATAATGAACTTAAAAAAGTACAAAAAGATAAAACCTGTAAGAATCTTGTTATCCTTGGACATTTAGCAGGAGATTCAATCGGAATGAACAAAATTTGTAAAGAATTAGAAAAAAAAGAAATAGTAGTGTTTAAACGTGGTTTAATAGATGATAGTGATTGTTGATTTTTATTTTCATTCATTCCTCTAAAGAATAAATATTACAGAATTTCATAAAATATTAGTGGCCTTCGTAGTATAGCCTGGTTAGTATAGGCGGCTGTGGTCTTTTATTATAACTAATAAAGATGGAAACCGCTTGAGGAGGGTTCAAATCCCTCCGAAGGCCTAAATAAAAGTCAGATATGTTATTAATTCGAATTTTTTGTAATAAACTACATATATGTCCTACCCATTGAATGTTACTGATTTTGTATTGCGAGAAGCGATTTTATCTAGATTTATTTATCTAATGATAAATATAGAGGAGATTTGTTAGTTGTCAGCCGATAAAAAAATTGTCAAAGTAAAAAATCACATTTATCAACCTAAACACGAAATCCTTCCAAAAGACGAAGCTGAAGAAATTCTTAAAAAGTTTAACGTAAGAACCAATCAACTACCATACATTATGGCAAGCGATAAAGGGTTAGAAGACTTAGATATTCGACCTGGAGATATAATTAAAATTACACGAAAAAGTCCAACTGCAGGTGAAAGTGTATATTACAGATATGTAGTACAAGGATAAGGAGATACAAGTTATTTGGTTAGTAATTTTGTTGATATATGGCCTATTATTAATGATATTTTAAGACGAGAAGGTATTGCACGACAGCATTTGAATTCTTACAATGAGTTTATGGAATCGGGATTACAAAGTATAATAGATGAAGTAAATGAAGTAGAAATCGAAACAGCTGAATTTCCATATAAATTGAAATTAGGGAAAATAAAACTTCAACGTCCGCGCATAATGGAGCTAGACGGGTCGATCACTCATGTAGCCCCTGTAGAGGCTAGACTACGTAATCTTACATATGCATCTCCAATAATGCTTGAATGCAGTATAGTTGAAGATGGACGTATTATAGAATCTCGATTCATTCATGTAGGTGATATGCCTGTCATGGTAAAATCTAATGTTTGTATTCTTCATAATCTTCCAGAATCTAAATTAATCGAATTAGGAGAAGACCCTCGCGATCCTGGTGGATATTTTGTTATAAATGGATCAGAAAGAGTAATAGTAGGATTAGAAGATTTATCATATAATAAAATTATTGTTGATGCAGAAGAAACTGCTGGAACACTTACCTATAAAGCAAAAGTTTATTCTTCCATTGTTGGATATCGGGCAAAATTAGAATTAATTATGAAACCTGATGGTTCAATCGTAGCGAAGATTCCCGGCTCGCCTGTTGATATTCCGTTAGTAACATTGATTCGTGCTTTGGGATTAGAATCTGATAGAGATATAGCCAATGCTGTTTCCTTTAAAGAACAAATACAGGATGAATTAGAACCTTCATTTGAAAAAGTTGGAGAAATCATTTCAAGCAGAGACGCAATTGTTTATATCAGTAAAAGAATTGCACCAGGTATGCTCGAAGAATTTCAAATAAAACGAGCTGAAACATTATTAGATTGGGGATTGTTACCACATTTGGGAAAAAATCCAGAAAACCGTGGTGAAAAAGCGCTTTTTCTTGGGGAAGCTGCTAGTAAGTTAGTGGAACTTAAACTTGGATGGGTAGATAATGATGATAAAGATCACTACGGCAATAAGGTTATTAAATTTGCCGGACAAATGCTTGCTGATCTTTTTAGGACTGCATTTAGAAATTTGATAAGAGATATGAAATATCAACTTGAACGCTCTGGACAGAAAAGAGGAATTAATGCTGTAGCAGCAGCAGTTAGACCAGGTATTATATCTGATAAATTAAACAATGCAATAGCTACGGGTAATTGGGGTAGAGGCCGAGTAGGAGTAACACAATTACTTGATAGAACTAATTATATGTCTACTATTAGTCATTTGCGTAGAATACAATCACCTCTTGGTAGAAGTCAACCTAATTTTGAAGCGAGGGATTTACATACAACTCATTTCGGTAGAATATGCCCAGCAGAAACTCCTGAGGGTTCGAATTGTGGACTAGTAAAAAATCTTGCTCTCTCTGCAATAATCTCAGTAAGTGTCCAATCCTCAGAAATTATCGAGAAGCTATATGAATTAAGGGTTCAACATATTGATGATGCAGATGAAAGTTTAAGATATAATGGTTGTAGAATATTTGTGGATGGAAAATTAATAGGATATATTGAAGATGGGTTACAACTGGCAAACACACTGAAAAACCTTCGTAGAAATGGCAAAATTCATCCTCATATAGGGATTTATTTTTACTCTTCCTTAAATTCAAATGCAACAAAAAGATTATACATATCTTGTAATTCAGGCCGCGTTTTAAGACCACTTGCAATTGTTAAAGAAGCCAAATCTCTCATGACATCAGAAGTAGTAGAGAAGATCAACAAAAAGTTTCTCTCATGGATAGATCTTATCTATATGGGAATAATAGAATTAGTAGATGCTAATGAAGAAGAAAATTGTTTTATCTCTATCGATCTAAATGCAATGGACTCTAATACAACTCATATTGAAATATATCCGCCATCCATCCTTGGAATTGGTGCATCTGTTATACCCTATCCTGAACATAATCAGTCTCCACGAAACACATATGAAAGTGCAATGGCTAAACAAAGCCTTGGCTTTTCCACTCCCCTAATGAATGCAAGCACATATGTTAGGCAACATTTTATGTTATATCCACAAATTCCTATCGTTAGTACTAAAGCAATAAACCTCCTTGGACTTGATGAACGTCCTACTGGACAGAATTGTATCGTCGCAGTACTACCATTTGAGGGATATAATATCGAAGATGCAGTTGTTTTTAACAAGTCATCAGTGGAGCGAGGATTAGCAAGAACTTTTTTTTACAGAGTGTACGAAGCTGAAGCAAAACAATATCCAGGAGGAATGAAGGATACTTTTGAATTACCTTCAGCGGATGAAAATATTCGTGGTTTTAGAGGAGAAAAAGCCTATAGATTGTTAGAACAAGATGGTGCAGTTATGCATGAAGCGATAGTTACGGGGGGGGATATTTTGATTGGTAGGACTTCACCACCAAGATTTATTGAAGAATACAAAGAATTTGAAGTTAAAGGACCATATAGACGCGATACATCAGTAGGGGTACGACCTTCCGAGAATGGCGTTGTAGATAGCGTAATAATGACCCAATCAGTAGAAGGCGGGAAAATGTATAAGATTCGGGTAAGAGACATGAGAATCCCAGAAATAGGTGATAAATTCGCTTCTAGGCATGGACAAAAAGGAATTCTTGGGATGTTAGTTAATCAGGAAGATTTACCATATACTCAAGATGGAATAGTTCCAGATATAATGATAAACCCACATGCATTTCCATCCCGAATGACAGTCGGTCAATTTATGGAATCATTGGGTGGCAAAGCAGCCGCTTTAAGAGGAAAAGTGGTCGACGGTTCTGCTTTTCTCGGGGAAAAATTAAACGATATTAAAGGGTTTATGGAACAATATGGTTTCAAATATAGTGGAAAAGAAGAGATGTATGATGGACGGACAGGATTAAAATTTCCTGTTGAAGTTTATATTGGAGTTGTATACTATCAGAAACTTCATCACATGGTAGCTGATAAGATTCATAGTCGAGCCCGAGGACAAGTTCAAATGTTAACCAAACAACCTACAGAAGGTCGAGCAAGAGGAGGAGGGCTACGTTTTGGAGAAATGGAGAGAGATTGCCTTATTGCATATGGGGCATCAATGATGTTAAAAGATCGATTACTAGAAGAGTCAGATAAAGCGGAAGTAAATGTATGTGAACGTTGTGGTCTATTATCATACTATGATATTAAGCAACGACGCTACATTTGCAGAGTTTGTGGAGATAAGGGAAAAATTTCCACTATTGTTATTGCATATGCCTTTAAATTACTACTTCAAGAAATGATGAGTCTGAATATAGCTCCAAGACTTATTCCAAAAGATAAATTATAGGTAAGGTGAAGAGATTTGGAAGAATCAATTAAAAATTTAGGGGCTATAAAATTTAGCGTTTGGTCTCCAATAGAAATTAGAAAATTTAGTGTTGCTGAAATTACCGCTCCTGAGACATATGATGAAGATGGAATGCCTGTGCAGGGAGGATTAATGGATAATCGGTTAGGAACTCTTGAACCTGGACAAAAATGTATTACATGTGGAAATACTTCAGTAAAATGCCCTGGTCACTTTGGTCACATAGAATTAGCAGAACCTGTATTACACATAGCATTTGTAGATGACATTCATAAATTATTACTTACAACCTGTAGATCTTGTAACAGAATTAAGTTAGAAAACTCAGAACTAGATTCTTATAGAGATATTAGAAATGCCAAAGCCTCCTATGCTGTTATCACATTAGATAATATCAAAGATGAAATAATAGAAAAATCCAAAAAAATTAAAATTTGTCCTCATTGTCAAAAGGAACAATATGATCTTATCTTTACTAAACCTACTATTTTTGTAGAAAAGACAGACGCGGGGGAAAATCGACTATTACCAATAACTATTCGAGAAAGATTATCAAATATTACTGATGACGATCTAAAACTGCTTGGATATGATCCTTCTACAGCTCGTCCTGAATGGTTTGTACTCCAAGTTCTACCAGTTCCACCAGTCACTGTGAGACCTTCTATTATTCTTGAGACAGGGATTCGTTCTGAAGATGATTTAACTCATAAGCTTGTAGATATTATCCGTGTAAATCAACGACTAAAAGAAAGTAAAGAAGCGGGTACACCTCCTTTAATTGTCCAAGATTTGGTAGATTTATTACAGTATCATGTTACGACTTATTTTGATAATGAAGTATCAGGAATTCCACAGGCACATCATCGATCAGGAAGACCATTAAAAACTCTAACTCAAAGATTAAAAGGTAAAGAAGGCCGATTTAGGGGTTCTTTGTCTGGAAAACGAGTTGACTTTTCTAGTCGAACTGTTATCTCACCGGATCCAAATATTGCTATTTCAGAAGTAGGTATTCCATTCGAAGTAGCAAAAAAATTGACTATCCCTGAAACAGTATCAAATTGGAATATAGAAAAATTAAAAACGTTAGTATTTAACGGACCAAATAACTATCCTGGAGCTAACTATATCATTAGACCAGATGGAGTCAAAATTCGACTTGATTATGTAAATGATAGACAAATGGTTGCTGATTCCATTGTACCAGGTTACATTATTGAACGACATCTATCCGATTCTGATATAGTTATTTTCAATCGACAACCGTCATTACATCGAATGTCAATTATGGCACATTATGTCAGAGTTCTCCCTTATAGAACTTTTAGACTTCATCCAGCTGTATGCCCACCATATAATGCAGATTTTGATGGTGATGAAATGAATCTTCATGTTCCCCAAAGCGAGGAGGCAAGATCTGAGGCTGCTTTATTGATGAGTGTTCAAGATCAGTTAATTTCTCCGAGGTATGGAGGGCCTATAATTGGAGGCATTCGTGACTTTATTACAGGAGCTTATATTTTAACAAGTGACGAAAGCTTTCTCTCTAAGGAAGAATTCTTTAATTTAGCATTATTAGGAGGTTATGGAGGGGTTCTTCCAGAGCCTAAAGGAGAGAAAGATGGGACAAAATTATATACTGGTAAACAACTATTTTCGTTATTTCTTCCAAAGGACTTCAATTTCATTATTACTTCAAAATGGAACAAGTCTCTAAAGGGAGAAGGAAAAGATGTTGTAATTAAAAATGGAGAATTGATTAGTGGTGTCATAGATAAAGCATCAATTGGGGCGGAAGAACCTGATAGTGTTTTACACCGAATAGCGAAGGATTATGGAAATGATGTAGCACAGCAATTCCTTAATTCTATTTTAGTAATGTTAAAAACCTTTATTACTCATAGAGGTTTCACATATGGTTATTCAGATCTATGGTTATCAGAAGATACACATAAGGAAATTACTGAGGTAATCAAGAAGGCATACGATAAGATCGGTGAGTTAATTCAACAATACAAAGAGGGTACATTACCTTTGACTAGGGGTTTATCTCCAGAAGAAGCCTTAGAATTATATCTCGTGAATGAACTTTCCAGAGCTAGAGATAGAGCTGGAAGAATTGCTGATAGGTCATTTCCAAATAATAACGCAGGGGTTATCATGGCTTCTACAGGTGCAAGAGGTTCAACATTAAATATTGGACAAATGACAGCAGTTTTAGGTCAACAATCCATTCGAGGAAAAAGGATCCATAAAGGTTATCATAATAGATCATTACCCCATTTTAAAATAAATGATACAAATCCGGATGCAAAAGGCTTTGTAAAATCCAATTACCGTGATGGGCTTACTCCACTTGAATTCTTTTTCCATGCAATGGGAGGAAGGGAAGGCTTAGTCGACACTGCTGTCAGAACCCAGCAATCAGGATATATGCAACGAAGATTAATCAATGCTCTTGAACATTTGAAACTCGAATATGATAGTACTGTTAGAGATCCTCATGGGAATATTATTCAATATCTATATGGAGAGGATGGAATTGATCCTGCAAAAAGTGACCATGGTGAAGCAGTTAATATCTCAAGAATAATTGAGAGTGAATCAGTTGTTGATGAAGGGACTAAAGCAAATGAAGAAGAAATTAGACATATATTAAATCAAAATATTTCTAATTTTAATCTAAAATTAAAAAGTAATATTGAAAATATATTACTTCAAAACAATCTTAGCAAACAAGGAATAGAGAAGGTTATTAAAAAAATTATTGATTTGACAGAAAGAGCCATGGTTGAGCCAGGAGAGGCAGTAGGAGTAGTTACTGCTCAATCTATTGGAGAACCTGGTACACAGATGACTTTGAGAACATTTCATTACGCAGGAGTTAAAGAACGAAATGTAACACTAGGACTTCCCCGTTTAATTGAATTAGTAGATGCTAGGAAAAAGCCTATAACTCCTACAATGGATATTTACTTAGATGAAGAACATCGGATTTCAAGAGAAAAAGCCTTGAGTGTTGCAAAAGAGATAATACATACTAAGGTTATTGACGTAGTAGAAAAGACAGATATTGATTATAGCGGAATTATAAAATTGACCTTTTCTGAGAATAAATTAAATGATAGAGGTTGCATTTTAACAGATATTTTTGAAATTTTAAAGGGCTCTAAAAAGAAGTATGATTCTACTCTTGACGAACAGGAAAAGACTGTTGTTTTAAAAATGAACGAAGAATTGGATGCGCAAACGTTGTTACTATTAAAAAATAAGCTTCTCAATACAAGAATAAAAGGTGTACCCGATATTGAACGAGTTACAATAGTTAAACAAAACGAGGAATGGGTAATACAGACTGCCGGCTCTAATTTATCTAAAATAATTTATGTTGAAGGAATTGATCTTTCACGTGTTACCACGAATAATGTTTATGAAATATGGCAAACTTTAGGAATAGAAGCAGCTAGAACTGCTCTTGTACGAGAAGTTACTAATACTCTTGAAGAACAAGGACTTGAAGTTGATATCAGACACATTATGCTAGTAGCTGATTTAATGACATCTAAAGGCTATCTTCAGCAAATCGGAAGACATGGAATAGCTGGAACTAAGACCTCTGTCTTGGCACGGGCTGCTTTTGAAATTACTGTTCCAACCATTGCAAAAGCATCTATGGAAGGGCAAACGGAAGCATTAAAAGGAGTTACAGAAAATGTCATTGTAGGAGCAACTGTACCAGTTGGCACGGGAATGGTTGACCTCTATATGAAAGTGAATGAACAAAATGAAGAATCTGGAGAAAATAATTAAAGACGCAAAGTCGTCCAATAAGTATAAGGAAGGAGTTAAAGAAGTCAGATCTAATGTTAAAGGATCAAAATTAATTATCATTTCTAACTCTCTACGCAATACAGATAAAGAATATATTGAAAAGACTTGTAAAGAATTTAGAGTTCCGCTTTATTATTATACGGACAATTCGATAAAATTAGGGCGACTTTTTAATAAACCTTATAGAATTTCCACAGTAGCACTAAAATCTGTAGAAGAGGAAGATGTAAATGCTTTATTGGATACTCAGTAATTTTTATAAGTTTTTTAAGTTTTGAGGCATGAATATTTAAAGTATCAGAATCTTTAATTTATTGTTTATTTAAAATATGAATTATCACTATAATAGTGAGACGGAAAATTATCTTTAAACAAAGAAATTATTATTAATTGTGGTGTCTTGTTTTTATTTTCTATCAATAATTATAATAAAAGCCTCTGAAAAAGCAATAAGAGTCTCTAAAAGGCACAATATATGTATGGTTGAAACAATAGATGATCCAAGAAGCGATAGATAATTGGCAAGACAAATAACTATTGTATTTATTACTCCGGTTACAGTGAGTTAGTTAGGTTACAGTTGATACAGAAAAACAGAGGATAAATGAACACAAAGCTATAAATGATCAAGATTTTTCTTCTTAGCCTTATTTAACAAGTAAAAATTTTCTATCCATAATGATTTATAGCGACTCCAAAATCATCATTAAAATTTAAATTATACTTTATTACACAGCATATTATTATTTGATGTATTACAATTCAATATTAGGATTAGAGGTATTATGGTATAATGACTGAAAAAATAAAATTAACATCTGATGAACTTAGGCTTATCTCTTTATTTCAAAGCATTACTAGCGCTACTGCAAGAGATTGTATAGTAGATGAAAAAATGGATAGAGTAATTTTTGTTGTAAATAAGGGTCAAATGGGCTTGGCTATTGGCAAAGGAGGAACTACGATAAAACAATTACAAAATGTTATTCCTCGAAGAATAGAATTAGTTGAATATTCGGATAACGAAGATGAATTTTTAAAAAATATTCTTAATTCCAATATGATTAATGAAATAAAGATTAATAAAAGGATAGATGGTACAAAACAGGCAATTGTTGTTGTTGATTCAAAAAAAAAGGGTGTTGTAGTTGGAAAAGAGGGTAGAAATGCTGAAAAAGCTAGGTTACTTGCAAAGCGTTATTTCCATATATCAAATGTTCTTATATTGAGTCCTGAACAAACAACTACTAATGATAATAATGGTGTAAATATGTAAAATGGCTAAATCTCCTTTGGGCTTGTTCGCTGGGCGTGTACTTGAATCAAAAAGAAAACGTTCTAGATGGGCAAATAAATATTATAAGAGACGAGTATTATTGCTTGACAAGAAAACTAATCCTATGGAAGGAGCTCCTCAGGCTAGAGGCATTGTTTTAGAAAAAGTTGGTATCGAATCAAAACAACCTAACTCGGCTGTCCGTAAATGTGTAAGAATTCAATTAATAAAAAATGGAAAATCAATAACTGCATTCCTTCCTCGAGATGGTGCTTTGAATTTTGTTGATGAACACGATGAGGTAATAGTGGAGGGTATTGGGGGATCAATGGGAGGTGCAATGGGTGATATACCCGGTGTACGATGGCAGGTATTCAAAGTAAATGGTGTATCGTTAAAAGAATTAGTATATGGTAGGAAGGAAAAACCGAGGCGATAAATATGAGCGGGAAAGAAAACATAAAAATATTGTTATTTAACAAATGGGAGACATCTAATATCGAAATTAATGATCCTGGTTTGACACGGGTTATTTCTCTAAATCCATCAATGGTAATTCCTGTATCTTTTGGAAGACATGAACATCAAAGACTAAAAAAAGCTGAGGTAAATCTAATTGAACGATTAGCAAATAAATTAATGCGTTTCGGAAAAAAATATGCAAAGAATACTGGTCGAATGGGTGGAAAAAAAGCTAAATCATTAAATGTTGTGAAAACGGCTTTTGAAATAATACACTTAGAAACCGGAAAAAACCCCGTCGAATTATTAGTAAGGGCTATAGAAAACTCTTCTCCAAATGAGGATACCACTAGAATTGTATATGGTGGTGTTGTGTATCATGTTTCAGTAGATGTTTCTCCTCTCCGACGACTTGATTTGGCACTTCGCTTCATCGCTGAAGGAGTTAGAGAATCGACCTATTCTTCTCCTCAAATCATAGAAGAAGCATTGGCCAAAGAAATTCTTCTGGCATCAAAAAATGATATGTCAAGTCATGCAATAAAGAAGAAAAACGAACAGGAACGTATTGCTATGGCTTCAAGATAAATATTTTTTAATTTTTTCCATTTTTTTGTACTCTTTATCCTTTCTTTTTAGAATTTTTATCAAAACATGAAAGTTAATAAATAATGGTAATTACTACTCCACTCATTATAAAAATGAGTAGTAAAGATGACTTTGTTTTTTCCAAAAGTGCTTTAATGAGTACAAAGGCTGGTAAGGAGATACTTAAACAGGCCATCTTGAGAGAGAGGGGCTATAAGCAATATAACAAGTACAAACTTAAATATGAAAATGAATTTGAGGATTTTACTAAGCGCTTTCTTCTTTCCTTGCACAGACGCATAATTTCTGACACTTCTCCAAGTTCAACACTATCTCAATTTGCGGAAGAAGTTGGTTCACAAGAGATGGAACTGGACCCCTCAAAAATTGAAAATATTAAAACTCGTCTTTCTAGACCTGAAATTCTTGCCGATAGAGTCCAAAGAATATTAGATTCTAATTTTGTTAAAATGACTTTTCCTGTGTTTAATGCGTTATTCGATGGTTCTGTATCATATTTTAAAGAAGATCTTTCCAATGAACTACGAACTTCTATTATAGATGGTCATATTATAGCTATTGATTTAAGTGAACCTATGGATAGAATTATGGATAAAGATGAAGATATTGAATATTTAGATGACTATAGATTAATGAATCCTTATATTTTGGATATCGCAAGGGAAAAAATTTCTCAGGGAGGTGACTCCGTTCTAAAGGCTTTTGAAGAGGGATTTAAAGACGCTAGAATAGGCCAACTAATAGATCATAAACTAAAGATGAAACCTGAATCAATTAATGATGAACTTATGATTGGTTGTTATAAAAAATACCGCTCCATTATGGGTACTGCAGGTAGAAACATGGCCTTAAATCAGACTCCACTAAGCGAAATTTATCATTTAGGAATGTCAAAAGCAAGCGAATCTGTAGGCTGTGGAAATGAGATGCAAGATGCAATAAACGAAGGCTCAATCAAAATCCCTTCTTGGCCCTTGTATTATTCACTTATAGCTAATGATGTTAGAAAAGGTTTTCACCTTACCCTTAAGAAAAGTGAGATATATTTAGATGAAGCGAAGTTGGCATTGGAATTTCTTCCTGAAGAATTTGAACTTAAACCATTTCTAATATTTTTATTCTTGACGGTAAACCACTATA
>Ga0126310_10000101_pt1 | contig 23937 bp, 18 predicted proteins | sample Plot60_FD_92540 | JGI IMG/M metagenome (GOLD analysis project Ga0126310, IMG submission 92540) | Serpentine soil microbial communities from UC McLaughlin Reserve, CA, USA - Plot60 | ecosystem: Environmental > Terrestrial > Soil > Grasslands | place: USA: UC McLaughlin Reserve, Lake County... | reverse complement strand
TGTTATAACTGTTTTTCGTAGGGATAAATTGTTTAATCTTGCCCTTTTTACTATTATAGTTATTCTTCTTCTTTTTATTTTCGTTTTCTTTAGTTCTGCTATCTTTTATGAGCGTAATTACAATTCAACCTATCTATCGTTTTTACGATGTACATTTTTCTACCTACCAATACTCCAATCAGTTATATACGCTATGCTTATTAAAGCTCCTTCTAAGAGTTGGTGGTTGTGTAAATGCTCATTGAATTGTTTCTATCTCAGCCCATAAGCTGTCATTGTAGAAGCACGAAGCAATATAAAGCAAGTAGACCGTTCTATGTCTTTTAAAGTATTATCATGAACTCTATGTTCTATACTTTATTACTAATATGTATGGATTTTTTCGGCTATATTTTAATTTATTTAGATTGCAATAATCTTTAAGTGTCCTATATCAGACCTTCTTCCTCATCTACTGCCATGATTGTATTGGCCATCCTGTGTTTCATTCAAATACTGTAATTGAAGAAGAACTATGCTTCATTCGATCACAAAACTGTTGTGTTTGTTTTGTTAATATGGTGAATTCTACGCAGGTTACAGCAGACATTAATGATCCAAAAAAGCTTAGAAAATATTAAGGAATTTTTCTTAATACAATAGCTTCAATTGCAAGAAACTCAGCTAAAATAATAAAAAATGCTTGTGATTGTTTAATAATATTCTATTTTCCTGAAACTACAGATTCTGGTAAAAAGTCAGCTTTTAGAGATGCCCTTGAATGTTGCATAACAATGATATCATTTCGCTCTAACCTAAATAAAGTTATAATATGAATAAATACTACTACATCAGTTAGCTGTGGGATTAGTGTTGACTATGGTAGAGTAGTAGTAGATGTTAAAAAACAACAACTACAACAACAAAATCAAAAATATTCTGCCAAGATTATGTTAGTAGAAGATGATGATGAACCCGATACACTGTTTACCTACAAAACATTCTTACTGTCTGAAGGCTATGCTGTAGCAGCATTCACAGACTCAAAGGAAGCATTAGAACACTTTGCTGAAATGAACTTTTACAATTACTATAATTTGGTAGCTATGGATATAAAAATGCCTGGTCTTAATGGTCTTCAATCACATTATAGACTCACTGCAATGAACAAAGCTATTAAAGTTCTATTTGTTTCTGCTCGATTCAATAGAAGAGCAAGTAAGTGTATTGTCAAGTGTAAATTATAACAATATATTTAGAAAACCCATAAAAAAGAATTTTTTACTAACAAGATAAAGATTTTTCAGAAAATCATTCTTGGTTTTGCTTTTAATACATACTTTCATCATTCAACTTAACCTTACTTTAAAGCCTATTAAAAGAACTAGAAATTTATTGAAGGTAATTATCAAAGGATAGCAATAAGCTTCGAGTTTATGAATAATAAATATAACATTCTACCATGGGATGCAGAAAGATATCACAATATTTCCAACATCCAAGAACAATGGGGCCGGGATCTTATTCTCCGCAGAAAATGGAAGGGAAATGAAATTGTCATGGATGCTGGTTGCGGAACAGGAAGAGTTACCAAACTCTTGGCTGAGAAAGTTAGCAGAGGTGGAATGGTTTATGCTATAGATATTGATACCAACATGATTCAGCAAGCTCGAAAGAACCTTGCAGGTTTTAAAAATGTAACAATAATTCAGTCACATTTACATAATGTAGATTTGCCAAGAAAAATAAATGTTATCTACTCTAATGCAGTTTTGCATTGGATTTCAGAACATAAAAAAGTTTTTCAGCATTTTTGGAAATTGTTATGCAATGATAATAATAGTAGTAGTAATAATAACAAAGGAGGACGATTATTAATACAATGCGGCGGGTACGGAAATTTAGAAAAAGTTCATAGATTGATTAATCTTGTCAAAGAATCAGATGAATTCAAGTACTATTTTATGGACTGGAAGGAACCATGGTATTTTGCAAAACCTAGTGAAACACACACATTACTAGAAGAAATAGGATTTAAGAATGTAAACGTATATCTTTCCAATGGATATACTACGTTTTTAGACCAAAAAAGTTATTCCGAATTTATCAAAACTGTCGTCATGAGACCTTTCTTAGATTATTTACCAAATGAAAAAATAAAGTCAAAGTATTTGAATTTATTCTTAAATAAAGTTGAACAAAGCAACTTATCTTGGATATTGGATTACGTAAGGCTAAATATAATGGCAGACAAATAGCAGAAAGGATAGATGCAACCTCACTAAGCGATGGTGTAATATTGTTGTTCCTATAAGTAAAAGAGAAGAGCATTTCGAATTAGGAAAGCGGGATCTTGAGATGAAACGTCAATTTCTGACACGTTGTTCCTGCGTTCAATATAATGGCGCGTTTCTTATAGTTCAATCAACTTATATTAATCTCCTTTTATTCAGTTTTTAGCTTATTAAGCGGCGGCGTGCTCCTAGAGCTATTTTTTATGTATCCTTGTCCTATCTAAGGTTCTTTCTAACTATATTGTTGTTCTCCTTGATAGTAAATATATCAAAGTCGTTATTGTGTCCATTCTTATGATTCTATGACTTTTTTAATATGATCCTCGGTTTTTACAATTCCTATTTAGCAATAATGTTTTATTCTATCCTCTGTCTCATATTCTACTATTTCAATCATAATTAGATTGAGTTGATATCATATTCATAGAACAATTCTCTAATTTTCTCTATTAGTTGGTAACGTTTTTCTTAACTATACCCATCGGTATAATCCTATATCCTACTAGATATTATAATGTAATATTGCAAAGGTCGCAAAAAATGGTAGTCCATGGACATAGGCAGATGTCCATGGACATGCTTTTATGTGGCCTCACTAAAGATCGGTACGATTTATAATTTTACTTTCTGAATGATCTTTCTCATCATTTGCATGCATGCCATTCAGATATAAGCCACTTTAGTATGTAAAGCCATAGTGTCCTGGTATGTACGGCTGTTCAAGTCATTCTGAATGTATGTGTGCTTAATATTTAATCACGTATAGTTTGTGTTCATATGATAGCTTGTATGTACTGTTTATTATTGCTTAAGACAGTATAGGCTCTTAAGAGAGCTATTATAACTTAAATTACTATAGTTAATCTCTATCACTAAAGTCTATAGTGATCACTATAAAGACCATATTTGCTATACAGGTGGTTATGCTCGCTATAGAGAATACAAATAAAATGAATTCACTTAAGTTAATAGAGCTCAGTAAACGTACTTATGAAGACAATTAAGACAATTAAGACAATAACCTTAATTTAAATACTTACTATAAGAAGGAGAAGAAAAAACTCACAAATAAAATTCATATAAAACCGTCATAAATAATTCCATGCTCTATTTATTAAATCTAGGGATGATTTTCTAAAAATAATAATTTGGTAGAGTCGATACCTAACATCCAGACTTTAAATTTATCTGCTAATGTAGAGTAATTTAATGATATATTATCCTCGGTATTGTTTATTTTCCATTTAGATAGAAAAAAGCCAATCAATGTCAAATACAGAGCGGATTAAGAAATATAAACAAAGATTCCGTCGAATCAGAAATTTTGGGGTTGACGCAAGACTACCTCTCTCCATCTTTTCCAAAAAGTTGATCCTTTTCTAACAATTTTGATATTAAGGAACTTCTTAGCCACTTTCCATTCTTGACTCAGATTAATACAAGATCTTTGAAATAGCTAAGTACAATTATTATTAAAATATGATATGAAAGTGATCGATTTTTAATATATGATATTTGACTGGAAGTTTGCAAATTTATAAATTATCTAGTCTGAATCAGCAGAATATGTGTAGATTAAAACAGATAACATCAATAAAGTTCTAAGAAGCGAGTCTGGTCAAAAATTGTTTTCATGAGGGAGTATAGCTTTGAGTGAAAATAGCTATAACAAATAACTAATTTGTTGAACACTATTAGGATGAATAAAATATGTTTGAATCGATAAATAAACTTCCAAACCATATACCTCCATCTGATAGACCAGATCCTAAAGCTGCCCAAGCACTTCAAGAAGGTCTTGGCGGACAATTTGGAGAAATGAGAACAATGATGCAATATCTATTTCAGAATATGAACTTTAGAGGAGAAGCGAAGGCATATCAAGATTTACTAAGGAGCATTGCAACAGAAGAAATGGGTCATGTGGAACTCGTATCCAATACTATCAATATGTTGCTTGAAGGTGCTTCTAAACAAGCCGATCCAGAAGAGCTTCCACTTTCAGTTGCACTTGAATCGCCAAATATACACCATTTCCTAGTAGCAGGACAAAGTTCTAGACCGGTTGATGCTGCTGGTAATCCTTGGTCTGCTACTTACGTATATGATAGTGGTAATCTGGTTCTAAATATGATATATAACCTAATGCTTGAGGCAACAGGCAGACTGCAGAAATGCAGACTTTATGAAATGAATAACAATAAGGCATATAGAGCTACTGTATCTTATCTCATAGTTAGGGATTTAGCGCATGAAAAGGTCTTTGCAAAAGCATTAGAGACTTTAGGAGTAAATTGGGGAAAAGCCTTACCAATACCGAAATTAGATAGTTCAAAAATGCCCGAAGTTAAAGAATTAGAAAATAGAAATCTCCATAACCAACAATGGACATTTACTGCTACTAATCAAAGTTCAGGATTGGCAAAGATCTTTAATGGTTCTTCACCATTCGGTGATGGTGACTTAGAACTTATTGATGGTCATCCCGAAGGCGCAGCTATCCCAAGTCTCCCAGACTCACAACAAGAATTTGCCTCTGGTCTTGATACGGAGCTTAAAAGGTTAGCACAACAAATACAACAAAAACAAGTAGAGAAGCGAAAATATTAAGTCAAAATAAGGTAATAAATCTCATGATAAGTACATATAGCAATGCAAAAAACTAGTTAGAAAAGCAAAATAAATCGAAGTCTACCTACAATAAGAATTCCTATTCCAAGATCAATTAAAAATAAAATAACATAACCTGGAATTTAAATCTCTTGTTGTTAGTATAAGCTTCTTCTATTTTGTATTCAAAAGATTACACCGTCAGATGGGGTTTGTTTCAACCGCCATCTTTTTTTATTATCACAAGATATTTAGATAACTCAAAATTATGACCAAAATAACTTGACCTTTTTAGCCACAAACTCGTTTATGAATAATGTTGTACTCTAACTATATAGGATATTATCTACATCTGTATATATTAACATGTCAGATATAGTAAGAGAAGACGAAGTAAAGGACATAATAGATAAAGGACAAGAAGGTAAAAAGGCAGCAGGAAACAAAATTGTCAATCCGGACAGAGACATTAACACTGAATATCAAAAAGAAACTAGCAAGGAAAAATTAATAGAATAGGAACTTTGCAGCTCAGATACAGGAGTGCTATGCTAGTTGTATCGACGGATAGTATATAGATGTATTTTACGATGCAGAGACAAAACAACTTAAGGTAAAGAATGCAAACCATCCAGGATTACAAATCCCACTATAAAGCTTGAGAACCAGATGCTCGATAGTAGACTTCACTATTGCAGAGAGATTATGCTATACAGACGTTGTTCGCTCACTGCTCTTTATTTCAATGCTTTTTTGAACCTAGTGTTGTATGTTTCTAATGCCATAATTTGATATTCATTATTGTATTTCCATCCCGAAGTTAAGATTCCCTTCTCTAAGATCTATAATGTTTTTATAGACTACTTTCACAGAGAATAAGAGTTTGCCATTGATTTACTTCCTCCTATGCCGCTCTTATTGGGTTGATATTAGGCCTAATTTATCATATATCCATGGAATATAATAAAATCATATTATCTACTATGTTCCTGTGCTGAGTGTTGCCTGAGTTCTTCTCTAGAATTGAAAGATTTATTACAGAAATCACATGAAAAGCTAGCTGAAACACCAGGAGTCGATTCATCTGATTTATCGCTTCTTGCAACACTTGAACCATGTATCTCTGCTTCATTTGGCATCCATAATGAGCATAACCCGTGTGGAGCAATAACACCAGATGAGCGGCCTAAAATGTCCATACCTTCATCCGTTACAACAGCACAATGATGTGGTTTCACAAAATAAGTGCAATTATAACAGAAATATCCTTTATGATGGTCGGAATCTTTAAACTGCTCTAACTCTATATATCGCGCAGCAATTTTTGTTAATTTCTTTTGTTGTGTTGCTTCGTGTGGTATTTTCTGACTGGAACTAAAATTTTGAGAACTATTAGACATAGTATTGTACATATCGACTACAAGTTATAAAAGCATGTTTAATAGTGCTATGAAAAGCTTAGGCATTTCGTTAAATGTATTTGCTAGTTCAACATCATCACAACAATACTCTAGTGCTATTAGTATTCGTCTTGTGTGGACTCTAAACCGCATCCTTTAAAAATTCTTCATAAATTAATAGAATAGATAATACAGCACTTGCTGCCACGTTTATAATAATTCAATATATGATCGGTCAAGAACAATTAATTAAACCACAAACAAGCGGATAATTAATTACAGCCAAGAGCTGCTTCTCAGCAGACGAGACATTTAAGCTATTTTACAAACACAACATACAGAGAGACTTCAAGAATAATACTGCAACTATGACTATCAGCTCGCTTAGCAAATGATCATTATCTATTGCTTAGCAGTCGCTACATTACCTTACATTAGCAGGTACAAAAGAAAATGTCAAGGATGTTGATAGTGATGATGTCACTATTTGAAGAAATGATCATGCATTTAGTGTTCTTGTTCCGGCTGAAGACTCTATGTAACGCCATAGCTGGTCAAGCATCCTAGGAGTGTTTGTCATAATCCAGTTAAACATAGACTCTTCTTCTTGGAGATTTTGTTTAAGGACTATAATCGCATCTTCTGCATTTACCTTAGCAGCTACATCAATTAACATTTTATATGCAACAATTTCTGCATTTTCTATAATTGCATCCTGCTTAACTTCCATCAGCTCCTTTTCAGGCTTCATCATAACATTCTCTGTCTCATCTACAATAGATTTTATACTCTCTTTTTTTTCTTCCGTAGTTGTTGCTGATTCTACCATTTCGTCGACCCTTGCAGTTGTCTCTGTTTTAGGATTTATGATTGGCAAATCTGCTTTTGCAGACGTAGGATTTCCTCCTCTGTTACCAATGATATTTTTGAGTCTTTGTTGTTGAGCTTTGGTTTCTTCTAAATGTTTTTGTAATTGTTGTTTCGTATAGGACATTGATGTTTCTTCTATTCTAAATTGTAGTCTTTCTTTAGCAGCGTTTTCTACAGATAACATTTCATTTAAGTATTGTAAAAGTTTGATATTGCCCATAGGGTTTTGTTGTTCTTGTGTATCCATAATTTGTTCGAATTTCAATTGGCTATAATCTAATTTAACAATTAACTAAGAATAGACACTATCTCTATTAACCTGAGCATATGGTATAAAACGAGCTATTATGAGAATGCTAACTACTTACACTTTGAAAGAATAAAGAACTATTCCTAGTTGCTATAGTATTTTTTTAAACCCTTTTAGCTATAGTTTATCACTTAGTAAGTGTGTATTGTTCAGCTAATATTGTAGAAGTGTAGATGTTAACATCTGTTGCATTTTCTCTATTATAGATGTAAGTGTGACTCCATTGCTCATCCATCCATTAAGAGCGTGATTAGCTTCATTATTATGCGCTTTATCTTTAAAATTATGATGAATTAGCTAATCATTTTATAAAAGTATCTCAATAAGGCTGACAGTTGATGAAGTATTATGATCTCATTTTTACATGGAACATCTCTATTCAATATACGTTGGTCACAATCAATTGAATGTACGATAGACTGGAGCTAATAGTCAGTCGTATCCAGACATTCATCCTATATAACATCACTCTTTCTATCTGTCAACGCTAGTTTGCTATTACAATTCTTATATAATGCCTTAATATAAAAGGCTTAAGTGAACAAGAAAAAATCAGTCCGAAGTAATCTAATACTTGCAACAATCATATTATTCACAGGAAGCGCTCTTGCAGCAGCGGCTGCTAATACAGTAATAAATCCTTCCGTTATACAATCAGCCGCAGCAATTAATTCTGCTGCTAATACAAGCACTACCGTCACCACCACCACCAGCACTACTGCTACTACTACTCCCATTAAATACATGATAGTCATCTTTCAGGAAAACATTTCTTTTGACCATTATTTTGGTAGCTATCCGAATGCTAAAAATTCTCCTGGAGAGCATCCTTTTTTGGCTTTACCAGATACGCCTTCAATAAATGGCCTAAGTAAAACACTTTTGAATAATAATACCAATTTGGTTGATCCTTTTAGAATGGATGAGCAAGATGCTAAAACGGTTGCCTCCTGTGACAATAATCATACATATACTGCAATACAAAGATCATATAACGGTGGCCTTATGGATAACTTCGTAGAAGCAAGTGGTATAACAAGAGATAATTGTAGTCCAAATCAGGTTATGGGTTATTTTGACGGCAATACTGTTACAGCACTATGGAACTATGCTCAACACTTTGCGATGAGCGACAACTTCTTTAGCACTATTATTGGTCCGTCACTCCCAGGACACATCAATCTTGTATCTGGTCAAACACATGGTGTTACACCAGAAAATATAGAAGGAGAGGCCTCCAATGGTACTTTAACTGGAGATTTAGATTCATTGTTTGATGATTGTTCCAATGGAACTAAGATAATTATGCAAGGAAAGAATATAGGTGATCTTTTGAAAGAAAAACATGTAGCATGGGGTTGGTTTTCAGGCGGCTTTAAGCCAGTCGCCATAACAGAAGAAGGCAAGGCTATATGCCAATCATCTCATGTCAATATTGCAGGCAATAATATTACAGATTATGTAGTACATCATGAACCGTTTCAATATTATAATTCAACTGCTAATCCTCACCATCTTCCTCCTACATCAATAAATATGATCGGTAAAAAGGACCAAGCAAATCATCAATATGACTTGTCCGATTTCTGGAATGCAGTAGAGTCAGGAAATTTGCCTTCAGTAAGTTTCCTTAAGGCTCCCTATTACCAGACAGGGCATGCAAAAGCATCAGATCCAATTGACGAGCAAGTATTCTTAGTAAATACAATAAACAGGTTGCAGAACCTACCTCAATGGAACAGTACTGCAGTTATAATTGCATATGATGATTCTGGTGGATGGCATGATCATGTTATGCCGCCAATAGTAAGTCAATCTAATGACCGAGAATATGATGCATTACTTGGGCCTGAAGGTCTTTGTGGACATGCTCCTCCAGCTACCTATCAAGATCGTTGTGGGTACGGTGGACGATTACCTATCTTAATAATATCTCCATGGGCAAAAAAGAATTATGTAGATCATCAAATAATTGATCAAACCTCAATACTTCGTTTTATTGAAGATAACTGGCAGCTAGGTCGTATAGGGGATCAATCATTTGATGAGAAGGCAGATTCAATTTTAAATATGTTTAATTTCACCAATAGTCATTATGCAAAAAAAGTCCTTTTAAATTCATCTGATGGTACAATTGTTAGCAATTAACTGTTAGGTAATTCCTACTATTTATTTCGACTCTCTGTTTTCAGATCACAAAAGAATACACTTGTCGAATAAGGCTCCATGCAATAAGTTTCCCCTCATGTAGAAGGCTTTCGTCATTTAGCTTGATTAAAATCCCTTCATAATATCAATATGCCTCCGCTATAATTTCAATGCATATTTAATAATAGGCAATAGGATCTTCGATAGATTTAAGTCTATTTTATTTACAATCCGACATACTAGATCTAACAAAACTGCAGTCAAACCTTTTGTATTATCATTTAATTTACTATATACTAAATTCTCAATCCTTTATGAAATTTATCTGTCGATAAGAGAATAATTTTTCGAGTAATCATTCATCAACAGTCCTTTCAGATGCTCTGATACAATTACAATGAACCAACGGTGCTCCAAAAGGAATAGGACACTAACAAACAAGGTTGTTTCGTGGATTAATGGGAACATAAGTTCGGCAGCCTCGGTGATACAAATAAAGGTAGAAATTGATAAGAATTGCCAAATTTCTAATATACGTGATTAAACTTTGAGAAGCTAATAATAGTAAAAGCAAATAGTGACGAAGTATATCTGCTAAGTTTAGACGATATAGCAGTGTTATGGGTCGTGTAAAGTTTTTCCTCATGAGAATGTTTATAGACTTTAGAATATGAATTGATATTGCTGCTAGCATCTCTTACTGTCTAGCAGATTATTACACATATTGAAGTTACTGAGCTTTGATTACAATATATATGCAGTAATCAGACATCTAGTGGTGAAAAATGTAATTCAACATTTAATTCACGTGATGATTAAAACAGCACAGCATAAAAAGAACATGAAGATAGAAGGTAGAAGATAAATAATATCACCCTTGTACTGTTATCCTGGAGAGGAAAGTAAGAATCAATGAACCAGGAACTACTGGACCTCTTATGGAAGAGTAATTATACAATAATTAGGATATGTTCGGATTATTATTTAATCTTGTTGAATACTTCTGTCTTTTGATAACCTAATCAAAACCCACTTATTATAGACAATTCCTTTTTGATTATTTATAGATAAAAATTGGCTATACAATCGACATCATCATTACTTCATATAATAATTACCATTTCTGTCCTACTTTTTGCGACCAAGATATTAGCAGAGCTTTTTCATAGAATAAAGATGCCAGTTGTATTAGGAGAATTATTAGCTGGTATTATTGTAGGACCCTTCGCGTTAGGAGGAATACCCATCTTTAATGGAGAACCTCTAGTTGTTCTTGATGAAACTGTCAGGCATATAGGAGAAATATCTGCAATTGTAATTTTGTTTATAGCCGGTCTAGAAATTACACCAAGAGAATTTTTGAAAGGTGGAGCAGCATCATTCACTGTAGGATCAATTGGAGTAATCGTACCATTCTTTATTGGTTATTATGTATTTACTATAATAGGATTAGATGCAATACAATCTCCGCTTATTGCAACTGCCTTGACTGCTACCAGTATAGCAATATCTATACAGGTATTAACTGAATTAGGAAAAATGAAATCAAAAGAAGCTAGATTAATCTTAGGAGCTGCTATAGTAGATGATATTCTTGCTATTGCAGCATTGTCTGTAGTTACAACGATGGTACAAACAGGAAATACAACTCCAAATGTCATTGATATTACTTTTCTCATTCTGAAGATACTTGGATTATTTGCAGTTCTGTTAATTGGTGCAATAATAGTAGTTCCAAGGATATTACATGTAGAAAGGTTATGGCGCTCAGAAGGCAGCGTTGAAGGCGTTACAACTGCAGCTTTTTTTGGGACAGCGGGTATCGCAGCATTTGTAGGTTTGTCTCCCATCGTAGGGGCATTCTCGATAGGTATGGCTGTGGCTAGCACCAGAGTAATTAAACAGATAGAAGAGTATGTATCAAAATTAGGAATTATTTGCACCATTATTTTTTTGCAATTATAGGAGCTCAAGTAGATCTTAGAGGCGTTAATTTGAATGTATTGTACGTTGCAGGAATAATGGTCGCAGTTGCTATTGTTACTAAATTAATTGGATGTGGACTTCCTGCAATGATCTTTCTAAAAGAGAAAAGTAAAGCGATGAACGTAGGGATAGGTATGATATCTAGAGGAGAAGTTGGCTTGATTGTAGCTGGAGTTGGTGTGTCGGCAGGTGCTTTATCTACCGATATATATACATCTGTCATCATTATGGTCGCAGTAACTACAATTATCACTCCTATATGGCTTAAAATGGCATATAAAAAAGAAGATGCTTCAGAATCAACAACAACAAAATCTTAGTATAATAAATAATAAAGATAATAATAGTAATAATAATAAATCATGTGACAGTTGGCAAACCTAGTTTATACTAACTTTTGCTTTGTAATATAAAAAACGATGTGTGTGTGATCACATATGCTGTAAGAATATTTTTGAAAAAAATCTAGTATTTATCTCTGTTATTCTTGCCCGATCTAGTTGATCCATTCTTTTCTTTCTTCAACTTTTAAAAAATTCTTTTATACTTGGTGATATGTATTAATGCAAAGTATTGTAAATGTCGTCTTCGTACTCGTCCTCTTCTTCTTATGACAAGGCTAAACATATAGTCGAAGTAGACGAAAGGATAATGGCTGTTTTTATTATGAATCCAGAAGGCAATATTTCTGATTTATTCATAGCAGAGGATGCAAAGATAGATAGTTTTATGGTTGAATCTGTAACGTCAGCTCTAAATCTTAAATTTGAAAACAAGCAAGAACATAGAAGAACAAATCCCTCATCATCATTAGGAGAACATCTTTGGGATATATCAGAATACGATAAAATAAGAGTTATTAGAATACATGAGTCAAATCGTTTAATCGTAGTATTAGCTCAGAGCCATACTTCTCCCGGAGAAGTTGCTGATACAGTATTAGGCTATCTATATGAATCTGATGAAGAGCAACCAAAAAGTTTATTTTAAAAGGGTTGTAATTGTTCTTGTACAAATTCAGAATTATTTATTTTGAGTACATATACTAATAGATATTAAAAAAGATCCTATAAAGAACTTTACTAATGGCTGGAATCTTAAGCAGCAGTAACAATGCTGTCTGCAGGACTAATTGCAGTACCTACCACAGTACAACAAGCAAGCGCACAGGATACTAATTTCGATTTCGATCAAGATCAAGAGAATATATGTGTTGACTCCATACTGTGTTAGTGACGATGATATTGACTTCGTGTGGTCGGTTGAGATTCATTATTAGAGTATGCTCGAGTTCCAATTTGTATCTGTGAACATGGGATTACCGTAGTAGGATAGGCTGGGCGTCGATATGGGCGCGGAAGAGCGTGTAGGGCTTGCGGCGCAAGTCATGCCCTTTCTGGTAACGCGCCTGGCGGTGCAATTGATTGGCGGTGACATAGAGATATCCGTCCGCTGCGAGCGAGAGCGTGTCAGGCCATAAGAGGTGTGGATCGTGAATGATCGTCTCCCACTCTCTATCCGGACGTCGACGCAGTATAGCGTTGTGCTCGTAGTTGGTTGAGTAAATATTCCCTGCCGCGTCCGATTCAAGTCCATCCGAGGCGCCGCCTCTATCTCCCTCGTCTATCACAGTGTCGGCAACCTCTCGCTCGTCGAGCGACGGGTCAACGAGCGTGTTCGTCTCTACACTATAGAACTTGCGGCTGCCAAGGGGGCAGTAATATAGTTGAGCACCATCCGCACTAATAGCGATGCCGTCCGATCCCATACTAGCGCCCTGCTTAACCGATCCATCCGGTTGATAATCAAGGAATGGTCTACCTTCGACAATCGGTAGAAAGGTATGCAATTCCTCTGCCTTCGTCGAGGGATGGTCGTCGAGACGACGCCAGCTCCTACCCGAAGCTAAGTCCACGACAATGATTCCATTTGGTCCTTTTTGCGCAGAATCAGTAATAAACGCCATGCCTTCACTGCCGCGTCTTAGATCAAAGCGCACATCATTTAGGTAAGTAGTGGGTAAAGCCACATTCTGCGGGAAGAGAATCTTCTTGACTACCTTATCTGTAGTCAGATCGACACAGACCAGCTTCGGTCCACCATGGCTAGTTGGCTGGAATAGAGGGCTGCCTGTATCAAGAATCCAGAGGCGATCAGATGGATCGACTACGACCGACTGCACCGAAACAAGTGCCGATGCCTGATCATTTGGGTCACTTTGATTTATTACCTCATCCGGATAGGCTAGCTCCTCGCCATCACAGATTTCGGAGACTGTGAATGGTACCTTGTCGCCCCACCTTGGAAAGTTTACAAAGATACGCCCTTGATGTGAGACCGTAACGCCGGTTGGCATTGCGCCATTAAAGTACGCGACTGGCTCCAATGCACCCAATGGCTCATCTGATGGCAGATCCTTCACTGAAATGGATGTCGGCGATGTGTCTTTTCCTTGCCATTTAGACATAGCTTGTTTTTCCTTTTTCTATGATTTAAAACTGACAACTGACTGTCTCAAGGGAATTGCAAAGCAATCGGTCATTAAATCATCCTCCATTCTACATAGACGTATAATACTCATAAGTAATGCTTACATACTATTCTATTTACGAATTTTGCAAGGAATTCTGAGTTCAAATTCTGGGAATCCTCCTAGTGAGAAGGTCCTATATTGTAGCTTCTAATAGGATTATTAGAACATCATCACTGTATTCTTCCCCCATCATAGATCTGAGACCTATCGCTAATGAGACAGTTATAATCCAAATATCCGAGCATATATCGCATTCTGATGACAATAGCAGGGCTTACGAACTACATTAAAGGGAATATCTTGAAAGAAAGTTAATTTATTAAAACAGGAATAAATAGTCAAAAGCTTGGAATATTGCCAATACCATACAATGGTAAATGACAAGTTGGTAATCTGAGTAATTATTATGTTATCTCTCATAGTCACCATTATTATGTGCACTATTCTCAATCTCTTATTCTAATAATTCTTTTCATTGTATATCTAGGAGCGATAAATGACAATACGAACATTCTAGCAACGTCAATTAATATAATTATAATAAAGAAATCGTATGCAAGATCAGATCTACCAACGTAGTTTAATTCCCCACTGAGTAGAAATAATGGAGTCCCCATTATCAAGACTGAAAAAGCAAACAGCTTAGTCAATCCATGTCTAGAAGACCATAAAGAAATATGAGATAGACTGTCGTTATTAGAACTAAAGTCATAGGTAGATGAGGATTGAAAATTTATTATCTCCCTTGCTAGGAAAAATGCTACAACACTTCTAGATAGTGAAGTGAAAATATTGTAGACAACATGATATGGTTCAGATAAGCCTTGAATAGGAAGAAAGAAGATAACTCTGAAAACTTCAAATATGAAAAATATAACAAGTGCGCTAGATATGATCGATGCAACACTGATAATGATGTGAAATTTTTTATAACTCACTGGATGATATCTTGACCAACAAATTTTGCCAAGTGTATAATCAACTTGATTAAGACAATCTTCGTTATTTTGTCTTAATGTCTTATCGCTGATGTCATTTTGCGAAAAATCACAGTCACGCTGCTTTATTTCTTTATAAAATTCATTGATCAAATTATAGTCTCGATGATCACTAAAGACTTGACGTTTTGTGTCTTCTTCTATAGAATTCCATCTCAAAATAGGAAACATAGTGGTAGATAAAATATTTTTATTAAGTGTATCTCTAACTATGACCATCTCTTTTACTACATCAAAAATAAATTTTGGTCGGTCGATTTGGAATTTAAAATGTCTGATTCTTTTGTAGAATAATCCCATAAGAAAACAGACAAGAGCAAGAAACGTTGTAACTATTAGAAGACGCAGATTAAGAGGGATAACTTTCTCAATATCTTGTACCCTAATAGCAGGAGAGCTCAAGTTAAAAATAGTGTTGGTGCCTTGGTCAGAGGCAGCAGAAACGGCGTAGTGCTTATTCGGAGGGCTCGCTACTACCTTGTCTTTATTCATGACTGTTGTATTTATAATGACAGTAGCCCCCTTAGAGAACCTATCCATTTCTGCTACCAATGATGTTGGCCCTTTAAGATTCAATGAGGTTATGTTTTCATTGTTAAAAGCGATGCTGTAGTTAATTATGTTAGCCGATGGATAGAGTAACGTCAATCTAACATTGGTGGCAGCGGATCTTCCATCATTTAAAGCAATAGTTTGAAATTTAGTCTGTTCTTGTTGTTGTTGACTATCGTTTCCACTAAAGCTATTGACCTGAAGGTAAATGTGAGGCTGATTAATTTCTGCGGCTATGTTATTTAGTACAAATAGCAATAGACCACTGCCTATTACAGAAGTAATGATTGGAAACAATGATGATTTAAAGTCTGCCATGAGATGAAATACTATAAATGATATTTTATCTATCTATCTATCTTTCTTTCTTTCTTTCTATGCTAATTCGCATCAGCTAAAGGTGAAATTAAAGTAACAGCGCTAGTGCTGGTGTTGTCTAATTATTGTGTATTCAGATGAAAGAATTAATTTTTAATAATATCAAAAGGTGCTCATATGTTCTTGACTCTGTAGTAGAATAGATCCAACGGAAGGCTCAAAAATCAACTATGTGGTATCTTTACATTAGCAACTAGATAACTTCGTTACTGTTGATTAGAAATGTAATTTTGAAAAGAATCAAATGATAGATAAAAAAATGATATTGAAATAACTGTGTATAAATGATATTGTCCTAAGAATATTCTCATTAGAATAATACAGTAGCTATATTCTAATCAGTTCAGTTCAGAGATTATCATATTTCTCTTCGTCTTCTAGCTCTTGCTCTTCTCTTGATGTCTGTTCCTCTTCTTTTTCTTCCTCTTCTTGGTTACTCATAAGTAAAGGGCGTAAATGGACCTTTCGTATATAAGTGTATTAATATTTTGGCCTTTGTCACGTCTCCTTTGATTAAATAGTTGTATTATTATTGTTGATGTTCTAAAATTCGGTCCGAGGTTGAGCTTATTTCTGATGCATATCGTTAATGATGAATTGAGATTGACTCAGATTATACTTGCTGATACGTTATTGCCTATTATCCATATTCGACTTGAGCTTGGAAAAACAAACTTGATTGACAGGAATACAAATGAATTTTGGTGATCTTAATGTCCAGATATTGTCGGGATTCAAGTCGAGATTATAATAGCTCACATCCTCATGTGTCTCTATCAAAACCCTGGTATCAAGTACGGCTGCCGTAGTCATAAAAAAAACATGAGGAAATTTAAGTTACAACATTGTCATAGAATCAGAACCGAAGAAGAGTTTATCAAAATAAATAGAACATCAAATGTGAATTTGTTACTTCATCTTGATGTGCTAATCTAAGTTTAAGGCGATAAAATATCTCTATACAAACGCTTAGGAGCCTTCTGAGCTTCTATCACGTTCTGATGGTCAGTAATTCGCTATATCCCTGATTCGACGTCTGCAAGGAGAGAATAAGTCTGCTAACGCTATCGATGTCCATAGCCTCAATCCCTATTGGTCCGATGAAGAACAACTGGAAGAGGAACTTGAGCAGAGCCACAACGACAATTATAGCCACAATGATGATTATTATGTATATTAATGTACCGAGTACCATTTCTAAAGTTCTCGTGTCAAAATAGAATTTAAATATTTAAAGACAGTCTTATGTGATCATGTTCTATGGCATCTCCTATTTTCGTCGTTATCGTTATCTTTCCAAAGTTACACAAATATTGTTATTGTTAATTTAACACTGTTCAGAAAAAATATCTTGTTGTTTTCAATAGTTATCTCGATATATATCTCAATTCAAGCGATGCTCTTTACTTTTATAATATCTTTTCACTAGTGAGTCAAAAATTTGTAACTCTTATGAAGAGATTTATAATCATTCCACTATGCACAAGCATACAAGTTCGTCATATGGCATAGTGTATGTCAAAGTGTGAGCATACCCAGTAAAATGATTTAATAGTCTAGAACAGAGACAGGTAGTACATATACAACTGGTTCACTTCTTATAGCTCCTATAACATTTAAATTCTCTAAACTATGTTTTTCAAAAATAGATATTCATCTGTTATCTTGTACATACATTGAACATTCTGCCACTTTAATTAAAAATTGTCATTGTTATTGCCATAGTCTTTTTGTTTCTTGAGTTTGTCATATAGGTCACAATAATTTCAATTTACTATATCTAGCACCAAGAATCGACATAGACTATCTATTTCATTTAATAAATTAAGATTGGATATTAGCATTATATCTCATACATATATCAAGAAATTGTATTCCGGATTTGTAGTATTTTCTGTTCTGCATCTATTGCTATTTTTGATACTTCAGTAGGTTGCTACCTATCTATACATGTATAGTATTTCCAACTTCAAACACCTTGATAGACTAGTTGTTCTCATTTGGTAAAATGGCAGAAAAGAGCCAATCTTTGGCTTTCTTAGTCTCTTCTAAACTCAATTCATGTCCACTATTTTGCCAGTTTATTGACGTCTCTGCTCCAGCTTTTTTTAGTAAATTTAAAAGATTCTTAGTATCTTGGCTTGGCACTATTGGATCATACAATCCAGCAGATATGAGTATATGTTTAGAACCAAGATTCGGTAACACCTCCGGTATAAGCGGCACCATAGGACGGAAGAGAATAGCATAGGAGAGAAAATCTGGTCTAAGTAACAGCGCACTTGCGGCTATATTTGCACCATTAGAATAACCTATCGCTACGAGGCGTTGTAAATCAAACCCATAAACTTTAGAAGCCTCTTCAACAAAATCTGCGAGTTCATTAGTACGAAATTTAAGGTCTTCTATATCAAAAACTCCTTCTGATAGCCGCCGAAAGAAGCGAGGAAGCCCATTCTCCAAAACTTTGCCTCGAGGACTAAGTAAAGCTGCTCCCGGAGCTATTTCATGTCCCAGAGAAATCAGATCTTCTTCATTTCCTCCAGTACCATGAAGTAAAAGGATAGTGGCAAATGACGTTCTTGATTTTGGTTCTTTTCTATCTGAAGGAATAAAACGATGAATGAATCCAAGTTGTCGGATTTTCTTGTCCACTTTTTTTACTTCTCCTCTTCTTTACTGAACTGCTTCTTTACTACTTGTTCTCCCCTCTCTTTTTCTTTCTTAGGTAAATATACCCGAGGTAAGACTTTCTCTAGGTCTTTGCGCATTGATTCAAGCCAAGGAGCAAGCACGAGACGTGTGCCTAGGTTCTCAGCTTTTTCATCTATCGCAAATCCAGGTGGATTAGTAGCAATTTCAAAAAGTATCCCACCCGGTTCACGGAAATATACAGAATGAAAGTAAAATCGGTCTATCACAGGAGTTGCGTTTAATCCAGCTCTTACTATATTGTGGCGCAAGATCTTTTGTTGTTCATCAGTAGGTGTACGCCATGCCACATGATGAACTGATCCAATCCCTATAACAGCCTGTTGTGTATAAGGCAGACAAAGAACATCAACAATATTAGCTCGTCCTCCTCCTCTTATTTCTTCTATTTCTTGTTGTTCTTCTTCTTCTTCTTGAGTAACAGCAGATGTTTCGGCAGCAGTAGTAGCAATTTCATAACGGAAGCGGCTTCCGTCCTTACGAGTAGGAATGAATCCCAATTCATCAGTCAATACAGAAGCAGTACGTTCGTATCCTTCTTCTGATAAAGTTACAGAATAAAAACCTCTTATGGCATGTTCAATAGGAATAGGACCTTCTTTCCATAAATTAGCACTTCTACCTTCTGCAGACTTGTGTGCTACAAGTTCTAATTCTAGTCCATCGGGGTCATGTAGAGTTATTACTTGTTCGCTATCATCAAAACGTTTGTACGGCCCACGGAACTCTGTTTGTTTACTCTTAAGTCTATCTATCCAATAGTTAATGGAATTCTCAGGAATAAGAAAAGATATAGCAATCACCTCGCTTGTTCCCCTATGTCCTCTAGGTGCATCTGGCCAGTGGAAGAAAGTAAGAATTGTACCTGGACGTCCTAACTCATCACCATAATAAAGATGGTATGAAGTTGGGTCATCTTGATTTACTGTTAGTTTTACAAATCGAAGTCCCAAATAATTAGCATAAAAATCTATGTTCCTTTGTGGATCACTTGTTATAGCCGTAACATGATGTATTCCAAAGATACCTTTGTTGCTGATATTATTTGTACTGTTACCTTTACTCCTATTCTTTCCAGTTTTTGCTTTTTGCATCCTATTTCTTCTTCTTCTGATAAATTCTGGCTAATATTGTATATATACACAAACATATTTCTAAATAAGGTTACAATAAAAGAAATGATGTCCAGGTGATTAAGTAAAATATGTTTTACGACAAGATTAGGACTGACTTGATAAGGAGTCACTAAGGTGCATTATTGACATATTCTTCTATTTTCTCCTTTTCAGATACTATTTTTTTATTCAATTTTTCTCTGATGTTTCATCGTCAATATCAAGCCCCAACGGCTGTAATGCAGCTCTTCATTAACAACAACGTCATCTAGACGCTGGACTTTTGGATATTGTGCTCATTGTAGCAGGTGTATAAAAGCCATTGCTTGCTAACATTGAGGATGTTGCATATCCTAATACAGAGAAGAACAGGTAATTGTAATATGCATATGATTTGCTATATGCTCCTGCGGCTAAAATGATAGCACGATTTAGGTATTGCTAGAGTTTTTAGTTGAATCAATGACTTCTTTTTATCAAGATATTGCTACGTCTTGGTCAATAAATTGATATCCCCATATGAACAATCAAGCAGATCTGCTATCACTAGTACACCACTTTAGCATAAATTCCTAGTTTGGAAAACTCCATTTTAAAGGAAATGATAGCTGATTAGTAGATTTGGTAATCAGATTAACTCAATTTTACCTTCAAGTGTTTCTTTAAGTTTTACTAATTACCTTGAATAATGTTTTGTTGCTAAAAGTATCTTCATATAAGAGATTCTTGAGCGAAAAACCAATTTAGGCTCTAAAGTCATCATCAAGCAAGATATGGTTCCTGGAATAATCTACATCAATTGATATTATCACAGGAATAGAAGTTGATTCTTTTGCGATTTCTAAGACTTTAGGAAACTCGGAAGTAGATTCAACATTATATCCTAGGGCTCCAAAACTTTGAGCGAGCTTAGCAAAATCAGGATTGTTGAATTTAGTAAATGCACTCTTTCCAAATTCATCAATTTGTTTTAAAGATATCATACCAAAATCAGAATCACACCACACAATGACAATTATAGGTAATTGTAAACGGACAGCAGTCTCCAGCTCCTGAATATTCATCAAGAATCCGCCATCTCCACACATAGATACAATTTTTTGACTAGGTTTTGCAAGTTGCGTTGCAATTGCGGCCGGGAGTGAAAATCCCATTGAACAAAAGCCATTAGGAATGATACAGGTATTTGGAGCATAAGTATTGTATACCTTTGCTATCCATAGTTTATGAGCTCCTACATCTGATATGACAATATCATTTTCATCTAGAGCATTTCTAACAAAGCTGACCAATTTCTGCGGTTTTATTGGATAGGATAAATCATCTCCATTGTTAAAACTTTCAATTCTTTGAACTACTTCTTTTCGAATTCGCTTAAATAGGTCCAACCTTTCTTTTCTATCATATGAAAAACATTTATTCAAATTAGCATTCTTATTTTTTTTCTCTCCCTCTTTTTCCAATTCATGTAAAATAGCATCTATTGTATATCCAATATCCGCAGCTATCTCAATGGTCGGAGGATAGTATGTATCAACTTCAGCAGGAGTAAAATCAACATGAATAATTTTTTTATTTAAACTCCCATTCCAGTTTTTTGGACTATACTCAACAAGATCATAACCTACTGCAATTACCAAATCAGCCTGATTCATTGCAATCAAGGCATGATCTGCTTCTTTGATACCAATTGTTCGTAAATGCGTTTCTGATTTATCTGATATTACTCCTTTTGCCATGAATGTATTAACTGAGTATACCCCTGTTTTATCTATAAAGTCCCTGAGATGAAGGCTGGCCTTTCCTCTTATGCAACCATTTCCGACCAATATTAAGGGCATTTTGGACTCCATGATCATTTTTGATGCAGATTTTATCAAATCTTTATATGGCATTGACCTTAACACTTCTTGAGATTTTGTTATAGGTTTGATATCCGATTTGCTTTTGGCTATATCTTGAGGAAATTCCAGATGTACTGCTCCAGCTTTCTCCTCTATTGATATCTTAAACGCTCTTCTAACGATTTCCGGAATACTATCAGCATTTCGTATTGACCATCTCCATTTTGTTATAGGTTTGAACATGGTGATCACATCCATGTTCTGATGGGATTCTTTATGCAACAGATTCGTATGTGTTTGTGCTGATATTGCCAACACTGGAGACCTATCCATATTTGCATTTGCGACTCCTGTTGTTAGATTAGTTGCCCCGGGCCCTAATGTAGAAAGACACACTCCGACTTTTTGTGTTATTCTCCCATACATATCAGCCATAAAGGCAGCTCCTTGTTCATGTCTGACTAAGATGAATTTGATCTTTGAATTTAATATTGACATTATCAAATCATTAGTTTCTTCTCCTGGCAATCCAAAAATATATTCAACACCTTCAGCTTCTAAGCACCTGATGAAGAGGTCAGACGCTTTCATAACAACTTCTCGATCTATCAAATGCTTTTGGAATTGTTCTTCCTTTTCTAATGGTGAATATTCATTTGCTTTATCAGCTCTTCTGACTTTCATACTGAAAATCTCAAATATTTTGTTCTAATTTGTTTTATCTATTATTACTACTATTATTCTAATTTTCCCTCGATTAATGGTTTGATTGGAACCTGCTCTTTTCGAATTCTGAGATCAGTGAATATATCTGCTGTAGAAGACTCTTGAGTCACCTTCTCGTTTATATCTTCTATTTCTATTCCTATTTCTTTTTTGATAATATCGCGTCCCTCTCTTGCACCGATAAGTATTATCTGTGCATCCTGATAGTCGATGTAATGTATATTTCTAGCAAGCGAAACAAAATTCTCCGATTCGTTAAATTGCTTTAAAACAGATTCAGGATATTTTGGAGGTTGTTCTGCACTAGGATAGCCTTGTGGTACAGGGTTTTTTGGATTAATGACTGTAATGATATAGCTAGCCTCCTTTTCGATACCTAATTCGTTTTGAGCTTCTCCTGGTTCTTTAGGCATCTCAAGGACATAAGCTAATTCTGCATGATTTTGATTCTTCTTTATTATAGCATATTTTCCTTCTCCTACAGGTCTTGCTACATCTCCTTGTCTAAATTCATCTGATAACAGTTCTTTAGTAAGCTCATTAGAATCTTCAAAAATACCACCTACTCTAGCCCAATAACGTTCAGATCGTCTAGCTTCACTCTTTTTTATTTCTGGGAGTGATTTTTTGCCTACTACAATAAGTCTATACAGCTGACTTCTTTTTTCTGTTTTGTTCTCTACTCTCTGCTCTTCTGCTGCAGTTACTATGAAGAATCTACGAATATCGTCTATACTCTTTACCTCTTCAGTTCGTACCTTTGGACGATAAAAGAAGTAAATATCTCCTTGTTCCAAAATCTCAGGCTTAGCAGATTCATCGTTCCTATTCTCGTTTCTCTTATTATTGTGTCTTGTATTATTATTCTTCATTTCCATATATGATTTATAACGTCAGCTCAAAGCTAATAAATTTAGTTATTCATTATAGGATGATATTTATAGTTAAATATCTAACAATTATTTTCATAAAAGCAAGACTATTTATATTAAATTTTACCTTCACTATTAGTTAGATAGAACTCGGTATATCCACACTTTGTGCAAGAACTGAATTTGAAGACGAAATTTGCATCCTGATCTTCGATGTTTTTCTTCCTTGTATCGCTAGCAATGTGTTTTGGTAATGAACTTAAAGGGAGTGATATTAAAGATGGATGCTGTAATAGATCTGAAGAACACTTTGGACACATATTTGAATTCATTTCTGCATTTTCAGATGTATATTAATTGATATATATTCATAATGAAAATGAATATATGCATACTATTGCTGTCTTCATTTTGTCACTAAATGAGTACTCCTGCTACTGCTAATACCACTGATGATGCGTTAATTAAAGAAGAAATAATTTGAAGATTAAAGAAACATGAACATCTATCAATTTTAGAAAATTGGTTAATGAGTATAGACACACATAACTAAACTTAGTGAGTGCATTACTTCTTACCAAAAGCTTTCCCAAAGTTGTATTAATTATAG